>Ga0272446_1002297_pt1 | contig 26269 bp, 18 predicted proteins | sample YNPCB0061_FD_194587 | JGI IMG/M metagenome (GOLD analysis project Ga0272446, IMG submission 194587) | Hot spring microbial mat communities from Yellowstone National Park, WY, United States - YNP-CB-006-1 | ecosystem: Environmental > Aquatic > Thermal springs > Hot (42-90C) > Sediment | place...
CTGCTGTACTCCGGACTCGGTGTGGCGGCCATGTTCCTGGTGCTCGTGGCCCTGGGCACCATCGTCAGCTTCCTGCGCGTGCGGCTGGACCTGACCGAGGACCGCGTTTACACCCTTTCCGAGGGTACCCGCCGCATCCTCGCCAAGATTGACACGCCGGTGATCGTGCACTTCTACCGCACCCGCAGCTCGTCCGAGATGCCGGTGTACCTCAAGACCTACGCCGACCGCGTCGAGGACCTCCTGGCCGAGTACCAGCAGGTCGCGCGCGGCAAAATCCAGGTCAAAAAGTTCGACCCCGTGCCCGACTCCGACGCCGAAGACTCGGCGCGCCTGGACGGCATCGAAGGCCAGGTGCTCAGCCCCGGCGGCCTCATCGGCGTGGGCGACAAGGTGTACCTGGGCCTGGCGGTGACCTGCCTGGACCAAAAGGCCGCGATTCCCTACCTCGATCCCGCGCGCGAGCGGTTGCTCGAGTACGACCTGACCCGCGCCATCGCCCAGGTCATCAACCCGCAAAAGCCCAACCTGGGCCTGATGACCGCGTTGCCGGTCTTCGGGCAGCGGTTCAACCCGATGATGATGCAGATGGGCGGCGGGCAGGACCCGTGGGTCTTCCTCACCGAATTGCAGCGCGACTTCAAGGTCCGCCAGATCGAACTCACGGCCGACAAGATTGACGACGACATCCAGGTGCTGCTGGTGGTGCATCCGGCCGGAATTTCCGAGAAAACCCAGTTCGCCCTGGACCAGTTCGTCCTGCGCGGCGGCAAGCTGATCGCCTTCCTCGACCCGCTCTCGCTGGTGGACAGCCGCAACGCAATGGGCATGCAAAACATGCTCCAGCGCGCCGCCCAGGCCAGCTCCACGCTCGACAAACTCCTCAAGGCCTGGGGCCTGGAGTTCGAGATCAACAAGGTCGTCGCCGACAAGGAATACTTCACCCAGGTCCGCCGCCGCGAGGACGGCCGGCCCAGCCCCGAACCCACCTGGCTGTCCCTGACTCCCCAAGCGATCAGCCGCGACGACGTGGCCACCGCGGACCTCGACAGCCTGCTGCTGCCCGGCGCCGGCGTCTTCACCGGCACTCCCGCCAGCGGCCTCACGCAGACCGTCCTGCTCAAGTCCTCGCGCAACGCCATGCTCGTGGACAAGATGCTCGCCCAGTTCGGCGGCGGCACCGACCTCAAGGACTTCAAGCCCGAAGACAAGGAGTTCACCCTGGCCCTGCGGCTGACCGGCAAGTTCAAGACCGCCTTCCCCGACGGCAAACCCGCCGACACCACCAAGCCCGAGGACAAGAAGAAAGACGAGGCCAAGGAGGCCAAAGACACCGCCCCGGCCGAGCCGCTCAAGGAATCCAAGCAGGACGGCGTGGTGGTGCTGGTGGGCGACAGCGACCTGCTCTACGACCAGTTCTGCGCCCAAATCCAAAATTTCTTCGGCCAGAAACTCATCGTGCCCTTCAACGGCAACCTGAGCTTCATCCAGAACCTGGTCGAGCAGATGATGGGCGACAGCGACCTCATCCGCGTGCGCAGCCGGGGCGTGCAGCGGCGCGAATTCGCGGTCGTCAAAAACATCCAGGCGCAGGCCGAGCAACGCTACCGCGACACCATCAAGCGGCTCGAGGACGACGTGGCCGAGACCCAGCGCAAGCTCAACGACCTGCTCGCCAACCGCGACGCCAAAAACCAGCGCGCCATCCTGCCCCCGGAAATTCAGCAGGAAATCGCCAACCTCCGGGCCAAGGAGGCCAAAACCAACCGCGAACTCAAGGAGGTCCGCAAACAGTTGCGGCGCGACATTGACGCGCTCGAGACCCGCCTCAAGTGGCTCAACATCGCCGCCATGCCCGCGCTGGTGGCCGTGGCCGGACTTTCCCTGGCTGTGATCAAACGCAAAAAGACCGCTGCCAAATGAACCGCAAACAGCTCACGCTCATCCTGGTGGCCTTTGTGCTCCTCGGCGGCCTGGGCCTGTGGCTGCGCAGCCGCGACGCCGCCACCTACCGCGCCTCCGCCGCCCAGATGGGCCAAAAGGTCCTCGGTGACTTCGCCGTCAACGACGTCGCCCGCCTCCGGATTCGCAAGGGCACCAACACCCTCACCCTCGCCCTCAAGGACGACCGCTGGGTCGTGGCCGAACGCGCCGATTACCCCGCCAACTTCACCGAGATCGGCGAGACCCTGCGCAAGCTCTGGGACCTCAAGGTCGTTCAGCCCATCGCCGGCCCGCTCGGCCCCGCCGCGCTTGAACGCCTCGAGCTCAACCCCGACGCCACCAACAACCCCGCCACCGTGGTCGAACTCCTGGACAAGGACGGCAAGGCCCTCCGCACCCTCCTCTTGGGCAAGCAGCATCGCCGCCAGCCCGCCACGCCCTCGCCCTTCGGCGGGGACGAAGGCTGGCCCGACGGCCGCTACGTGATGCTCCAGGGCGCCGCCGCCAACGGCGCCAGCCTGGTCTCCGAGACCTTCAGCCAGCTCGAACCGCGCCCCGAGTCCTGGCTCAACCGCGACTTCTTCAAGGTCGAAAAACCCCGCACCATCGCTGTCACTTACCCGGACGCCCCCACCAATTCCTGGAAGATGACCCGCGCCAGCGAGACCAACGACTGGACCCTGGCTGACGCGCAGCCCCAGGAAAAACTCGACGCCTCCAAGGTCAGCGTCCTCGGCAGCGTGCTCTCCTGGCCCAGCTTCGAGGATGTGGTGGTGACCGACAACCCCGCCGCGCTCGGCCTGGACAAACCGGTCCAAATCGAAATCGAGACCTTCGACGGCTTCCGCTACACCCTCCGCGCCGCCCAAAAAGGCACCGAGGAGAAGTACCACCTCCTGGTGGACGTGGCCGCGGATTTCCCCAAAGAACGCACCCCCGGCGCGAACGAAAAACCCGAGGACAAGGAAAAGCTCGACAAGGAGTTCAAGGAAAAGACCGACAAGCTCACCGAGAAGCTCCGCAACGAAAAAGCCCTCGCCGGCCGCGTGTTTCTGGTGTCCAAGTGGACCCTCGATTCCGTCCTCAAAAAACGCGGCGACTTCCTCCAGGCGGAAAAGCCGGCGGACACAAAGGCCGCGGCTTCGGAAGCGACATCCGGAGCCGCCGCGCCGGCCGCCAACCCCGTGGACGCCACGCTGCCGCCCGCGCCGCCGGAGCCCGGAGAGGAATGACCCCGGTGCGGCGCGCCACGGCGGCGCGGAAGCATCACCACCCCGGCTTCCCCCCGGGCCTTCGAGCGCCGGAAGCCGCGGCATTCTAGCTAAACCTCTCGCGAGCCGTTTTTCCCCGATTTTCCCGCGCCTCGCCGCGGTTTACCGAGCACCGCGGAGCGGTTAGTTTGCGCGGCATGCCGCCGCGTTGTCTGCGCCTGTTGGAGACCCTCTACGGGGAAGCCCTCGCCCGCCGCTGGGCGCCGCAATTTTCAGCCCTGCTCGAACGCTTCCGACCCCTGATGCCCCCGGCCGTGGCCGGCGGTGCCGCGCCGTTGACGGAGGCCGACGCCCTGCTCATCACCTACCCGGACCAAGTGCGCGAGCCCGGGCGAACGCCCCTGCCGGTGCTGCACGAATTCGCCGCCCGCCACCTCGCGGGCGTGGTCAGCGGCCTGCACCTGCTGCCGTTCTATCCGTGGTCCTCGGACGACGGCTTTGCGGTCAAAGACTGCTTCGCTGTGGACCCGGCTTACGGCACCTGGGAGGACCTCGAGCGGCTGGGCCGGGACTTTGCGCTGATGTTCGACGGCGTGTTCAACCACCTCTCGGCCCAAAGCGACTGGTTCCAGCGTTTCCTGGCCGACGACCCGGAGTATCGCGATTTCTTCGTCACCGTGGAAGGCAACCCCGACCTCTCGCTGGTGGTGCGTCCCCGCGCGCTGCCCCTGCTCACGGAATTCCCCTCGCCCACCGGTCCGCGCCGGGTCTGGACCACCTTCAGCGCGGACCAAGTGGACCTGAACTACCGCCAGCCGGCGGTGCTCTGGCGCGTGACCGAGGCGCTCCTGTTTTACGCGGCCCGCGGCGCGCGGTTCATCCGCCTGGATGCCATCGCCTTTTTGTGGAAGGAAATCGGCACCTCCTGCCTGCACCGGCCGCAGACGCATGCCGTCATCCGGTTCTGGCGCGCGGTGCTCGAGGCGGTCGCGCCAAGCGTCCGGCTCATCACCGAGACCAACGTGCCGCACGCCGAGAACGTGGCGTACTTCGGCGACGGGACCGACGAGGCGCACCTGGTTTACAACTTCGCCCTGCCGCCGCTGGTCCTGCACGCCTTCACCACCGGCCGGGCCGAGACGCTCGCCCGCTGGGCGCGGACGCTGGCCACGCCCTCGGACCAGACGGCCTTTTTCAACTTCCTGGCCTCTCACGACGGCATCGGCCTGAACCCGGCCCGCGGGATTCTTCCCGAGGCGGAAATCGAACGCCTAGTCGCGCGCACCCGCGCCCACGGCGGCCTGGTCTCCTACAAAAGCCTGCCCGACGGCTCGCGGGCACCCTACGAACTGAACATCAACTACCTCGACGCGCTCTCCGACCCCGCCGCGGACGAGCCGGTCGAACAGGCCGCGCAGCGTTTTCTCAACGCCCACGCCATTTTATTGAGCCTGCCGGGCGTGCCCGGATTGTACTTCCACTCGCTCTTTGGGTCGCGGGGCGACCGGGCCGGGGCGGAAGCCAGCGGCCTCCCGCGCCGCATCAACCGCGAAAAGCTCGACCGCGCCCACCTCGAAGCCGAGCTGGCCGCGCCCGGCTCCCGGCGCGCGCAGATTTTCGGCGGTCTCAAGGCGCTCCTGCACCAACGCCGCGCGCACCCCGCTCTGGCCCCGACCGCCCCGAGCGAAGTGAGCGCGCCGGACCCGCGCGTGCTGGCCGTGCGGCGCGAGAGCCGCGACGGACGCGACCGGCTGTGGTGCCTGCACAATGTGAGCGCCGAGCCGGTGCGTCTGAGCGGCGCCCCGGGCGGGGTCCCGGAAACGGTGCTCGCGCCCTGGGGTTTTGCCTGGGTGCCCGGGCCCTGAAACGGCACGGCACCGCCGCGGGCGGGCGGGCGCGGGGCGCGGCCGGTTTTGGTCGTGCCAAGGCCGGGGCGCTTCGGCGATAAGAGCGCCATGCCGGGCCTTCAACTCATCGGCGACCTGGCGGTGGTCCTGGTGATCGCCGGCGGCGTGGCGTGGCTCTGCCAACGACTGCGGCTCTCGGTGGTGGTGGGCTACCTGGTCGCGGGCGCGGTGATCGGGCCCAACACGCCGCCCTTCGCGCTGGTGGCCGACCTCGAGCGGGTGGAGACGCTCGCCCAACTGGGGCTGGTGTTCCTGGTCTTCTGGATCGGGCTCAACCTGAGCCTGAGCCGCCTGCGCAACCTGGGCTTCTCGGTCATCGCCGCCACGGCCATCGGGGCGTTGCTGATCCTCAACGCCTGCCGCCTGCTGGCCTGGGCGCTGGGCTGGAACGACACCGCCGGGCTTTTTCTGGCGGGCCTGCTCATGGTCTCCAGCTCGGCCATCATCGGCAAGGTGCTGGACGAGTTGAACCTCGTCCACGAACGCCCCGGCCAACTGGCACTGGGCGTGACCGTGCTCGAGGACGTGGTGGCCGTGGCCATGCTCACGCTCCTGACCTCGCTGGCCCAACTGGGCGGCGGCCAACCGCCCCCCGGCCTGCTGACCACGCTGGGCGGGCTGGGCGCGTTTGTCGTGGCGCTGGCGGTGGGCCTGCTGCTGCTCACGCAACGGCTCCTGGACCGCTTGAGCCGCGAGGCCGCGCCGGAAATCCGCACGCTGGCCGTGGCCGGGCTGCTCTTGCTGCTGGCGTGGGGCGCGGTGCGCGCGGGGTATTCGCTGGCGCTGGGCGCGTTCGTCTTCGGCACCGTCATGGGCAGCACCCGGTACAAGGCGGACCTGGAACGGGCGTTTGACGGGCTGCACCAGATTTTCGGCGCGGTCTTCTTCGTGGCCGTGGGGATGCAGGTGGATTTCCGGCTGCTGGCCAAGGACTGGCCGCTAGTGCTGCTGCTGAGCGGGCTGGCGTGGGGCCTGCGGCCGCTGGCCACCGCGGCGGGTCTGCTGGTGGTGGGCAACCCGCCCCGGGAATCGCTCCAAGCCGGACTGGCCCTGACGCCGCTGGGCGAATTTTCCTTCCTCATCGCGCAACTGGGCGTGAGCACCGGCGTGATGCCGCCCGGGATTTACGCCGCGGCCGTGGGCGCGTCGCTGCTGACCTCGCTGGGGGCGCCGGTGCTCACCCGCCACAGCGAGCGGCTCAGCGAGCAATTCATCCGCCGCTGGCCCCCGCGGGTGAGCGCGTGGGTCGAGTTCTACCACGACTGGCTGACGCGGCTGCGCAGCCGCACCAGCGGCAGTCTGCTCTGGCAGATGATGGCCGGGCGCCTGGCGCCGGTGGCGCTGCATGTGTTGTGGGTCTCTGCGCTGTTGTTGTTTGCCTGGCCGGTGTACGGGCGGGCGCGCGAGGCGCTGGGCGGCGAGGGCTGGGCGGCGCGGATGCTGCCGTACTGGTTTTGGGGCGCGTTCGGCGTGTTGCTGCTGGGCCCGTTGATCGCCCTGTGGCGGTACCTGACCGTGCTGGCGATGCTCCTGGCCGAGAGCGCCACGCAGGGTTCGCCCCGGCAGGCGCGGCTGCGGCCGTTCCTCGAGGTGGCGCTGCGCGCGGTGGGGCTGGGCGTGCTGGGCATCTGGTGGCTGGCCCTGATTCCCGCCGGGGGCGTGCGTCTGGGCGTGGCCGCGGGGGTGTTCGCGATGCTGGGCGGCCTGGCGGCGCTGTTTTGGCGGCGGTTTGCGCGGCTCCACAGCCGGTTCGAAAACGAGCTGCGCCGCCAGTTCCGCCGCGCCACCCATCCCACCGCCACTTCGGCCTGGGCCGTGGCTCTGCCGGACTCGACCGCCGATTGGGGGCTGGACATTGACGAGGTGACGCTGCCGGGCAACTCGGCCCTGGCCGGGCGCACGCTGGGCGAGCTGGCCATTCGCGCGCAGTTCGGCTGCTCGGTCGTGGGCATTGACCGCCAGGGCTACGGCATCGCCAACCCGCGCGCCGACACGGTGCTTTTTCCACAGGACAAGCTCCTGCTCCTGGGCACGCCCGAGCAACTGGCCCGCGCGGCGCAGTACCTCGGCGCCGCCGCCGGCCCGCGCGCGGACACCGCGGACTTCGACGAGCTGACGATGGAAACCGTGCGCGTGCCCGAAGGCTGCCCGCTGGCCGGCCGGCCGTTGCGCGAGCTGGACCTGATCCGCCGCGCGGGCGTGCAGATCGGCGGGATTCGCCGCGGCAAACACCGCAACCTCGCCCCCAGCGGGCACGACCACTTCGCGCCGGGCGACGAGCTGCTGGTGCTGGGCACGCACGCGCGCATCAAGGAGTTTTGCGCGCTGCTCAATCCGCCGGCCGGGGACCGCGACGCATCGGCACCGAGCTGAGGCCCGCTCCGCGGGCGCCCGGCTCAGAGCCCTTCGCCGAAGAGGTTGGCCAGGCGGGCGGCCAGTTTGCGGCGGGCCACGGCGAAGGAGAAGTATTTGAGCCCGAGCGCGTAGTTGGTCGCGCCCCATTCCCGGCGCAGCCCGGGGTTGTGCAACACCTCGCGCACCTGCTCGACCACCTCGCGGGTGACCAGTTGGGTCATCTCGATGGTTTTGAAGCCCAGCGGGTCCAGGTCGCGCGCATAGACCGCGTAGGTGTTCACCACCACCGGCTTGCCGAAGTAGATCGCCTCGAGGAACGCGTTGCCGAATCCCTCGTACAGGCTGGGGTAGGTCACCAGGTCCGCGTGCGGGTACACGTCGTAGAGCGTGTAAATCTTGCGCCCCGCGGCGTCGCGGCCGCGGTGCTCGCCCACCCGGTCGGCGATGAACCGCACGTCAATGCCCGCGTCGTGAATCCGGTCGCGCAGCATCTGCAGGTAGGCGCTGCCTTCGTCGCCGGCGGGGTGGGAGATGACCAGCTTGGCGCGCGGGTCGCGGAGGCGGCGGACCAGTTCGACGGCGTGCTCGATGCCCTTGCGCAACACCACCCGGGTGGGCTGGAGGATGAACCAGTCGTCATCCGCCAGGCCGATCTCGCGCCGGAGGTCGGCGTTGTAGTCGTCAATTCCCGGCGGCGGAGTCTCGAAGTCGAGCACGTTGGGGATGATGGCCGAGGGCAGGCTGCACCGGCGGGCCAGTTCCTTCTGGGCCATCGAGTTGATCACCACGTGCTCGGTGCGCGGCGTGGCGCCGGGGAAGGCCGCGCGCAGGTAGTCGTTCACCGCGCTGAGCACGAACCGCTCGCGCTCCCAGGCGAAATCGTGGTGGTGCGCAATCACCGGCAGGCCGGTCTCGCAAATCACCTCCGTCATCGCCAGCCCCAACGGCACGTGCATGGGGATGGCCAGGATGTTCTCCGGGATGAGCACCTCGAGCTGGTACCGCTCGATAAACCGGTACAACTCGTCCTTGAGCGTCTCCTTGAGGCGCTGGATCGCGTTGGTGAGCGCCCGGGTGCGGGTGGTGACGCCGAAGAGCTGGCGCTGCACCTCGGCCACTTCCGGGTGGTTGAAAAAGGCCAGCGGCACCGCGTGGCTCACCCCGGGCGGGGCGTCCAGTTGGCCCGCCATCCAGAAACAGGAATGCCCCAGGTCGTGCAGAATGTGTGCCCACTTGCGCGCCTCGAGCGTCACGCCGTCCGTGCCGGCAAAGCGGGTGGAGACAAAGCCGATGCGTTTCGGCGGGCAGGGTGTCAAACAGACCGGTTGCACGCTCGCAGCCTAACCGCCCGGCACCGTCCGTCAAAACCCCCGGCCGCGCGGCGGCTGGACCGGGCACCGGACCGGGGCGCATGCGGCGCGAGCCTGCCGGGCTGCATTCCTTGTCGGTTCTGTCGCAACCGGACTACCTCGCGAATCAGGGGGATGCCACGCAATCCCTTGGTCGCTCAGCCGCATGATGCGCAAAGGGTGAAGGCGACCTGAGGAGAAATCCCAGGCCTCCTGCCGGGGTTGGTGAGGATCGGCAACGGCTGGGGCTGGTGCCCGGCAGTACTCAACGTCCCGGCTCACCGACCCCGCGCCAGTGATGGATCAATTGGAACAGCAGCGCGATCGCGGGGTTCGGTGCAGCCGGTTTGTTCGGCAGTTCTCATGCGAGGCTGGTCGCTCGTTACCCGCCTAGCTGTCTGCTCAAATGCTCCACCACAGCGCAATGCTCGGCTTGGGGGCTGAAGAGGATGATTTCCGCGTCTGCGACCACGCGGACTGAGTGGCCGGGCGGCCAGTAAAAGAGGTCTCCACCCACAACGGTTTCCTCCGTGCCATTCCCATACGAGATCGTGACCTCGCCTTCAATCATATAGCCCCAGTGGGGAGACTGGCAGAGATCCGACTCCAACCCCTTGAGCAGCGGCGCGATGTCAGTTCCCCGTTTGAGTGAAAAGTATTCGCCCGCCATAGCTCCATAACCAGTGGCGTCACCAAAGTTAAGTTCTTGGCGGGCAATGGCCCCAGGAACATTGATTCGCGGCTTGATGTCTTGCTTTGCAATTTTCATGGACTGATTGAGTCTGTTTCTATTGCGGTTCCTTTGTTGTTTGCCGAACGACCCAAGCTCAGTGGCCCGGCCCACGAGGGCGCACGATTGCAACCTGGACGCGATGGCCGGGTTCGCTGCAGCGCATGGTTAGGCCACGTCGTTATCATTTGGATTTCGACCTCGCTAAAGATGGCAACAATATCTCAATGGCAAAAATCCAAAACAACGCAATCGCCGCACAGATGAAGCTCGAACGCCTACCCCTGCTGACAGTAGCGGTGAGAAACAAAATGAGGGCCGACAAAAAGCATCCAAGTGAAATTAAATGTGCAGCCGTCCAACTGTGCAGTGCCTCCCCGAACGGAGCAAATAAAACCAAAGGGGAAACCACTGCATAAATCTTCAGAACTAATAGCGGCACTCTCGTCCACTCACTTTCAGATGTCGGAGTATCTCTCATGGTGCGCAATGTGGCCTAACAGTAGTATTGGGACAAAGCGGGAAGTCCAAAGACAAAACTTTGCTGCGCAGCTTTCATACGCGGCACACTACCTGCCGTGGCGACGCCGTCAACCAGTTTTTCTTGGTCTTTTTGGCCATTCGGAAGTAAAGGAATGTGAAGCCGGCGGCCCATGGGGCTTGCGCTCTTGGCGGCCAAAGACCAACCGGCTTTTTGCACAACCAGTTGAAAATGAACAAGGACTGATGAGGAACGGCAGGCTTGGGGTCGTGGTTGGGCCAGGGCGCTGGCCCGGGAGCCGGGGCCCCCAGCCGGGCGGCGCCAGGGCGCGTTTGGGCGGGTCAACGCCTGGTATCAGCACGATTGCCGGGCACCAAGCGGCAGGTGCGCACACGGCGGCCCTGCCCATTTCAGGGCGCCGGCGGCTCGGGTGCGGCCGGGTACTTTTCGAGCTGCCGCTGCTCGATCAGGCGCAGCTCGCGGTCCAGCGCGCGGATCATGCGCGGGGTGCTCAAGAGCAGCGTCGCAAAGAAAGCTATCAGCGCGAGCATGATCACCGAGGCCACGTAGCCGCCGTGGGCATGGGCGGTCGCCCGGGAGCGACTTAAGACGTTTTCGAGCGGGTGGATTCTCATGGGCGAGCAGCCGTGCCGGGCACGGCACTGAAGCTGAACCGCGGCGGCACACGCGTCGGGCCGCGGCCGGGTTGCAGTTCCACCTCCCAGCGCCAGGCGGTGACGTGGGAGCGCGGGTCGGCCACGAAGGTCGAGGCTTTCACCCGCGGCAGGAAAGGTTGCCAGGCGGCGTCCGGGGCGGCGCGGCGCAGCACGTTCGAGCCGTCGAAGAAGTACACCACTTCGCCGCCGACACCGGGCAGATGCAGTGCGCAGACCTCGCCCGTGGCCACCAACCGCGGCGGCGCGGTGGCGGCGCGCACCTCCGCCCGCCAGCGTTCGCCGGCGTCGAGCGCCCGGGCGATGTCGCCGGTCACTCGGCGCACGTGACGCACGTGGTCCAGCACGCGGGCAGCAGCGGCGCCGGCCACGGCGAGGATGACGCCCAGCGCGGCGATGTACACCAGGCATTCGATGAGGCTCCAACCGCGGCCCCCACGGGTGCCGCGGCTTGCCGGCGCGGTGCGGACGGTTTTCATGGCGGGGAAGGCGCGGCCGGGTCCGGGCCGGGCGGGCGGCGGATTTCCCGCGTCACCGGGCCGCCCTGGCCGCGGGCGGCCGGTTGCCAGACCAGCCGGAGCCGGTTGCTGGTGACTGTGAGGGTGAACGTGCCCGGCGGGAGATTCGTCGCCGCGCCGGCTTTCACCGGGTAAGCGTGCCGACCGGGCGGGAAGGTGCGCCATTCGCCGGCGGCGAGAATTTCCATTTCGCCGTCCACGATCTCGAGGGCCACGGCGCGCTGGTACTGGCCGCGCAGGGCCAGGGCATCGCGCAAAAACGACACCGAGAGCGGCAGCACGGCGGCGACCAGCAACCCCAGGGCGACGGTGAGCTCGACGCTGATCGAGCCGCGGCACCGCCGGGCGCGGGCGAAGGGGATAGGGCAAATCACCATAACACCGCGTTCTGGATGAGGTTTACCAGCACTTGAAAGACGCCCACGGTCAACAGCGTCACCAACCCGCCGTTGAGCAACACCAGGCCGGTGGTGAGCAGTTGGGCGCTGACCTGCTCGTCGCGAAAGGCCCGCGCCTCGAGCGCTTCCCGCCAACCGGCCAACGCGGCCAGGAACCCGCCCCGGCCAAACGCGGCGTTGGCCAGCCGCCAGCGCAACTCGCCCGTCTCGTCCAGTCCGGCCAGGGCCTCGGGCAGCTTCGCGCCGCGCGCCAGTTCGGCCTCTGCCGCCCGCGCGCGCTCGCGCCACACCGCGTTACTGGTGCCCGCGCCCGCCAGGGCCACGGCTTGCGGCTCGGGCAGGCCGGCGTCCAGGGCCGCGGCCAGGAGCGTGGCAAAATCGCGTTGCAAGCGCCGCCGCTGCCAGGGCAGGCGCAAGGCCCAGCGGTCGGGGTCCAATCTCAAGCGCTGCGCCAGCCAGCGGGTGATACTCGGCCCGGCGCAATAGCCCAGCGCGGCCAGCCAGAGTGCGCCCAGCAGGGCCAGTTGACCGGCCAGCAGCGGCCCGCGCCAAGTGATCAAACCGGCCAGCGGCCCGGACACTTCCCCGCCCAAATCCTCCAGAATCCACCGCAACTTGGGCAGCACCCACACCGCCAGCGCGCCGAACGTAACCACCCAGGCTGGCGTGGTCACAAAGACCAGCACCACCAGGTAATGGTGCGCGTGGCTGACCCGGAGGAGCCCTTCGCTCAACAACCGTCGCGCCGCCGGGAGGACCAGGCGGAGGTTGCCCAGCGTTTCTCCGGCCCGGAGCATCGCGGCCACGGCGGGCGGCACCAGCCCCGGCGTCAACTCGAGCGCCGTGCCCAGTCGCAGCCCTTCGCGCAACAAAGCCGCCAGCCGGCGCAGTGGCCGCCCCAGCCGGCGCTCGCGCAGGTCCGCCGCCTCGATCAAGGTACGCTCGGGCGCTTCCCCGCGCTCCAGGCCCAGCTCGATCAAGTCCAGCACCAGCCGGGCGCGCTCCTGCCGGCGCAGCGGCGCGCTGAAGAGCCAGTAAACCAGGTAGCCCGCCAGGGCGAGACCCGGCAGAACCACCAGGCTGATGAGCAGGCAGCGCAGGGCCTCGGCTCCCGTAAGGGCCTCGGCCAGTCGGACCGCCAGGTTGAGCAATTCTGCCACGAACTTGTGCATGAGCAGATCAATCCGTGAGCGGCGTCATCATCGCATGGAGGAACTGCACCACTACGTTCATCGAGACCGACAGTTGGATCAGGATCAGCAACCCCAACACCAGCACCGCCACGGGCAGGGCGGCGTGGAGCAACATCTCGATCCGGTGTTGCGCGCGCTGTTGGTACAACTCGGCGGCGCGGCGGAAGCCGCCGGCCAGGTCGCTCCCCGCCCGGGCCACCAGCCAGAGGAAGAGCCGGGGAAAGGTCCGGCTGGGCGTGGCAAATTCCTCGATCCGGCCCGCGCCGGCGGCCAGGCGCTGACGCCAGCGGGCCAGTTCGCGGCCGGCGGGCGAAGAGCCCTCGAGCTCGGCCAGCAGGGCGAGGGCTTCGTCGAGGTGCCCGCCGCGGGCGAGCAAGAGGTGCAGGGCGGCGGCCAGTTGAGCCAGGTGGGCTTCGCGGAAAGCCGGCAGCCGCCAGCGCAACCAGCGGCGCGTGGCCGGCCACAGGCCCAGGCCCAGCGCTGTCAGGCCGAGGGCAACCAGCCAGACCACCGGCAGCCAGAGCAGCGGCGTGCCGGCCGGCCTCCACAACTGGCCCAGCAAACCTTCGGCAACCCGGCTCAGCACGTGGTGATGGAACCACAGGAAATACAAGGACAGGGCAATGGCCGCCGCCAGGACCAGGGCCGGATACACCAACACGGCCTGCAGACGCGCGCCCAGTGAGTGGCGGCGCTGGTAGTAGTCGGCCAGCAACGTGAGCAGGCCCGGCAGGTCGCCGCCCTGCGCGCCCACGCGCACCAGGCGCACGAACAACTCCGGGAAACGCCGCCGCCCCACCGCCTCGGCCAGGGGCGTGCCCCGGGCGAGGTCGGCCTCGAAGGAGCGGAGTTCCTCGCGCAGGGCGCCGTCGCGCAGGGTTTCGCTCAGTTGACGCAGAGCGCCCTCGAGCGGCAGGCCGCTGCGGAGCATCTCGGCCAACTGGCGGTTGAAAAAGGCGAACTCGTCGAGGTTCATGGGCGCAAAAAATCAGCGTACCGGCCTACGGCCGGGCGGCGGGCGGCGAACCGAGCACACGTTCATATTCCCGCACATCAGACAGGCCCCGCTGCAAAAGCTCACGCGCGGCGGCCGCCAGGGTGGGTTCCGGGGCGATGGCCTCGAGGTCGCCGGCCCGCAGCCGGGCGCGCAGGGCGTCGTTCACCCGCACCCATTCGGCCACCGGCAGGCGGCCGCGGTAACCGGTGCGCAGGCACGCCGCGCAGCCGGCCCCGGCACAGGCCGGGCAAAGGCGGCGCAGCAGGCGCTGGTTCAGCACCAGGCTCGCGGCCGTGGCCACAGCGGAGTGGTCCGGGCACATCGCCAAGAGGCGCTCGAACACGCCGCGACAGGAGCCGGCGTGGAGCGTGGAAATGACCAGGTGCCCGGTGAGCGCGGCGCGCACGGCCAGCGTGGCGGTTTCGGCGTCGCGGATTTCGCCCAGCATGAGCACTTGCGGGTCCTGGCGCAGGAGATGCCGGGCGGCCACGGCGTAGGTCAGCCCGCGCGCCTCGTGGACCTCGGTTTGCATGATGCCCGGGAGGATTTGTTCGACGGGGTCCTCGATGGTGATGACGTGCCGGCCGCCCAGGTCGAGCAGGTACCGCAGGCAGGCGTAGATGGTGGTGGTTTTACCGCTGCCGGCCGGCCCGGTGAGCAACAACAGGCCGGTGGTGCCGCGCAGAAAGGGTTCCAATTCGGCCACCGCCGCGGCGGGCAGTTCCAGCTCCCCGAGCGGGCGGACCGCGGTCTGATTGAAAAGCCGGAGCACGATTTTCTCGCCGGTCACGGTGGGGTACGTCGCCACGCGAATGTCCCGAGCGGTGCCGGCGTCGGCGCGGTCCAGGCGGCCGTCCTGGGGCAGCGAGTCGTCGTAGGTCTTGAGCCGGGCGAGGTATTTGATGCGGCCGAAGAGGCGCTCGGCCATCGCGGGCGGTAGGGTGGTCACGGGCGTGAGGACGCCGTCGAGCCGAAAGGCGACCTCGGCGCCGTCAGGGGTGCGGTGCAGGTGCACGTCGCTGGCGCCGGCCTGTTCGGCCTGGTGGAGGAGGCGCGCCAGGGTGGCGGGGGCGTCGGCTGCGTCTGCGTGCATTACTGCTCGATTGGACCGCGCACGGCGGCGGATGTCACGCCGGGAACCGGGTGGCGGGTGGGACGGGCGGCGCGCAAGAGTTGGCCGGGACCGGCGCCTCCGGGGAGCCGCGGCCGGTTGCCGCACGCCGGCAGGCGGCAGGAGGACCCGGCCAGGTGGGCTGGGCCACCTTTCCGCACCAGTGCTCCTCTGATCGGCCGGGCGTTGCTGGGCGCCGCGGTGCCGACGCCTTGCCGGCGTCGGTGGGCCCTCGGTAGCCTGCGGTCATGGTTCACGCTCGCGTTCTCGCCGTGTCCACGATCATCGCTTTGACCGGCGCTGGCGCCGCCACGGTCTCCGGGTGGGCGGCCGCGGATTCCGTCATCGGCCACTGGCCGTTGCGCCACGACGGCCGCGACCTTTCGCCCAACGCCCTGCAGGCCCGGCCGCACGACGTGACCTGGACCCCGGCGGGCGCCGCCCGGTTCAACGGCCGCTCGGCCTGGTTGGAGGTGCCGCCCTCGCCGGTGTTACGGACGGGCACCAATGATTTCACCCTCGCGCTCTGGGTGCACTTGGACGCGCGCCAGGATGATTCCCCCGGCGACCTGGTGACGCTGTTTGATCCGGGCCGGCGCAACGGGTTCAACCTCACGATCCAGCACCAGGCCGGCGCGTGCACTTCGATGGCCAATACGCGCAACGTGTTCTTCGGCCTCGACGCCGGCACCGAACCGCGCTGGACGGACTGTGGCCGGCCCGGCAACAACCGGTTGGTGTTCGCGCTCGCCGTCTTTCAAGGCCACCTCTACGCCGGCACGTGGGAACCCGGGGAGGGCGAGGCGGGCCGCGTCTGGCGTTACGCGGGCGGCACGAACTGGGTGGATTGCGGCGCGCCCGACCGCTGCAACGCGGTGTCGGCGCTGGCGGTGTTCAACGGCGCCCTTTATGCGGGCGTGGCGCGCTACAGCGGCGCCGGTTCGCAGCTCAGCCCTTCGCCCAACATGCACCCCGGCGGGCGCGTCTGGCGCTACGCCGGCGGGACCCGCTGGGTGGATTGCGGCCGGTTGGGCGACGCGGAGTTGGTCATGGGCATGACGGCCTTTCAAGACCGGCTCTACGCCACCGCAATGGATGTGCCGCCCAAACACGCCACGACGCCGCGGCAGGGACTCTATCGTTACGAAGGCGGCACGAACTGGACCTGGTGCGGGAACCCGGGCGGGCGCATCGCCGCTCTCACCGTGGCCAACGGAGCCCTCTTCGCCGGCGGCTACAACGGCGGAACTCTGGGCGGCGTGTTCCGCTACGACGGCGGGACGAACTGGACCAACTTCGGCGCCCCGCCCAACGTGGACCAAACCTATTCCTTCGCCGTTCACCGCGGCCGGATGCACACGGGCACCTGGAAGGAGGGCAAGGTGTTTCGCTACTTCGGCCCGCACCAGTGGGAGGACACCGGCCGGCTGGGCGACGAACTCGAGGTGATGGGGCTCGCCCTGTTCAACGGCAAACTCTACGGCGGCACGCTGCCCCTGGCGCAGGTCTATCGCCTCGACGCCACGGGCTGGACGCTCACAGGCCGGCTGGACTTCTCCGATGTCGTGTACCGCCGGGTGTGGAGCATGGCGGTGTATCAGGGCCGGCTCTATTGCGGCACCCTGCCGTCCGGCCGCGTGCACGCGCTCGAAGCGGGCGTGGCGGTGTCGCACGACGCGGAGCTCGCGCCCGGCTGGCGGCACGTCGTGGCGATGCGCGCGGGTCCGCGGCTCAAGCTCTTCGTGGATGGCCAACGCGTGGCCGAATCCGCGCCGTTCGATCCGGCGCGGTTTGACCTCACGCCCGACGTCCCGCTCCAAATCGGCTTCGGCGAGCACGACTATTTCCAGGGCCGGCTGCGCGACGTGCGGTGGTATCGCCGGGCGCTGAGCGAGCGGGAGGTTCGGCGGGTCTGGCGTGAATCGCGCTGACGGTGCTGGTGAGGTCGCGGCCGTGGGCGGTGACACCGCGCCGCTGCTGACGGCGCCGGGCGGGGGTGAACCACGAGGCGCCGATTCGTTCGTTGCGAACGGCCCGTGTCCTGGACGCCTTCCGCCAACCGGCCGACGCGAGAAAGGCCAGAGGCAAATGCGGCCTCATTGCCCGGCCAGGTGCAGCGCCAGGTCCCGCAACAGTTCCGTGAAGTAGTCCGGCAGGTACGGGCCGTAGAACGACATCAGCCGCGGCTCGTAGCCGCCCAGGTGGTAGTAACGCGGCGGGATCACGTAGCCCACGTAGTCGCCGTTGAAGCTGGTGACCACGGCGTCGAAGCCCCGCGCGCGCAGGGTGTCCTTGAGCGCCAGGGCCAGCTCACCGCTGAAATCGCACGGCGTGGACAGCCAGACCACGTTGCCCACCCGCAGTGCCTGCAAGAAGCTCCGCTCCGGCGGCCGCAACAACCGCCGCGCCAGCCAGGGCCGCAGCCGGAGGTCGTCGCTGACCCGCCAGTTCAGCGGCGGCAGCGTCACTTCGAGCCCCGCCATGCCGAAGGCGACGACATTGGTGAGCGGCACGCGCGGCAGGTGTTCGAGCAACTCCCCGGCGAGCGCGCGGCCCATGCGTTCGATGCCGGCGAAACCTTTCTCGCCCGGCACCGGCGAATGGCTGCCCACGCCCCCGGCCAGGAACAGCGCCGGGCCGCCGGTGGCTTCCTCGACCGCGCGTTGCCAGGCGCCCGGGTAATCGCCGCTGAACAGCATGACGTCGCCGTCCAGCACCGTGGCGTGCGCAGCGAAGCTGCCCACCACGGCCGGGCGTTCCTCGTCGCGTCGCACCACCAGGAAACTGAACTCCGGGTCCACCCGGCCCAGCGCGCCCACCAGGCGGTTGCGCACGAACGCGGGCGCGGCGAAACGACCGTGCCCCACCGCGGCCGGCCGGAGGTCGCTCAAGGCCTCGCGCACCGCCGCGACAATGCAATTGGCGAACCACACCCGCGCGCCGGGCTGGAAGGGGCCGGCGAAAGCCTCGGCCACCGGGCCTTCACCCCACGCGCCCAGGCTGCAATGGGTGTGCGTGGCGCCGAGGTACAGTTGAGCGCGGGAAAGTTTCAGTTCGGCTTCGAGCCGTTCCGCGGCGGCGTTCGCCACTTCGCGCGGGATGATGAGAGCATCGGCGGCGACCAGGACGCCGAGCTGGTCGCCCACGCGCAGGGCCAGGGCCTTCACGTACAGCTCGTCGTGCACGCCGGTGACCGGGCGGCCCCGGCGCTCGCCATAGCCCGCCAACGGCATGAGGCGAAATTGGCCCCGCGCCGGGTCCTCACTGGCCGCGCCGGTCGTGGGGGTGAGCCGGGCGCGTCCGAAGCCGGCGCTCAGGACGCCGCGCGTCACGGCATTGGTGGTCTGGTGGGCGTGGAGGCGGGCGGTGGTTTCGGCGTACCAGGGTTCGCGGAAATAGGGCCGGTGGTCCACCCGGTCGAGGCTTACCACACCGAGCAGGAGCAATCCGGCCGCGAAGCCGGCACTCCAACGCCAGAGCAGGCGGCGCGCGCGTGTCATGGCGGCACTGTACGCCGGCGGGCGGCCGGGTCACAACGCGGCAAAAAGCTGGGGGCAGCGGCGCGCTTCAAAAAGTGTAGCGCAGGCCCAGGCTGCCCAGGTGCCGGGTGAACTCGCGGCCGTTGGTGTGCGGGATGCGGCTTTCGACCCAGTCGTAGGAGTAGGTCAACGCCAGGCTCAGGCGCGGGTGGAGTGTCAGGTCCAGCCCGGCGCTGGGCGTGTAAATCCAGTCATCGCGTTGCACCGGGTGGAGCCAGTCGCCGGCGTAGATGCGGAAGCCGGCCTTGAAGGCGGCGTGGTCACAGAACTGGTGCCGCCAGAGCGCGTCGTAGGTGATGTCCTCGTAGGCGGAGGGGGTGCCGAAGGCCGGCTGCATGAACTGCTTGACCGTGAAGGTCAGCGTGTCGCGGCGGGTGGGAGTGAGCACCGCGGAGGAGTCCACGTACAGCAGGACCAGATGGCCGTCGAAGTTCGGCGGCGTGGCGTGGTCGAAGTCGTGATAGGACGGGCCGAGGTTGAGGTTGATTTTGAACCAGCGGGTCAGCCGGCCCTCGAGGCCGCCGGCCACGCGGTGGTAGTGGTTCGAGTAATCCACTTTCGAGCCGGGGAGGGAGGGTTCCATTTGGTAGCCGAACCAGTAGCCGAGCACGGCGTGCACTTCCCGGGCGATGCGGTAGCCGAAGTCTATGCCCACGTTCAGGTCGTTCCGGTCCACGTAATTTTGGTAGAAGGGATGGGTGCGCGGGTCGCGCACGGTGGTGCGGAAATCGTGCACATAGGTCGAGAAGCGGGGGCGGAAGAAGAACCGTCCGCGGGGGTGGTAGGCGCCGAAGCCGTTGCGGTAAATGAGGGCCGCGCGGCGGTCGCGCAGCGGGATGCCGCCGATGGCCGGGGCGCCCACGGGCTTGCCGCTGACCGGGTCCACGATGCCGAAGGTCAGGCCCTCGGTGCTGCCGTCAATCCAGGTGAAGCTGTTGAACTGCTCCCAGCGGATGTCCCGGACGGTGCCCGAAAAGGTCAGGCCCACGCGGTGCGCCACGTGGCTTTCGGAGGGCTCGTCGTGGTAGGTGACCACCTCGGGGGCGTAGGCGGCGTTGAGCCCGAACTCGGTCATCGGCCGCCAGTCCAGCGCCACGCGGGGCGTCACCGTGGTGACCCAGGATTCCTGAAAGGGCCGCGCCGCGCCGGGCACGGCCGGCGAGGGCTCGTAGTCCTGGAGGTACACGTTGCTGTCGAAGGTTTCCTTCAGGCTCAACTCGGCCTGATAGGTGAGGTTGGTGGAGGCGGCCAGCGCGCCCGGCGCCAGCAGCCCGGAGGCCACCAAGAGGCCGGCTCGCCCGTGGGCGAGGTTCAAGGAGCGAGGAGTTTTCATGGCTTGAGCGGTTCACAAAAAAGCCGGACCCACCCCGGCGGCCGCGCCCGAACAAACCGCGCCGCCGGGCGGCGCTTTTCAGGCCGGCCGGGACGCGGGCGGCGGGGGCCGGATCCAGAACGTAAGCGCCGCGCCGAGCAACAGCAGCACGCCCGCGGTCACAAAGGCCGCGGTGTAGCTGCCGCTGCGGGCGGTGAGGGTTTGTTCGAGCCGCGGCAGGACCAGCCCGCCCATGCCCCAGGCCGTGAAGAGCACGCCGTAGTTCATGCCGAAGTTTTTCAGGCCCCACAGGTCCTTGGTGAAGGACGGGAACAGAGACAAGTTCGCGCCGTAGTTCGCGCCGATGAGCATCGCCACCAACACGACCACCACCGCCGCCGTGCCCGCCGAGGCGGTCACCGGAATGGCCACGAACATCAACCCCGCCTGCAGGGCCAGCACCAGGCACAAGGTCCAGCGCCGGCTAATCCGGTCCGACAGGCTCCCGGCCAGGATGCGGCCGCCCGCGTTGCCCACGGCCAGGAGCGCCACGGCCAGAAAGGCCTGGTCGCCCAGGCTCTTTTTGGCCATGCCGCTGATGCTGCCAATGACCATCAGCCCCGCGCCCGCGCCGATGAAGTAAATGCCCCACAGCAACCAGAAGGCGGGTTGGCGCAGCACCTCGGACGGCGCGGCGTTCACCACCGCCGCCGGCGTGCTTCCCGGCGCCGGCCGCGGCCCGGCCACGTAACCGGGCGGCGGGTTGACCAAGAGTTGTGCCAGGCCGCACACGATGACCACGAAGGCCACGCCCAGAATCAGCATGGACTTCTGCACCCCGAAATGGGCCAGCAGGTATTGCGAAGTGGGCGCCAGATAAACCGGCGCCAACCCAAACCCCGCGACGACCAGGCCGGCAATCAGCCCCGTGCGCGCGGGCGGGGACCACTTCAGCGCGGGCGGGGTGGCCGAGGAATAGCCGAAGCCGATGCCCGCGCCCACCAGCACGCCGAAGCCCAGCAGCCAGAGCGGGTAGCTCTGCGTCTGCGAGATCAACACCATCCCGGCGCCCACCAACAGCCCGCCGATGCTCGCGGTCAGGCGCGGCCCGAACCGGTCCTGGCAGCGGCCGGCCAGGATCATGACGAAGGCAAAGACCAGACAGCACAGGGCGTAGGGGTCGTTGAGCCGGTCGCCCTTCCAGTCGAATTCCTCCCTGATCGCGCCCTTGAACAGGCTCCAGGTGTAGAGCACGCCCAGGGCGAGGTTGATGCCGGTGCCGGCGAAGGTGACGACCCAGCCGCGGCGGGAGTCGGCCGGGGTGAGGGTGGAGGCGGGAGCGGGGGGCGGAGTGGACATGGAAGAGACGGCGGCGCCGCGCCCCCCCGACCGGCGTGGACCACGCGGCGCGCCTCCGGTGTTGAGTCAGCGGGCGGCGGCGGGTCGCGGCGTCCCGCACCGGCGGGGGGCGGAAGTCGCTTCAGGTTGAGCTTGGCTGGTGTTCACGGGTGTTGACGGAGGGTGCCGCCGGGGCATCGCACCCCGGCGGCTTTGCAAACGGGCGCGCCCGGGGGCGCACCCGCCAAATCGTTATTGGCGTTCCTTGACCAGAATCTCGACCACGTGCGGGTCGGCCAGGGTGGTGGTGTCGCCGATCTGGTCGGGCTGGCCTTCGGCGATCTTGCGCAGGATGCGGCGCATGATTTTGCCCGAGCGGGTCTTGGGCAGGGCCGGCGCGAACTGGATTTTGTCCGGCACGGCGATCGGGCCGATCTCTTTGCGCACGTGGAGGGCGAGCTCCTTCTTGAGCTCTTCGCTCGGGTGGACGCCGTCCTTGAGGGTGACAAAGGCGTAAAGGGCCTGGCCTTTGATGTCGTGGGGCATGGGCGCCACGGCGGCCTCGGCCACTTTGGGATGGCTGACCAGCGCGCTTTCGACCTCGGCCGTGCCGATGCGGTGCCCGGACACGTTCACCACGTCGTCAATGCGGCCCATCAGCCAGTAGTCGCCGTCCGGGTCAATGCGGCAGCCGTCGCCGGTGAAGTAGATGTCCGGGTACATCGTGAAGTAGGTGTCAATGAACCGGTCGTGGTCGCCCCAGGTGGTGCGCATCATGCCCGGCCACGGTTTTTTGATGCAGAGCTTGCCGCCTTCGTTCGGGGCGCAGGGGGTGCCGTCGTCGCGCAACACAACCGGCTCGACGCCGAAGAAGGGCCGGCTGGCGCTGCCGGGCTTGAGCACGTGCGCACCGGGCAGGGGGGTGATGAGGACCCCGCCGGTCTCGGTTTGCCACCAGGTGTCCACGATCGGGCAGCGTCCTTTGCCGATGACGCGGTGGTACCAAATCCACGCCTCGGGATTGATGGGTTCGCCCACCGAGCCCAGCACCTTGAGCGAGCTGAGGTCGTACTTGTTCGGCCACTCCTCGCCCAGGCGGATGAGCGCGCGGATGGCCGTGGGCGCGGTGTAGAACTGGGTGACCTTGAACTTCTCGACGATCTTCCAGAAGCGGCCGGGGTCGGGGTAGGTGGGCACGCCTTCGAACATGACGCTGGTGAAGCCGTTGCACAGCGGGCCATAGACGATGTAGCTGTGGCCGGTCACCCAGCCGATGTCGGCGGTGCACCAGAAGATGTCGCCCTCGTGGATGTCGAAGATGTACTTGGTGGTCAGCGCCACGTGCAGGAGGTAACCGGCGGTCGAGTGGACCACGCCCTTGGGTTTGCCGGTCGAACCGGAGGTGTAGAGCATGAACAGGTAGTCCTCGGCGTTCATCGGCTCGGCGGGGCAATCGGCGGCCGCGCCGGCCATGAGGTCGTGCCACCAGACGTCGCGGCCGGGCACCATGTTGACCGGGGTGGCGTCGCGTTTGACCACCACCACTTTTTCCACGCTGGGCGAGTGCTGGCAGGCCTCGTCGGCGATGGTCTTGAGCGGAATATGTTTGCCGCCGCGCAAGCCGACGTTGGCGGTGATGAGGAGTTTGCAGGTCGAGTCGTTGATGCGCCCGGCCAGCGCCTCGGCGCTGAACCCGCCGAAGACCACCGAGTGAATGGCGCCGATGCGGGCGCAGGCCAGCATGGCGATGGGCAGCTCGAGGATCATCGGGAGGTAGATGCTCACCCGGTCGCCCTTTTTGACCCCGAGCGATTTGAGCACGTTGGCGAACCGGCAGACCTGCGCGTGCAGTTGCCGGTAGGTCAGGCGGAGGACGTCCTCTTCCGGCTCGCCTTGCCAGATTAGGGCGACCTGGTCGCCGCGCGTGGCCAGATGCCGGTCCAGGCAGTTGACGCTCACGTTGAGCACGCCGTCCTCGAACCAGGTGTGGTGGATTTTGCGGGCGGCGGTGTTCCACTCGTAACGGCGGGCGACCGTGGGCGGCTTGATCCAGTCCAACACCCGGGCCTGCTCGAGCCAGAACCGGTCCGGCTCGTTCACGGACTGCTCGTACATGCGCCGGTACTGTTCGGCGTTGATGTAGGCGCGCCGGACCACCTCCGGCGAGGGCGGGAAGGTGCGGGATTCCTGAAGCAGGGAGCTGGTGGAGACGGTTTGCGGTTGTTGACTCATGTTCGGTTTGCGGTTGGTGATTTGCGCACAGGTTTTCTCTCGGGTCTTCACGGCGCCACAAGGGCCGGTCCACGCGGGGCGACTGCCGCCGGGGGAAGACCGTGGAGAGGAAAAACGTTCTGCCTTATTGCGTCAATCGAAGCCCGCAGGGGGGCGTCCACCGCCCGCCGCTGCTCGGCGCTGACCGGCCGCTCGGGGTCGCGCAACCCGCCGGCCCATTCGGTGCTGCCGAGCATCACCCCGCCCAGGCCGGCCAACACATCCGGCTCGGCGTCGGCGCCGGCGCACACCTGCCAGGCCCGCGCCCAGCCGCGGACGGTGTTCTCGACGTGGTACCCGCCGCCGCCGGCCACCAGCAACGGCGCGCCCAGGCCCAGCAGGTGCTCGAGCACGCGGGCATGGGCGTTGTTGGTGAGGGCCAGGTGCGTGAGCGGGTCACCGGCCAGGGCGTCCATGCCCAGTTCCACCACCACCACCTGCGGGGCGAAGGTGCGCAAGAGCGGCAGGACCGCTTCCTCGAAGGCGTCCAGAAACGCCGCGTCATACGTGCCCGCCGGCAGGGGAAGATTCACGTTGTAGCCGCGCCCCGGGCCTTCGCCGATTTCGTCCTCGAACCCGCCCCAGGGAAACAAGGTCTTGCCGCTTTCGTGCAGCGAAATCGTCAACACGTCCGGCCGCCGGTAAAACGCCGCCTGCACCCCGTCCCCGTGGTGCGCGTCCACGTCCACGTAGGCCACCCGGCGCCCGGCGGCGGCCAGGTGATGGCAGGCGAGGGCGACGTCGTTGAGGTAACAGAAGCCCGCGGCGCGCTCGTGCATGGCGTGGTGGAACCCGCCCCAGAGGTTGAAGACCACGTCCGCCTCGCCAGCCAGCAACAGCTCCGCCCCGACCAGGCTGGCGCCGCACGCCCAGGCCCCGTACTCGAACAGGTCCGCAAACACCGGTGTGTCCGGCCCGCCCAGGCCCATGGACAACCCGTCCAAGGTCAATTCCCCGGCCGCGGCGCGCTGCAGCTCCTCGAGGTAGCGCGGGGAATGCACGGCTTCCAACTCCGCGCGCCGGGCCCGGCGCGGGACGGCCTCCCGCCGGTCCGGCGTGCCCAGCAACCCCAGGGACCGCAGTCGCCGGCGCGTCAAACCTGCGCGCTCCGTTTTGAACGGGCAATCCGGCGGGTACCGGAGCCGGTCCGGCTCCTCCGCGTACAAGAAAACCAGCCGGCGCGCGCTCATGGTCACTGGCTCAAACCGTGCCCGCGGCCCGCGTCCGCCGCGCTTGGCGACGTGCGCGGATTCGGTAACGCCCGCGGCGCTACTCGTCCCCACCCGCGGACGGGCTGGACTCGCGCGTTGGCGTTATCGTTGCCTGTGGGTACCACGCGGCGAAAGTAGAGCCGCGCGCGCCCGAAAGGCTTTACGTTTCTTGCCCGAAATTTCCCTTTTCTTGAACCGGGCCGGTTGGCGCTAGGAAACGCCCTCCGGATTCGTGCTTGTTAAAGGGAGCCGCGGCCGCTGGGCGCCCTACGTGATGGCCGGGGTCGGCATCACCTACGCCGAGTACAACGACGCCAAACCGCCCGGTATCGGGCTGAGGGTGGACTCGAAGGGCATTTACCCCGCTCTGGGCGTGGGCGCGGGCCTCGAGTACTTCGTGGTGCGCAACTTTTCCCTCAATGCCGACGCCCGCTGGCTGTACACATGGGACCACGAAATCAAGATCGGAGAGACCCTCAAAGGCACCGGCGACTTTTCTGCCGATCAGTTCAACCTCGGCTTCCGCGTGTACCTGTTCGACTTCTGAGGCCGCCGTCACGCGAGCCACGGGTGCATTTCAGTTTTTGAGCCACCCGCAACATTCCCGGGATTTTCGCCGGTCCGGGCCGCGGCAGTATGGAGGGAGAACGGCTGGGGGTGGGGCTTGCTGACGTCGGCGCTCAAAAACGGAAATGCGCCCGCGAGCCACCCGGGGCCCGCTTTGTCCGTGCCCGGGGCGGGCGCCTGGCGTAAATTGCCGGCGTGTTGCCTCCGGCGGTGCAAACCTGGTTCGAGCGCCTGCGGGCCGCGCTCGCGGACGGCTCGCTGGTCAAGGCCACCCTTGGCGCCGCGCGTGGGGCCGACCCCACCCTGCGCCAACTTACCGTCCGGCCGGTGCAGCTCCGCGCCGGCCCGCGCCTGGCCTGCGTGTACCGGCACACCACGCGCGACATTACCCGCAACCTCACTCACGAGGAGGCTCTGGCCGAACTGACCGCGCGCCTGGGCCGGGATTTCGGCACCGCGCACCTGTTCACCACCGCGCTGGTTGCCGAACTGGACTGGCCCCCGGAGGGCGAACCCACCTTGCGTCTCCTGCCGCCCCGGCACACCGCGCCCGCTGACCCCCGGCATGACCGCGCCAAGGCACACTTGATCACGCCCGCCGCCGCTCCGTGGTTGCGGGCGCTGGGCGTGACCACGCGCGAGGACCGCGTTTGCGCCGGCATGGCGGCCAAGTTCCGGCAAATTCAGAAGTTCACGGAGCTCCTGGAGCATCACCTCGCCACAGCCCCGCTGTCCGCGGACCGGCCCGTGCGGCTGGTGGACATGGGGTGCGGCAAGGGCTACCTGACCTTTGCCGCGTACGAGTGGCTGCGCCGCCGCGGCCCCGCGCCCGAGGTCTTGGGCGTCGAGGCGCGGCCCGAGCTGGTGGCCTTTTGCAATCGCGTGGCCCAGACGCACGGTTGCGCCGGGCTGCGCTTCACCACCGGCACCATCGCCGAGACCGACCCTGGACCGATGGATGTGTTGGTGGCCTTGCACGCTTGCGACACCGCCACGGACGACGCCCTGGCCCGGGGCGTGCGCGCCGGCGTGGCGTTGCTCCTGGCCGCGCCGTGCTGTCACAAGGAGCTCCGCCCGCAACTGCGCCCCGAACCGGCCCTGGCGGGCCTGACCCGGCACGGCATCCTGCGCGAGCGCCAGGCGGAGTTGGTCACCGACGCCCT
>Ga0272446_1002298_pt1 | contig 26266 bp, 19 predicted proteins | sample YNPCB0061_FD_194587 | JGI IMG/M metagenome (GOLD analysis project Ga0272446, IMG submission 194587) | Hot spring microbial mat communities from Yellowstone National Park, WY, United States - YNP-CB-006-1 | ecosystem: Environmental > Aquatic > Thermal springs > Hot (42-90C) > Sediment | place...
CCCTACGCCGCCGGTCCCGGCTTCTCCCGCCCGGAGGTTCCCGGGGCGCACCCCTCCTAACGTGAACATAGGCTCTCGAAGAGGGGTGTGGGGAAACCGGGTTTCCCCACGCCCCCGCCCCGCAGGGGCATGGGGAAACCGGGTTTCCCCATGCCCCCACCCGCGGGAGGGTTTGGGAGGGCGCAGCCCTCCCAAGAATAACCTGTTTTCATCCCGTCGGTGTGCGGCGGAGCCGCATAGACGGCTGAGATGAATGTCAGGAAGGCGCCATCGCCTCAGGCCTGATCCGGTGGTACCATCAAGGTGCCCCCGGCGTTCGTCCGGAACTCCCGGCGCGCCCAGGGGGTGTGACCGAAGGAGGCCCGTATGTACCGCCGCACCCTGCGCACCTCTGTCATCATGGTGCTGGCCCTGGCGCTGCTGGCGACCCTTACCGCCGCCGCGCCCGCCCGGGTCCAGGCGCGCACCCGCTGCTTCCCCGAAACCGGCTACTGCGTCTCCGGACGCATCCTCGACTACTGGGAACGCAACGGCGGCCTGGCCGTGTTCGGGTATCCGATCACCGAGCAACGCACCGAAACCGTCGAAGGCATCTGGACCGGCCCGGTCCAGTGGTTCGAACGCGACCGTCTGGAGGACCACAGCAACGAGGGCCTGGGCGTCCTGGCCGGGCGTCTGGGCGCCCGCGTGGTAGAGTTGCAGGGCCGCCCGTGGCAGAGCCTGCCTGGCCCCGCCAGCCGCCCTGAGTGGTGCCGCTTCTTTCCCGAAACCGGTCACACGCTCTGCGGCATCTTTCTGCGCTACTGGGAGCGCAACGGCGGCCTGATGCGCTTCGGGTACCCCATCAGCGAGCCGCGCATCGAAACGCTGGAGGACTGGACGGGCACGGTGCAGTACTTTGAGCGCCGGCGCATGGAGCACCATACCGAACTGGCCGGCACGCCCTACGAAGTGCTGCTGGGGTTGCTTGGGCGCGATGTCCTCAATACACGCGGTATGCCCTCCTGCGAGGATCCCATTCGCCCGGTGGCCTTCGGCCTGGAGACGCGCATCGGCGAGAGTCGCTTCCGTAACTCGCTGTTTTGCCCTGATCGGGCCTATGCCAGCGCCCCGGCGGCTTTTCAACCCTTCCAGCACGGCGCGATGATCTGGCTCGATCTGGGCGAAGCGGGCCGCTCGATCATCGTGGTGAAAGACGCCGGGCGCCCCGCGCCTGAACCGTCGTATATGATCACAGAGGACAGGTATCGGGAGGGTGAAGCGTTGCCTCCCGCCGCCGCTCCTCCTCCCGGCCTGTACGTGCCAGTGCGGGGCTTCTACAAAATCTGGTACGGCAGCCGCGGCCAGGGCCAGTGGATCGGCTACGGCACCGCCCCCGAACGCGCCGAACGCGCCAACGTGCAATTCTTTGGCGGCGGAGGGCTGGTGGTTCATCTGCTGGAAACCGACCAGGTCTGGATCTTCGGACCGCGCTACAACTACTGGGAACAGTGGTAAGTTCACGGGATGTACGCGGTGGAGGGGTATGGGGAAACCCGGTTTCCCCATACCCCCGCAACGTAGCCCCGAGAGCGAACCCGTGGCTCTAGCGCCCGCCGCGGGGCCATGCTACAATAGGACGCATCGCAGTGCTCGCATGGCCCGTGTATGCGCCTGTCAGGCGCCTGGTTCGGAGCCCGTATGGACACCGTCGCGCTGATCGTTCGCTATGGCTTCCTCGTCGCCCTGGCCGTCGAGGCCATCCTAATTGCGCGAGCCTTCCTGGGCCTTATGCGTGAGAAGGCCAGGACCGCGGTGACGCCGCCCGCCGAGGAGTAGTTCGTGCGCCATCGGATCCTGCACATCTCGGACATCCACGCCGGCCCGCCATTTCGCCACGCGATCGCCGAGTGTCTGGTCCGTCAGGCGCCAACTCTCAAGCCGGACCTGGTGGTTATCTCGGGCGACTTCGTGCAGCGCGCCGACATCGCCACGCATTGGCGCGTCGCCAATGCCTTGCGGGCGGCCTTGCCCGGCCCGCAACTCGTTGTGGCGGGCAATCACGATGTGCCGCTCTATAACCTGCACCTGCGGCTGTTCGATCCCCTCGGGCGCTACCGCCACCATATCAGCCGCGACCTCAACCCGGTCTTTGAGCGCCCTGGCCTCGTCGTCGTCGGCGCCTGCACCGCCTACGGCCTGACATCCGATGGCGGGCGCCTGAGCCGCGGCCAGGTTGAGGCCCTGCGCCAGCGCCTCGGCGGCTATCCGCCCGAGGTGTGCAAAGTGGTGGTCTGGCACCACCCTGTTGTCAACCCCCCCGGCCTGCGCCGTAATCGGGTGATGCACAGGCCCCGCCCCGCGGCGCGTCTGCTCGACGAACTGGGGGCGGAGTTGCTGCTGTGCGGCCACGCGCACGTCGCCTACGTCGGCCATACCCGCGACATCATTCCCGACCTGCGCCAGGGGACGATCATTTGCCAGAGCGGCACCACGACGTCGCATCGCGGCAAGGGACGCGAGCGCGGCAAGAACTCCTGCAATGTGATTGACATCGATCCAGAGAGCGTCCAGATCACCCAACTGTTGTACCAGGCTGGCGCCGATGCCTTTGTGCCCATGGCCATCTATCGCTTTCCCCGCCGCCGCAACGGCGATCCCGGGGCGCTTCGGCACCCTGTGGACGAGGCGCACGCGCGTCAGGCCCCACGCGGCTGATGAAGACTACGCGGGAGGGTTTGGGAGGGCGTAGCCCTCCCAAGAAAAACCCTTTTTTCACCTTGTAGGTGTACGGCGGAGCCGCATGGGGTATACCATGAACATAGTCTCTTGGAGCAGGGGGATGGGGAAACCAGGTTTCCCCATCCCCTGCGAATGCGGGCCGGAGGCCCGCGCACCCAGGCCCCCACCTGAGCCATGGCCCATCTAGAGCACCAGATAGCCGCGCTGCGACGCGCGATGGCCGATCCGGCGCCGGTCGCGATCGAAGAACTGCTTGTGCTGCGCGACCTCGGCGGCGCTTCCATCCGACCCATGCTCCCGCCGCCCGGCGTAACGCCCCGCGAGGCGGCGGTGCTGGTGCTGCTCTACCCCAGTGAGGGCGAACTGTGGTTGCCGCTGACGGTGCGCTCTGCTCGCCTGACCACCCACCGCGGCGAGGTCTCGCTGCCAGGGGGCGGAACCGACCCCGAGGATGGCGGTCCGATTGGCACGGCGCTGCGCGAGGCCTGGGAGGAACTGGGCATCCGGCCGGCCAATGTCGAGGTGCTCGGCACGCTCAGCGCCTTCTACATTCCACCCAGCAACAACCGGCTCACCCCGGTGGTCGGTCTGAGTAGCGGCGAACTCGACCTGCGCCCTGACCCCGATGAGGTCGAGGCGGCCTTCAGCGTCCCGCTGCGCATCCTACTGGACCCGGCCACCGTCCAGGAGGAGGTCTGGGAACGGCGCGGCTTGCGCATGCGCGTGCCCTTCTTCGCCCTCGAAGGCTACAAGGTCTGGGGCGCCACGGCGCTGCTGCTGAGCGAACTGGTGGCCCGTCTGCGACGCGCCGGGTTGTGATGGCGCGGTTGAAGCCGGGCGCGTGTGCATAGGTTGCCTGGGAGCGCGGGCAGCTTGCCCGCAGGAGGGTTCGGCAGGGCGCAGCCCTCCCAAACCCTCCCACCGGGTGGGGGATATGGGGAAACCCGGTTTCCCCATACCCCTGCGGGGCGGGGGCGTGGGGAAACCCGGTTTCCCCACACCCCTCTTCGAGAGCCTATGTTCACGTTAGGCCCCCTTCGCGGGGCGCACAACGCCCAATGAAAACGGCCCGGGAGCGCGGGCGTCCCGCCCGGGGCGCATCTCCGCGGGCAAGGTGCCCGCCCCCTCCCCAGCCCTCCCCCGCTGGGGAAGGGAGTTCGGCGCCTCCCCCCAGCGGGGGGAGGGTGGGAGGGGGGCTGCGGCGCCGCATGCGCTGAGGTGAACGTAGTGGCTCGCGCAGCCTATGTTCACCTCAGCCGATGAACCACGTGTGTTGCCATGCTCAACACCTTCCATCTCCGCACCTTCCTGGCGGTGGTTGACACGGGCAATTACTCCGCCGCCGCCGCGGCCCTGCACATGACCCAGCCGGCGGTGAGCCAGCAGATCCGCGCCCTGGAGGAGCAACTGGGCGATATCCGCCTCTTCCGGCGCGTGGGCCAGCGTATGGTGCTCACCCATGCCGGCGAGGAGTTGCTGGTCAGCGCCCGCGAACTGGTGCGCCTCGCCGAACGGGCCGAAGAGACGCTGATGGCGCTCAAGGGGCAGGTGTCCGGGCGCGTGGTGCTCGGCTGTACGTCAGGAGGCGGCGAGCGGCTGCTCCCGCGCCTGCTGGCCGGGTTTCACGAGCAGTTTCCCGGCGTCGGCCTGGAACTGGAGATCGCCTCTCCCGACGCCTTGCTCGATGGCCTCGCCGACCGCAGCCTGAACCTGGCGCTCCTCCAGGAGCCGCAGCGCCGCCGCGGTCTCGAGTCTACCCTGCTTGCCGCCGAGCCGCTGATCCTTGCCGCCCCGGCGGGCCATCCCGCGCTCAAGCAGGAGCAACTCCCCCCCGCCGCGTTGCGTGAGTATCCGCTGATCCTGCCGCGCAGCGGCACGGCCCTGCGCCGGGCGATCGAGGATTTGCTTCGGCGCCGCGGCGCGGCCCTGGCCGAGTTGCGCCCGTCTCTGGAGACCGATAGCGCCACTGCCCAGTTGCAGGCCGTGCGCGCCGGCCTGGGGCTGGCCTTTCTGCCCCGAAGCTGCGCGCCGGCCCGTGGCGAGGGCGTTGGCCACGTCGATCTCGCCGGCGGGCCCCTCGAAGTGAACTGGTTTCTGGTTCGCGTGCGTGAACGCAGCGGCCCCGGCCCTACCCAGTCGTTGTTCGACTTTATCACCGGGCCGCCGGGTCGGGCGATTATCGCCCGCGCCGGCCTGCAACCGCCCGCTGAGGAGTCCGGGCGCCAGCCACTGCTGGCGGAGCGCTAAGATCTGGATTCAGAAGGGCTGTGCTGGCTGGCACAGGCTCGTGCCGAACCGCCCTCTCCCAAACCCTCCCACCGGGTGGGGGGAGTGGGAAACCCGGTTTCCCCCTACCTCTGCGTGAGAGCCAGGCCCTCCCGCGGGCGGGGGGATGGGGGAACCTGGTTCCCCCAACGTTAGTCGAAGCGTATATCCCTGACGGTCATGATCTACGATACCCTTATCATCGGCGCGGGGGCTGCCGGCCTGGCCGCCGCCCGCCAGCTCCAGGCCGCCGGTCAACGCATCTGCGTGCTGGAGGCCCGCGAGCGCGTTGGCGGGCGCATTGCTACCGACCGGACCTACGGCCCCGTCGAACTGGGGGCCGAGTTCGTCCATGGCGATCGCGCCTGCACCTGGCAGGCGATCCACTCCGCCGGGCTGCGCGCCCGGCCCTGGGGCACCAACCGCCGCTTTGCCCGCGGCGGGCGCCTGCTACCTCCCGACGATCCGGCCATCGGGCGCATCTACACGCTCTATGAGCTTGCCACCACCTACGCCGGCCCCGAGATCAGCGTGGCCGAATTGCTGGCCCGCCACGCCGCGTCCGGCGATCCCGCCCTTGCGTTTGCCCTGCGCTGGCTTGCCAACCTCGAAGCCGCCGACCCGGCCCACCTGAGCGCCGCGGCGCTGGCGCGCGAGCGCGCCGATAGCCACAATGGGTTCGGCAACTGTCATCTGCTCGACGGCTACGATCGCCTTGCCACCCACCTGGCCACCGGCCTGCCCATTCGTCTCGGGACGCCCGTGGCGCGTCTGGTGTGGCGGCCCGGCGCCGTGGTCGCGCGCCTGGCCCGTGGAGAGGCGCTATCGGCCCGTCGCGTCCTGCTCACTGTGCCCGCCGGCGTGCTCCGCGCCGGACGCCCGGCCTTCGACCCGCCGTTGCCCGCCGAACGCCTGGCGGCGCTCAACCGTATCGGCGTCGGGCACGTGACCAAACTTATCCTCTGGTTCGATCGCCAACGCTGGCCCGAGTTCACCGTGCTCAGCACCGATGGGCAGGTGGCCACCTGGTGGCCCGTGCCCGGGGCCGCCACGCCCACCCTGATGGGCTACGTCGGCGGCCCGGCGGCCCTCAGGCTGGCCGCCCGCGGCGAAGCCGGGGCCATCGCCACGGGCCTGGCCGAATTGACCGCCCTCTTCGGCGCCGATATGCGCGCCGCCTGCCTGGGGGGCCGCCTCGCCGACTGGTCGCGCGATCCCTGGAGCCTCGGGGCCTACACCTACAGCCCGGTGGGCATGGGCAACGCCCGGGCCATCCTGGCCACCCCGCTCGCCGAAACGCTCTACTTCGCCGGCGAAGCCACCGTCACCAACGGCCATCTCGCCACCGTCCATGGCGCCATTGAGAGCGGCTATCGCGCGGCGGCCGAGATCCTCGCCGGCGGCGCGATTCCAACAATCTTCTAACGCGCCGCTAGTGTGCAGCAAGTAAAAACTCGCTACACTGACGTGGAAATAGGCTGCTGGAGCAAGGGTGTGGGGAAACCGGGTTTCCCCACGCCCCCGCCCGCGGGAAGGTGAGGGCGCAGCCCTTGCGCAGGGGGATGGGGAAACCCGGTTTCCCCATCCCCCCGCCCGCGGGAGGGTTTGGGAGGGCGCAGCCCTCCCAGGAACAACCTATGGTCATCCCGTCGGTGTGCGGTGGAGCCGCATGGAGGGCTACCCTCAGTCCAAGCATGTGGAATCTTCCACGTCTCAAAGAGGAGGATGTGAGAATATGGGAAAGATTGTTGGCATTGACCTGGGCACGACGAACTCGGTTGTCGCGGTGATGGAAGGCGGCGACGCGGTGGTGATCCCCAACGCCGAGGGTAACCGCACCACCCCCTCGATGGTGGCCTTCGCCAAGAACGGCGAGCGCCTCGTCGGTCTGACGGCCAAGCGCCAGGCGACCATCAACCCCGACAATACGATCTTCTCGGTCAAGCGCCTCATCGGTCGCGATTTCGATGAGACCGAGACCGAGCGCAAGATGTTGCCCTTCAAGATTACCAAGGGACCCCGGGGCGACGTGCGCATCCATGTGCCGCAGACGGGCAAGGAGTACGCGCCGCAAGAGATCTCGGCCATGGTCCTGCAGAAGCTCAAGACCGACGCCGAAGCTTATCTGGGCGAGCCGGTGACCCAGGCGGTGATTACGGTGCCGGCGTACTTCAACGACAGCCAGCGCCAGGCCACCAAGGACGCGGGCAAGATCGCCGGGCTGGAGGTGCTGCGCATCATCAACGAGCCGACCGCGGCCGCCCTGGCCTACGGCCTCGATAAGAAGGCCAATGAGACCATTCTGGTCTTCGACCTCGGCGGTGGCACCTTTGACGTGTCCATCCTCGAAGTGGGCGATGGCGTGGTGGAGGTCAAATCAACCAGCGGCGACACGCACCTGGGTGGCGATGACTACGACGCCGCGGTGGTGAACTGGATCATCGAAGAGTTCCGCAAGGATCAGGGGATTGATCTGAGCAAGGATCGCCAGGCCCTCCAGCGGCTCAAGGAGGCCGCCGAGAAGGCCAAGATGGAGCTGTCGAGCCTGACCGAGACGGAGATCAATCTGCCCTTCATCACCGCCGACGCCAGCGGGCCGAAGCACCTGCAGATGCGCCTGAGCCGGGCAAAGTTCGAGCAACTGACCAATCACCTGACCGAGCGCCTGCGTGGCCCGGTGACCCAGGCCCTCAAGGATGCCGGCCTCCAGGCCAGCCAGATTGACGAAGTGGTGCTGGTCGGCGGCTCGACGCGCATGCCGGTGGTCCAGGAACTGGTGCGGAAGATGATCGGCAAGGAGCCGAACAAGTCGGTCAACCCCGACGAGGTGGTGGCGATCGGCGCGGCGATCCAGGCCGGCGTGCTCGGCGGTGACGTGAAGGGCGTGGTGTTGCTCGACGTGACCCCGCTGTCGCTGGGTGTGGAGACCCTCGGCGGCGTGATGACCCGGCTGATCGAGCGCAACACGACCATCCCCACCCAGAAGACCGAGATCTTCTCGACCGCCGCCGATGGTCAGACCGCGGTGGACATCCACATCTTGCAGGGTGAGCGTGAGATGGCCGCCGACAACATGACCCTGGGCCGCTTCCGCCTGGAGGGCATCCCACCGGCGCCGCGCGGTGTGCCGCAGATCGAGGTGACCTTCGACATTGACGCCAACGGCATCCTCAATGTGAGCGCCCGCGACAAGGCCACCGGCAAGGAGCAGCGCATCACCATCACCGCCAGCACCAACCTCAGCAAGGAGGAGGTGGAGCGCATGGTGCGCGAGGCGCAGGCCCACGCCGCCGAGGACCGGGCGCGGCGCGAGCTGGTCGAACTCAAGAACCAGGCCGACAGCCTGGCCTACCAGAGCGAGAAGACCCTGGGCGAACTCGGCGACAAGGTGGACAGCGTCGAGCGCGGGCGCATCGAGGGCCTGATCAAGGATCTGCGCGACGCCATCGCGCAGGAGAACAAAGATCGCATCCAGAGCCTGATGAACGACCTGCAGCAGGCGATGTATCGCGTCTCGCAGAGCGTGTACGGCGACGGCGCGACCTCCGGGCAGAAAGGCCCCGGCGCTCCCCGGCGCGATGAGGGCGTCGTCGAGGGTGAGTATACCGTCGAGTGAGCCGGAGAGGTCCGGGGAATCCCTGGCTTCCCCGGACCCTCACCCCCTGGGAGGGCGGAGCCCTCCTTTTTTTATTCCTGTTGGTGCGCGGCGTCAAGGGGTCCCGGGAACCCCGGGTTTCCCCCTCCCCCCGCCCGCGGGAGGGTCTGGGAGGGCGCAGCCCTCCCAGGAAGGAGTTTCATCCCGTCGGGGTGCGGCGCGAGCCGCATAGACGGCTAACGTGAAAATAGGCCCCAGGAGTGAGGGGAAACCGGGTTTCCCCATACCTCAGCGGACGCGGGCCGGAGGCCCGCGCACCCAGGCCCCGCCCCCTGGGAGGGTTTGGGAGGGCGCAGCCCTCCCAAGAACAAACGTATGTTCATTGCGGCGTTGTGCGGCGGAGCCGCATGGACGGCTGATGGGAACATAGGCTGCTGGAGCAGGGGTGTGGGGAAACCTGGTTTCCCCACGCCCCCGCCCACGGATAAAATCAAAAATCACAAATCAAATCGCCTCATTCCGCTTCAACCGCTCATAGAGGGCCGTAGTCTCCGGCAGGGGGGCCATGCCCAGCTCATCCTGGAGGGCGTGGAGGCAGCGGGCGTAGCTGCGCAGGGCCTGGGAGCGGCTGCCGGCGCGGGCGTGGGCGCGCATCAGGCACTGGTAGGCCTCTTCATAGCAGCGGTCGCGGCGCAGCACCTGCTCGCAGATCTGGATGGCCTCGGCCTGATCGCCCTCGGCGCTGAGGCGTTCGGCGTAGCGCACGGCCACGTCCAGGTAGCGCGCCAGCAGACGCTCGCGCTCCTCGATCGTCCAGGGGTCATAGAGCGCCTCGGCCAGATAATCGCCGCGGTAGAGCTGCACGGCGATCTGGGCATTGCGCCGGGCGAAGTCGGGGTCATCGCTGGCGGCGGCGGCGGCGGCACGCAACTCGAACTCGTCCACGTCAATCCAGACGCCGTAGGAGGGGGCGAAGCTATAGGCCAGGCCCTGGCGCCGGATGAAGAAGGGCGCGACCCGCGGGGGGCGGTTCGGCTCCAGGGCGGCGTTGAGGGCGTTGAGGGTCACCTTGAACTGCCGTTCGGCGGCGTCGAGGTCGGCGTCGGGCCACAGGGCGGCGCAGATCTGCTCGCGCTGCACCCAGTGGCCGCGCTGGGTGAGCAGGAGCTGGAAGAGCTGGCGCGCCTTTTCGCGCTGCCACTCGCGGGCCTGGATCTCCTGGGCGCCGCGCCAGACGCGGAAGGTGCCGAACATCTGCACGCGCAGGGTGTAGCCGGGGTGGTAATCTTCTACCGTATCGTCGGCGGCGATGGTGGGGAAGCCCTGGCGCAGCAGGGCGCGGGCCAGGTCGCCGTGGCGGGGCAGGCTGCGCGCGCGGAGGAGCAGCGGCACGATGGAGGCCATGTCGCGCGGCCCGAAGAGGCTGGCCCCGCCGAGGACGCCGACGTAGCCGTGGGTGGCTGCCGCGTCGAGCAGTGCCGCGATCGCGGCGTCGGCGGCAGGCCCATCGTTGGCGCGCAGGGCATGGATCGCCCGCCAGAGGGTGACCATCGCCTGGCCGTAGGTATCGCCGCCGCGGGCGAAACGCTGGCGCGCCTGTTCGAGCCAGTCCAGGGCGCGGCTATCGCCGGCGGCCACGCCCGCGCCGCCCAGGGCCAGCAGGATCAGCGCGGCGGTCCACTCATCGCCGGCGGCGGCGGCGATCTGCAACCCCTCGCGGGCGTCCGCCTCGGCGCGGGCCAGGTCGCCGGCGTGACCGAAGAGCAGGGTCAGGCCGAGGAAGGCCTCGGCGCGGGTGCGGGCCACCCCGATGGCCTGGATGAGGCGCATCCCCTCGACATAATGTTGCAGAGCGGGAGCGGGGTCATTGGTAGTGACCAGTTGGTAGGCGTGGCCGAGGCGCAGGGCGGCGATGGCCTCGGTGAGGCGCGAGCCTGACTGCTGGGCCTCGGCGAGGCCGCGCCGGGCCATAGCCAGGGCGCGGGTGCCGCTGCCCAGCATGGCGTAGATGAGCGCCAGGAGCAGCAACGGCTCGCGGTGGGCATTCACCCGCTCGACGCCCTGCCGGCCCTCCTGGGCCTCGGCCCAGAGCTGAGCCTCGAGTTGCTGGCGAGCCTCGTTGAGCCGCCCGGCCCGCAGCAGCAGGCGCGGAGGCACCGGCCCCGAGCGCGCCGCCGGCTCGTCAGAACGCGGTGCGCTGGTTGCCGGATGCCCGTCGGCGTCGCGGCGGGCGCCGGCCTCCTCGATACCCTGGGCGGCCCGCTCGAGGATCAGCGCCACATCGGCGCGGCCGCGATTGGCCCAGTTTTCGGCCTGCAGGCGCAGCAGGCTGGCCCGTTCGGCCACGCGCTCGCGAGGCAGCAGTTTCAGCGCCCGTTTGAGCAGATCGGTGGCGTGGGCGGGCTGCACCGTATCCAGGTAGACCTCGGCCAGGCCGCGCAGGGCGCGCACCTGGCCATCGAGATCGCCACTGGCGGCGTAGGCCCGCTCGGCGGCGCTCTCGGCCTTGATCGCCTCGTCGTAGCGGCCCATCTGGCGCAGGGCGGCGGCCTGCAACTCCAGGAGCCGCGGCTGTTCGCGCACCGCGGCGGGCAGGCGCAGGATCCAGGCCAGCATACTCTCGGGTTGCCCCGCTCCGAGCATGGAGGGGGCCAGTTGCACCACCGCGGCCACCGCCTCCTCATCGGCCCCGGCGCAGAGCAGGTGGTGCAGCACGCCGTCGGGGTCATTCTGGCGCCGGTAGTAGTCTGCGGCGCGGCGGTGCAGTTGCCCCCAGCCGGGCAGATCGCGCGCGGCGCGGCGTTCGAGGAAGGCCCGGAAGACCGGCAGCAGGCGCGGGGCCTGCCCATCAACGGGGAGCAGCAGACGGCGCCGGGCCAGTTCGGCGAGATGGGGTTCGGGCGCCTCGCCATCGAGCAAGGTGGCGCACAGCGCCCGGTCGAGCCAGCGCAGACCGGCCACGTGCAGCAGGAAGCGTTGCAGGGACGCGGGCAACTCGGCGAACAACTCCTGCTCCAGGTAGCCATCGAGGGCCGAGGGGCCGTGCAGCCCCAGGGCCACGCGCCAGTCGGCGGCGCCAATGGCGGCCTGCACGCCGAGGGGCCAGCCGCGGGAGGTCTCGATCAGCGCGTTGAGGTCGCGGGGCGCGGGTTGGCCGGCAATGGCGAAGAGGGCGCGGGCTTCGTCCAGATCAAAGGCCAGATCGTCGGGGCCGAGGGCGAGCAGTTCCCCCCGCAGGCGCGCCGTCTCGACCGCGGCGAGGGCCGGCTCGACCCGCGTGGCCAGGGTCAGGTGCAGGCGCATCGGCTGCACGCTGATCAGATGATCGACCAGATGGCGCAACTCCGGGCGTTCATCGGCCAGGTGATAATCATCAATCACCAGGAGCGTTTCATCGTCCAGCGCGGCGGCCAGTTCGTTGACCAGGGTCTCGACTGCGGCGCGGGGATCGCCGCCGCGGGCCAGGGCGGCCTCGATGCGGGCCTCATCGAGCGCGACGACGGGGCGAAAAGCGGCGGCCAGGTGGCGCAGGAACAGCGCCGGATCGTCACCCCGGCGCGCGCGGCACCACGCGGCGGGCCAGCCCCCCACGGAGGCCAGGGCGGCCAGGGCGGTCGTCTTGCCGCCTCCCGCGGGCGCGACCACCACGCAGAGGGGGTAGTCAAGGGCGGCCGCCAGGCGCGTTTCGACCCGCTGGCGCCGCAACAGGCGCGTCTGCTGGGCCGGCGGCGCGAGGCGGGTCAACAACACGCCGCTCTGTGGCTCCCTGGTATCGAACTTGTCTGTAACCGCGGGTGGTACCATCGTTTTGACACACACTCACACGAAGACCATGACGCTCGCCGCGCGCGAAAAACAACGCGCTGCGTCATGTTAGTATACACCAGAGGGCGCAAGATGGCGAATGAGGACAATGGACACCCGCGACGGCCCCGTTCCGTTACGGACCCGGTGATGCGTTCGGTGCGGGTCTGGAACGAATTGCTGGCCGCCAGTACCGACATGGCCTTCGACCTGGTGCTCAAAAACTGGGATTACAGCCGCAGCCTGCGCGGCTCGGCGGAACAGGCGATCGCCGACGCTCTCCGCCTGCAGCGGCAGCTCAGTAAAGAGATGTTGCAGGCCTGGGATGGCTATTCCAGCGAGATCATCGACATTCTGGATCGCGGCGGCACGGGGGATGGGGAAAAGGAGCAATAACCCCTCCCCGGCGTGAGGGCCATTCTCACGCCGCGGCCCGGTTCGTCCGGTGGCCCGCGTTACGCTCCGGGGAGGCCTTTTCCCCATCCTCCCCTGTTTGTGCTTTCCCCGACTCGTCTACATATAGGCGCCGCCATTCACGTTGATCTGCGCGCCGGTGATGTAATCCCCGTCGGCGGCCAGGAACACCACCGCCTTGGCGATCTCCTCGGGCTTGCCGAAGCGGCCCATGGGGATGCGCGACTTGATCTGCTCCTGCACGTTTTCGGGCACCTTGGCGAGCATGTCGGTCAAGGTAAAGCCCGGGGCGACTACATTGACGGTGATGTTGAAGCGCGCCAGTTCGAGCGCCGCCGTCTTGGAGAATGCGATGATGCCGCCCTTGCTGGCGCCGTAGTTGGCCTGGCCGAAGGCGGCGGTCTGTCCATTCATCGAACTGATGTTGATGATGCGCCCGTACTTCTGCTCGATCATCGGCTGCATCGCCGCGGTGGTGCAGAAGAACACGGCGTTGAGGTTGGTCTGGATCACCTCCAGCCAGTCCTCATCGGTCATCTTGCGGATCGAGCGATCGCGGGTGATACCGGCGTTATTGACCATAATGTCCAGGCGGCCCCAACGTTCCAGAACCTTGCTGATCAGGGCCCGCGACTCGACCGGATCGCTCACATTGGCCTTGATCGCGAAGGCCCGGTCTTCGCCGCTTTCGCCATTGATCATCGCGGCGACTTCCTCGGCGGCTGCCGCGCTGCTCAGGTAGTTCACGGCGACTTTGGCGCCCTCGGCGCCGAGCGCCAGGGCGATGGCCCGGCCAATGCCCTTTCCTGCGCCGGTCACGATAGCTATCTGTCCGTCAAGCTTCCCCATTGCGGTCACTCCTCAACACTATGCTCGACACGGGTCGCTGCCCGTCCAGACCTGAGGGGTGCGCGCCGGCCCATTGCCGGCCCTCGCGGTTGACTACCGGTGTCGGCGGGACGCCGGACGCCGGTGCCCACGGAACACAACCAGGGCGGAAGCGTGGTGCGAAGGATGGCCCCACGGGGCGCCCGGAGCGTATACCGTTCGCCCCGGCTCTTCGCCCCCACCCTGACTCTCCCCTGTTAGACCCTCGTGCGGTTGCGCCGCACAACGACGGGATGAACATACGGTTGTTCCTGGGAGGGCACGGCCTTCCCAAACCCTCCCGTGGGCGGGGGCGTGGGGAAACCGGGTTTCCCCGCCCCCAGCCTCCCCCCGCTGGGGGGAGGAGCCGCACTCCCACCCCAGCGGGGGAGGGTGAAGGAGGGGGCGGTGTCATTGGGAGGGCGCAGCCCTCCCAAACCCTCCCACCGGGTGGGGGGATGGGGAAACCTGGTTTCCCCGTACCCCTGCTCGAGGGTTGCTCCTTCACCCTCCCGCGGGCGGGGGCGCGGGGAAAGCCCCGGTTGCCCCCGCCCAGCCTCCCCCGCTGGGGGGAGGAGCCGCACTCCCGCCCCGGCGGGGGAGGACTGGCGATCGGTTGGTCACCTTAAAAGTCCTGGGCTTAGATGCGTTCGAAGAGCGCGGCGATGCCCTGGCCGCCGCCGATGCACATCGTTACCAGGGCGTAGCGCGCGCCGGTGCGTTGCAACTCGTGAACGGCCTTGACCGTGAGGATGCAGCCCGTCGCCCCGATCGGGTGGCCAAGCGAGATGCCGCTGCCGTTGGGGTTGGTCTTGTCGGGGGGCAGGTCGAGGTCGCGCATCACGGCAAGGGCCTGCGCGGCAAAGGCTTCGTTCACCTCGAGAATATCGATGTCTTCCAGACGCACGCCGGTGCGCTCGAGCAGGCGGCGAACCGCCGGAACCGGACCGATGCCCATGTACTTCGGTTCGACCGCCGCGTGCGAGTAGCCGACCAGGCGCGCCAGCGGCTTGTACCCGCGCCGCTCGGCGACGCTGCGTTCCATCAGCACCACCGCTGCGGCGGCATCGTTGATGCTTGACGCATTGCCGGCCGTCACCGTGCCGTCCTTGACGAACACCGGCTTCAGCCTGGCCAGTTTCTCCATCGTGGTATCGCGACGGACGCCCTCGTCGGTGTCGAAGATCTGCGTGCCGCCCTTTACCTTGAGTTCCACCGGCACGATCTGGCTCTTGAAGTACCCCGCCTCGATGGCCGCCGCCGCGCGGCGATGGCTCTCGACGGCCAGCGCGTCCTGATCCTCGCGCGAAATGCCCCATTTGGCGGCGACGTTCTCGGCGGTGACGCCCATGTGACAGTCATCGAAGGGGTCGTTGAGCGCGCCGACCATCATGTCCACCATCCTGGTATCGTTCATGCGCGCGCCCCAGCGCATCGCCATGCTGCTGTAGGGCGAACGGCTCATCACTTCGGCCCCGCCGCCGATTGCCGCGTCGATGTCGCCCAGAAGGATAGACTGGGCCGCCGAGACGACCGCCTGCAGCCCGCTGCCGCAGAGGCGGTTGAGGGTCAGGGCCGGCGTCTCCACCGGTAGACCGCCCTTCACCGCGGCCACACGGGCGACGTACATATCGTGAGGGTCGGTGTGAATGATGTTACCGAAGACAACGTGCTCGATCTCCCTGGGTTCAACGCCGGCGCGGGCCACTGCCTCGCGCACCACCAGCGCACCCAGTTCCGTGGGCGGCTGATCCTTCAGCGAACCTCCATACGTGCCTATCGCCGTGCGAACACCGCTGAGGATAACGACCTCCCGCTGGCTGCTCATGTCGACCTCCTTGTCGTCCCGGGGCCCACTGCTCCGGGCACGTCCAGGCTTTCAGTTCAGGCCGGTGGATATGCGCCATTATAGCAGCAAAATTGGTTGCGCGTAGTCCTTTCTCGGCGATTCGGGGCCGGGAATCGGGGCAATTGCCCCCCGCGCGGCTGCTGACGGCGCCTTGCCCGTCCTGCGGCTGCCGCGCATTGTTATGACGCGATGCGGTAATTACAGCGCGTTCGGCCCGGGAAGTAACTCCGATGTAACTTTCGGTGCTATAGTTCACCCATCCTTCCCGACCTCGTTCGTCACCAATCTTCCAGCGTGACCAGGAGGCAACTGATGGTCCAGCGCACCGATGCGGTAGGCAGTGTAGCGTTTTTGAAAGATGGCCGGCAGGTGCATATCCGGCCGTTACAGGAGGACGACCGCGAGGCGCTGGCGGCCTTCGGCAAGAGCCTGTCGAAAAACGACCTGTTGTACCTCGAGGACGATTTTACCAACCCGGAAATTATCGCCCGTCTCGTCAATGCGGCCCGCGCCGAGAACTGGCGCCAACTGGTCGCCCTCAGCGATGAGGGGCAGATTGTGGCCTACGCTGCCGCTATCCGCATGCCGGGCTGGTCGCACCACGTGGCCGATATTCGCCTGATCGTCACCCCTTCCTGGCGGCGCAGCGGTCTCGGCATGCACCTGGCCCAGGCCATCGTCGAGAGCGCCCGTGAACTCGGCGCGGCCAAGGTTTCGGTGGATATGCTCGCCGCGCAAACCGCCGGCCAGGCGATCTTCAGCCGCCTCGGCTTTGCCGTCGAGGGCCAGCTTGTCCGGCATGCCATCGACCGCGACGGCCATCTGCAGGACATTGTGATTATGTCGGCCTTTGTGCGTGTGTGATCCGGCGCGCCGCCAGCAGCCGCGCGCCGGATCCCACCAGGCCGGCCCCCAGGCCAGTGACCAACCCGCCCCATAGCCACGCTCGACCACCGGCAAGTTCGGAACGCGGCAGATACCAGGCCCAGTGATCCACCAGGTGCTGGTTGGGTGGATCGTAGTACCATGCCCAGCGCGGCCGTGGCCGTGCCGGTATGGGGGCCACCGCTGTATCCGCCACGGCTACCGGCGCGCCATCCTCGACCACGCCGTTCAGCCTGACCACCTGCGGCCCCAACGGGTCGTCGCGGTCGCTGAAACCCACGGCCAGCGGGTTCCAGGGATGGGCGGCGATCTCCAGGCGCGCCGACCCGGGCGCCAGCAGCAGGGCGTAGGCCCGCTGCTGCCCCTCCGGCACACGGCCCAGGGAGCGCCCGTTCAGCGTGAGACGCAGGGCGCTGGGAGGGGCGGCCGGAGGACGCCGGTCGTCAAGGGTGAGGGTTAATCGCGCTCCCCGCGGCGTCGCGCAACGGATCGCGCCGGTCGGCCCCGCGCGCCGGGGCAGCGGCGCGCCCGCGGGGTCCTCGGTGGCGTACAGGCCATCGCCGAGCCAGCACGCTGGCGGCGCGACGGCGTAGCGTGACCAGCGTTCCCCCAGCAGGCGCCAGTGCGCGAGGAGGGGCGAGCCGCTGATGGTGTGTACCCGCTCGTGCAGCGGGGCGAGCACCACGTAGGTGCTGAAGTTGAAGAGCACGCCGCCGAGGTTGCCGGCCAACCCCGCCAGCCCCACGAGCGCCACCGCCGCCAGGCGCCAGCGCGCCGCTCCCGGGGCGCCTATCCCCGCCGCCAGCGCCAGGAGCGGGGCAACCACCGGCAATAAGAACCGCGGCCCCCACACCCCACCGCCGTGCCACTCGCCCCAGCGGGCGTACAGCACCAGGTGGGACAGAAATAGCCCGCCCGTCAGGATGACGGGGGCCCGCGCCCCGCGTCGCCAGAGCATCAGCCCGCCCGGTAGGGCCAGCAGCAGCGCGGGGGCATACAGGAACACGCTCTTGCCGGGGCTGAACAGCAACCCGTACAGGCCCTCCAGCAACGGCGTGGTAAACAGATTGCCCTCGCTGGCGTAGCCTGAGGCTATCGGTGTGCCGAAACGGGCCAGGTTGTACCACAACAGCAGCGCCAGGCCGGGGAGCAACCCGCTTACCCAGGCGGCGATGGGCCAGGCGAAGGACGGCCTCCTCGCCCCTGTTCCGGGCGCCGCCGCGCCCCATCCTCTCCAGGCCGCCCAGAGCGCGTAGAGACCGATCACTGGCAGGGCCACGCCCGCCGCGATGCGTGTGGGCAGGACCAGACCGCCGGCCAGTCCCGAGAGGAGCAAGGCGCGCCATTGGGCAGGCGTGCCGGCGGGCAGGCGCCGCGCCGCGTCGGCCCGCTCCGCGGCCAGCAGGATCAGCAGCGCCGCCAGGGGTTCGGAGAAGAACGTGCGCGCATAGGGCCAGGCCATGGTCGCCAGCGCGTAGAGCAGGGCCAGCGTCGTCGCCCAGGCCCCCGTCGCGCCCAACTGCATGGCCCACCAGGCCAGCAGCGCCGCCGTCGCCGCAGTGAGCGGCCCGTTGAGCGCCGTGACGGCGAAGCGGGTCGCGTAGTCGGCGGGCGGCCCCGCGGGCGCGACCAGGCTGCCCAGGAGGTGCAGGGGCACGGCCAGGAGCGAGGGGAGCACGCCGTAGGGCGAGTAGCGCCCTCCATCGCGCCCCGGGCGCAACGCTGCCACCGGCGCGCCATCCTCCACTACCACGGCCACCTCGCGTCGCTCGATCAGCGCGCGGGTCACCGCAAGCATGGTTTCCTCGTCCGGCGAGTAGGTGTGGCCGCTCATGGTGAGCAGATAGAAGCCGCAGAGCAGCAAAAAGATTGCGCCGGGGAGTCGCATCGGCAGTGGTCCGCTGGTGCCAGTCCGTGTCTCGTAGTCTAGCACAGGATCAGGAGGATGCTGGTTCGGTGTACAATGCAGAGGCGCGCGGGGAAACCCGGTTTCCCCGAACCTCCCCTATAGGGGGTTTGGGAGGGCGCAGCCCTCCCGGGAACATGAGGAAACCCGGTTTCCCCATCCTCCCACCCGGTGGGAGGGCGTAGCCCTCCCAAGACGTATGTTCGTCCCGTCAGTGTGCGGCGCAGCCGCATGAGCGGCTGATGGAACGTTCGGAATGCCATATGCCACCCTCAGAAGATCACCCCCCCGATGTTGCCGCCATTCTCGAGGCCCTGCGGGCCGAGGTGCGCGCCCGGCGGGCGCGGCGCGGCGATGAGGAAGCCGACCCGGCCCTGAGCGCCCTCGAGCGCGAGCTGCGGCACGCCGCCGAGCAGTTGGAGATCACCCGTGTGGTCAGCGCCCACTGGCCGCTGGAGGGCCGCACCCTGTACGAGCGGGCCTGGATCCTGGTGCACAAGGTGGTGCGCCGCGGGTTGCGCTGGTACATCAACCCGATTGTCGAGCAGCAAAACGCCTTCAATGAGAGTGCGGCGCAGGCGCTGCGCCTGCTGATCGAGTCGCACGCCGAGTTGCGCGCCCGCATCGCCGACCTGGAGCGCCAGCCGCCCCCCGCGCCCACCGGCGGCGCCGAAACGCCAGCCCCGGCCCCGCCGTCCCGGAGCGACCTGAGCGGTCTGATCGAACAGGTAGAACGGCGCCGGGCCGTCAATGCCCACTGGCATCTTCACGGCGCCGGGCCGCTCGGTCAGGCCCGCGCGCTCAGCCAGCGGGCCATCCGGCAGTACCTGCGCTGGCTGATCAATCCCATCGTCGAGCAGCAGAATGCCTGTAATGAGGCCCTGGCCCAGGCCATGCCACCCCTCGTCGCTGCCGAGGCAACCCTGCGGGCGCGCCTGGAGGCAATGGAACGGGCGCGCCCGCGGGGTTCTCGGTGACAGGACGCGCCCGCGGCGGGTTGTCGCTCCCCCGTATCTCGAGTACAATATCACCACACCATGCCCCAATCCCTACGCATCCTCATCTGCGCCACCCAGGTGCCATTCGTCCGCGGCGGCGCCGAATACCTGGTGGAAGGGCTGCGCGAGGCCCTGGCGGCTCGCGGCCATAGGGTTGATGTGGTGGCCCTGCCCTACCAGTGGCATCCCGTTGAACGCATCCCCGAGAGCGCCCTCGCCTGGCGCCTGCTCGACATCAGCCAGGCCAATGGGCAGCCGGTGGATCTGGTGATTGCCACCAAGTTCCCCTCGTACCTGGTGCGCCACCCGAACAAGGTGGTCTGGCTGGTGCACCAGCACCGCCAGGCCTACGACTGGTACGGCACGCCCTTGAGCGATTTCGCCAACACCCCCGAACACCGGCAGGTGCGCGACGCGATTATGCGCATGGATCGGGCCGGACTCGGCGAGTGCCGGGCGCGCTACAGCATCTCGCGCAATGTCAGCGCCCGGCTGCGGCGCTTCAACGGCCTCGAGAGCACGCCGCTCTATCCGCCGAGCCGCTACGCCCACCGGTTGCGGGCCGGTCCCTATGGCGACTACATCTTTGCCGTGGCGCGCCTCGACCGCGCCAAGCGCCTGGACCTGCTGCTGGAAGCCGCGGCGCGTATGCGCGCGCCCGCGCCGCTGATCATCGCCGGAACCGGACCGGAGCGTGAGCGTCTGGAACGGCTGGCTTCCGACCTTGGTCTTGGCGCGCGGGCGCGGTTTCTGGGGTTCGTCGGCGACGACGAACTGGTGGAGTTGTACGCCGGGGCGCGGGCGGTGTTCTACGCGCCGGTTGATGAAGACTATGGCTTCGCCACCGTCGAAGCCTGTGGCGCGGCGCGCCCTGTGGTGACTACCAGTGATGCCGGGGGGGTGCTGGAGTTTGTCGAGGACGGTGTCAACGGTCTGGTCCGCCCGCCCGACCCTGTGGCGCTGGCGGAGGCCCTCGATCGGCTGGCCGCCGATGCGGCGCTGGCCGGGCGCCTGGGCCGGGCCGGGCGCCCAAAGGTGGTCGGCATCACCTGGGAGGGGGTGGTGGCGGCGCTGGTGGGGAGTGTGGAGGTGTAGAGGTGTGGAAGAGATGTCAAGAGTTCAAATGATGGTCTTTGAATACATAATCCGCTATAGCCCGCGCAGGCGGGCTTCGCATTCCGTAGCCGAGGGCTTTAGCCCCACGGCTAGCCCGGCATAGCGGATTAATTTTTCAAAGACCATCATCTTTACTACACTACTCCTCCACCCCTCCCCACTCCTCACCTCCCCGGCTCCGCCCGATAGGAGCGCAGTTCCTCCAGGCGTTGCGCGCCCACCTTGCCAAGATAGGCCAGCCAGTCCTTCGCGTAGGGTCGCAGCGTCTCGACCACCGTGCGCGCCACGGCGTAGTTGCGGAACCACTTGCGATCGGCGGGCACGATGTGCCACGGCGCTTCAGCAGTGCTGCAACGCTCCAGGGCTTCGGTGTAGGCGGCCATGTAGTCGTCCCAGCGCTCGCGTTCGCGCCAGTCGCCCGCCGATAGCTTCCAGGCTTTCTCCACGTCCTGTTCCCGGGCGAGCAGGCGCTCTTCCTGTTCTTCCTTGCTGATGTGGAGGAAGAACTTCAGAATGATCGTATTACTGCTGGCCAGCAGATGCTCAAAGTCGTTAATCATCCGGTAGCGCGCCCGCCAGACCGGCTCGGGCACAAGGCCATGCACGCGCACTACCAGCACATCCTCGTAGTGCGAGCGATTGAAGATGCCGATCAGCCCCCGTCGCGGGGTTGCGCGATGCACGCGCCAGAGAAAATCGTGGGCCAGTTCCTCTTCGGTGGGGACCTTGAAGCTGTACACGTAGCTGCCAAGGGGCGAGACCTTGCTGAAGACCTTGCGCACCGTGCCGTCCTTGCCGCTGGTGTCCATGCCCTGCATGATCACCAGCAGGCTGTGGGTGCCCGCGCCGTAGAGCAGTTCCTGCAGATCGTCAATCTCCGTGGTTAGCGCGTCGAACTCCGCTTCGGCGACCGCGCGCTCCAGATTGCCGTTCGAACGCGGATCGATCGCCGCCAGGTCCACCTTGCTGCCTGGCGCCACGCGGTAGACGAGGGAGGCCATCGGTTCTTCCTTCCTGTGCTAGTGGAGTAAGCCGTTGCACCACCACTTAAGCATACCATGATCCTTTCTTAATCTATGCTTCATCTTTGCGTGCCATAATTCGGCATTCTCGGCAAAAAACGTGCCTGTCAGGGTCAGGGGGACGATGCGTGGCGCGTCTTGATATTGTGTTGCTCGTGCTCGATACCCAGCGTGCCGACCGGCTGTCGTGCTACGGGTACCCCCAGGAGATCTCGCCCGCCCTCGATGCGCTTGCGGCCCGCGCGACGCTGTTTACCCGCGCCTTCAGCGCCGCGCAGTGGACCATGCCCTCCCATGCGTCGCTCTTCACCGGTCTCTATCCCCACGACCACGGGCTGGTGCAGAGCCGCGGGGTGCTCCCGGCGACGCTGCCGACCCTGGCCGAGCGGCTCGTGGCCGGCGGCTACGCCACCGCGGCCTTCTGTAACAACCCCCTGGTCGGCGTGGTGAACAACGGCCTGCGCCGTGGTTTCCAGAGTTTCCTCAACTACGCCGGTCTGCTGACCTCGCGTCCCAGCCAGGCCGGGCCGCGTCGCGGTCCGATCAGTCGTTACCGGCAGTTCTTCAAGCGTTCCCTGGCCGCGCTCCTGGGGCGCATCCAGGACTCCTTCGCCCGTTCGGATGTGCTGCTGGCCCTGTCATTCACGCCATTGATGGTGCCGTTGTGGCAAACGGCGCTGAGCTTCAAGGGCAATACCGGGCGCAGCCTCGCCGACGCGGCGCGCCTGCTCGTCGAACGGCGCGGACTGGCGCCGGATCAGCCGGCGTTTGTCTTCATCAACCTGATGGGCACCCACGCCCCGTACCATCCCCGGCCCGAACATCTGGCGCGCTTTGGTCCGCACATTCAGCGCGATCCGGCGGCGCGGCGCTACCTGCGGCGCTTCAATACCGACATCTACGGCTGGCTCGCTCCCCTCGCCGCGCCTCTCGGCCCGGGCGACAAGGCCACCCTCGACGGGGTCTACAATGCCGAGGTGGCCGGGCAGGACGAGCAGGTGGGGCGCTTCCTCGAGCGGCTGCGCGCCGCCGGGCGCATGGACCGCACCCTGCTGATCGTCTGCGCCGACCACGGCGATCACCTGGGAGAAAAACAACTGGTCGGCCACTCCTTCGGCGCCTACAACGAAGTTGCGCGCGTGCCGCTGATCGTTTACCATCCCGCTGGCGATCTGCCCTCCGGCACGCTGCGCGAGGAACCGGTCTCGCTCCGCCGGGTCTTTCACACCGTCCTCGACGCTGCCGGACTGGCCAGTGCCGACGAGCGACGCCTGAGCCTCGCCGCCACCGCCGATCCCGACGGGGGCGTGGTGCTGGTGGAAGCTCAACCGCCTTCGAATGTGGTTGACCTGGTGCGCCGTCACCATCCCGACCTGCTGCGACGTTACGGCTACGATCAACCCTGCCAGGCGCTGATCAGCGGCGATGAGAAGTTGATCCGCTTCGGCGAGCGTCACCGGGCGCTCTACAACCACCGGCACGACCTGGAGGAACATACCGATCTCTACGCCATCCTCCCCGAACGGGCCGATACGCTGGAAGAGACGCTGGGGTCCTTTCTCCGGCGGCGCGCGCAGCCGGCCCTGGCGCCCGAGCGCCCACCTGCGGATGATCCTCTGGTGCGCAAGCGCCTGCGCGATCTGGGGTACCTCGAGTAACAGGACGTACCCGGTGGAGGGGTGTGGGGAGGTATCGCCTCCTCACATAGCTCCTTTGTGCCGTGGGGCTGATGGTCTTTGGGCAATTCATCCGGTTTTGAACCATGCCTTAAAGATCATCAGCCCCACGGCCAGGCCGACATACACCGGATGAATGTCTCAATCACCATCAGCCCCCCTCCCAACCTCCCCCCGCTGGGGGGAGGAGTCGCACTCCCGCCCCCGGCGGGGGCGGACTGGAGAGAGGGGATGGTTGTATTGGATGGAGACATGCTGCCGCGGACGGCGGGGGCGAGAAGGCGCGCAGTCTCCCCGCGCCCTGCCCATGGTAATATGTCTGAGTTCTTGATACCGGAGCATCCCTCATGTACCCACCGGTTGATCCAATTCTGATCCAGATCGGCCCGCTGGCCATACGCTGGTACGGCGTGCTGATGATCGCCGGGATCTTCGCCGCGACCGCCGTGGCTGCGCGCTATGTGGCCTGGAAGGGCGAAAACCCGGATCATGTCTGGGATATGCTCCTCTGGGTGCTGATCCCCGGCCTGATCGGGGCGCGCCTGTACTACGTGTTTATTCAATCCCCCCGCGGGCCGTCTGGCCTCGAACGCTACCTGGCCGATCCCTGGGCGATTGTGCGGGTCTGGGAAGGCGGGTTGCACATCTTCGGCGGCTTTCTCTTCGGCGCGGCGGCGCTGCTGATCTACGCGCGGGCGCGCCGGCTGAACCTGCCGGTCTACCTCGACGGCGCCGGCCTCGGCTTGCCCCTGGGGCAGGCCATCGCCCGCAACGCCAATTTCATCAACCAGGAGTTGTATGGCCCTCCCACGACCCTGCCCTGGGGCCTGCGCATCGACTCGCAATATCGGATTCCACCGTATAACGACCTGAACACCTATCCAGAGAGCGCGCGCTTCCACCCCCTCTTTCTCTACGAATCCCTCTGGAACCTGGTCGGCTTCGCCCTCTTGCTGGGGATCGCGCGGCGCTTCGCCGATCGCCTCAAGCCTGGCGATCTGGCGCTGCTCTATCTGATCTGGTATCCTCTGGGGCGCTTCTTTATCGAGTTTCTGCGTACCGATTCCTGGTTCTTCCCCGGCACGCCCTTCAACGTGGTACACGTGCTCTCCGCCCTGGCCATGCTGCTGGCCGGCGGGTTCCTGGTCTATCGCCACCGGGCCGCTCGCTCCGAAGAAGCGTCCGGACGCGCCAGCGTGTCGTCATGAAACGCCCTCTGATTGTTACAGGACTTAGGCAGTGGAGGGGGGCGGGGAGGCGAAGCCTCCCCGCACGCCCCTTTTCCCGCCCGCGGCGGCCAGGCGACCTGGCGAAATGCTCGCGGCGCTCCCGCCGCGGGCGGGCAACAACCGGTTTGTGGAGGGCCTGTGGCTTTCCATCTCTCTCCGCCGGAAGGCGACTGCGTAACTCCTGGATTTTTACACCTCTACACCTCTTCACACCACGAGTTCACCTATGCCAGTGCCCCGTCTGCTGATCATTGGCCTGGACTGCGCCGAACCCGCGCTGGTGGAACGCTGGCGCGGCGATCTGCCCCATCTCAACGCCCTGATGGAGCGTGGTGTGTCGGGTCGTCTGGAGAGTTGCGTGCCGGCGATCACCGTTCCGGCCTGGAGTTGCATGCTCAGCGGGCGCGATCCGGGCGAACTGGGAATCTATGGCTTCCGCAACCGCGCCGATCGCGGCTACGGGTCCCTGGTGGTGGCCGACGGACGCGCCGTGCGCCTGCCACGCCTGTGGGATTACCTGGGCGCCGCCGGCTGGCGCGTTGCCGTCATCGGCGTTCCCGGCACCTATCCGCCCCCCGCGGTGAACGGCGTCGCCGTCAGTTGTTTCCTGGCCCCTTCTATCGCCGGCGCCTACACCCATCCGCCCGAACTGGCGCGGCGCATCGCTGCATGGCTGGAGCGGCCTTATCTGCTCGATGTGCCCGATTTTCGATCCGAAGACAAAACACGCATCCTCACCGATATCTACGCCCTCTGCGACCAGCACTTCACCCTCGCGCAGCGACTGCTGGCCGAGGAGCAACCCGATCTGTTGATGCTGGTGGATATGGGTACTGACCGCATGCATCACGCCTTCTGGAAGCACATGGACCCTGCCCACCCCGGCTTCGTGCCCGATTCGCCCTTTCAGGACGCCATCTTTGACTACTACCGGCACGTGGACCGGCGCATCGGCGATCTGCTCGCTGCCTGCGATGCCGCTACCGCCGTGCTGGTGGTCTCGGATCATGGCGCGCGCCCGTTGATGGGCGGTTTTCGCCTCAACCAGTGGCTCCTCGAACAGGGCTACCTCGTCCTGCGCGAGCAACCCGCCACTCCCATCGCCCTCGACCGCGCCGCGGTGGACTGGGCGCGCACGCGCGCCTGGGGCGCCGGAGGCTACTACGGGCGGCTCTTCCTCAACGTGCGCGGGCGCGAGCCCGAGGGATGCATCGCCCCCGCCGGGTACGAAGCCGAACGGGCCGCCCTGGCCGCGGCGCTCACCGCCCTGGCCGGTCCCGACGGCGCGCCGCTCGGCAACCGGGTCTTTACCCCCCAGCAACTGTACCGCAAGGTGCGCGGCGTTGCGCCCGACCTGCTGCTCTACGTCGGCGATCTGGCCTGGCGGGCCATCGGCACGGTCGGCGGCGTGGGGTTGTTCAGCCGGGAAAATGACACCGGCCCCGATGATGCCAACCACGCCCAGCACGGCCTGTTCGTCTTCTACGACCCCGCCCGCCCCGGCGCCGGGCAGAGGCTTGAAGGGGTGACCATCTACGACGTGCTGCCGACGCTGCTGGCGCGCTATGCCATCGCCGCCCCGGCCGATCTGCGCGGGCGCGCCGTGGCCTGGTGAACTGTGTGGAGGTGTGGAGGTGTGGAGGTGTGGAGGTGTGGAACTGGTGATGAAAACAAGGTTGTTCTTGAGAGGGCTTTGCCCTCTCGCCCCCCCGTGGGCGCGCATAGGCGCGGGCGCCGGGCGCGTGGGGGCTATGCCCGCCCACACCCGCCGTCCCAAACCCTCCCAGGGGCCGGGTTTAGGGGCGGACAGAACAGGTGTGTCATGATGATGATGTTACGCGACCTGCCGCAGGTGCTCGCGCTTGCCCACCCGCCCGGTGATGAACACCGGGTCGGCCGCGGGCTGGGCGGCGTGCCAG
>Ga0272446_1002299_pt1 | contig 26266 bp, 23 predicted proteins | sample YNPCB0061_FD_194587 | JGI IMG/M metagenome (GOLD analysis project Ga0272446, IMG submission 194587) | Hot spring microbial mat communities from Yellowstone National Park, WY, United States - YNP-CB-006-1 | ecosystem: Environmental > Aquatic > Thermal springs > Hot (42-90C) > Sediment | place...
ACCACTGGTGGCAGCACGCCCCCAAGTGCTGCTACACCAGCAAACACCAATGCTTCGAGCGTAGATGTGAGCAAGGTATTGTCCACGATTGAACGCGAGATACTCGAAGAGCTTAATGTTGTCCGCTCGCGCCCCAACGACTACGCCACGTTGTTGGAAGGATACCGACGGTTTTACAGAGGCAAAACCTATCAACCAACGGGCAAAGCCCCCGTGACAACCAAAGAGGGCGTTCGTGCGCTCGATAATGCTATTACTGCGCTGCGAACAATACGCGGCACGCTACCGAAACTCGAGTTTTCCATGGGCTTAAGCCGTGCAGCACGCGACCACGTGGAAGACGCTGGGCGACGCGGGCTTGTGGGACACATTGGCTCTGACCGCAGCAATCCCAACGACCGCGCAGCCCGCTACGGCACTGGGATTGTGGGCGAGAACTGCTCCTACGGTCCGGATATTGCACGCGACATCGTCGTCCAACTGCTGATTGACGACGGCACACGCGACCGCGCTCATCAAAAGAACATCTTGAATCCTGTGCATAAGGTTGTTGGCGTAGCATTTGGCGGACACAGAACGCTGCGCTGGATGAGCACGCAAGTCTTCGCAGCAGACTTTAAAGAAAAATAATCACTCATGAAGGTCATGGCTCAGTAATGTCTGTTTGGTGATGCGGCGTAAAAAAAGTAATTTTGCGCCGCATCATTGTTATCGCGTGTAATCATCAATCTCACAATGAGTTTTGCATAACGACTCCAAGCCACAGGCACAAATGTTTGCGCTGCCCCAGCAAAATGGTTGTGTAAGCCGTTTTCTTGCACAGCCCAAACATTACTGACTGCGTCATAAACGCACACAACACAGTGCAAGAGTTGGTATGTGAATCTCATTTCTTTTTTTACTTCTAACGGGGTTTACATTATGAAAACTGCACCCAAGAATGCGTTTGCGCTTATTTTGGGCGTATCGAGCGGATTTGGCGGCGCAACAGCTGTCGAACTTGCAAAAGCAGGCTATCACATCATTGGCGTTCATCTTGACCGCGCAGCCACTATGCACATTGCCGAAGAAACAAAAGCGGCGATTGAGCGTGAAGGGGTGAAAGCACTGTTTTTTAACGTTAATGCCGCCGATGCCGACAAACGCAAGGAAGTGCTGACAGCAGTGCGTGCAGAGTTTGACAAACTCGAAAGCCCTGCAATTCGCGTGCTGATGCACTCGCTGGCGTTTGGTTCGCTCAAACCGTTTATTGCTGAAACCCCAGCCGACAGCCTGACGCAAAAACAGGTGGAAATGACGCTGGATGTGATGGCAAACAGTCTCGTGTACTGGACACAAGACGTGATATATGGAGGTTTTATGAACCAAGGCGGGCGCATTTTTGCTATGACCAGTGGCGGCGGCGCACGGGTGTTGCCCACCTACGGCGCGGTTTCGGCAGCCAAAGCTGCATTGGAGTGCTACATCCGCCAACTTGCCTTAGAACTTGCTCCCTACAACGTAACCGCAAATTCTATCTGTGCAGGGGTAACCGACACCGCAGCACTGCGGAAAATTCCGGGCAACGATGTCCTGATGGACAACGCCATTATGCGCAATCCCTACCACCGCCTGACAACACCGCACGATGTGGCAAAACTCATTGCGCTGCTCAGCCACGAAAACGCTGCATGGCTCAATGGCGACGTTATCCACGCCGACGGTGGTGAAAACGCTGTGGACGTAACGTGGTGGGGAAGAGAAGGCAAGTGAAGAGAAGGATGAAGGATGAATTATGAAGGATGAACTTGAAGAATCTGGTCAGATATTCAACGCAAAACAGTGGGAGTCTTACTTCGGAGTGAGGCTCCCCGCCTACCTGTTAGGGTTTTGTGGGCAGAGCAATGGAGAACTCTGCGCCTTGACCATAGACGCTATCGCACCATACTTGTCCGTGCATAGCCTCTACTAATCGTTTAACAATGGAAAGCCCCAGTCCTGTGGACTGCTCACCACCTGTGGGCTGTGCAGAAAGCCTCGCAAATTTGCCAAAAATTTTGGTTTTGTCTTCGTCCGTGAGCCCGGGACCTTCGTCCCGAACAGAAACCACCACAGCATGGACGGAAGAATGAGGCATTGTGCCATACTCGGCACGAAGGTAAATGTTTGTGTTGGGCGGCGAATATTTGACGGCATTAGACAAAAGGTTTTCCACGATTTCTGTGGTTTTGACGGGGTCGGCATACACAGCCAATTCAGAGACAGGAAGTTCGTTCACAATCGTTATAGATTTGTCTGCTGCACGGTCGTGGAAGGTTTGCAGCGATTCTGTCAGGCGCGGCACAATGTCGAACAGCACGGGTGAAAGAGGCATTTGTCCAGCTTCGATAGCGTTAATATCCAACAAATTGGTGATAATCTCCCGCATATACAGCCCTGCCGTCCTAATATTCGCAGCTTTTTTGGCAACTTGCTCCGAAGCCATGACTCCATTCATGGTTTCAATCATATCAGCAGCCAAAATAATGCCTGAAAGCGGATTTCTGAGGTCGTGTGCCACAATCCCCAAGAACTCATTTTTTTCCTCGTCCAGCTGCCGCAAACGCTCTTCAGTGCGCTTGCGTTCGGCGATTTCTTGCTCCAGAGCTTTATTATGTTGTAGGACAGCATCGCGCAGATGCTTGAGTTCAATATGCGACCGCAGTCGCGCAAAGAGTTCAGCAGCTTGAAAAGGCTTAGACACAAAGTCCACTGCTCCCAAACTGAAGCCCTTGAGGATATCAGCAGTTTCGGTACAAGCAGTCAGAAAAATAACAGGGATATGCTTTGTTGTGGGATTTTCTTTGAGGAGTTTACATGCGGTAAAGCCGTCCATTTCCGGCATTTGAACATCCAGCAAAATCAGGTCTGGCAGCCGTGTTTCGATTACGCGGAAGGCTTGTTCGGCACTCAGAGCACCAATGACTTTCATGCCTTGTTCGCGCAGCATGATGCCCAAAATTTCAATATTGTGGGCAACATCATCAACAACAAGAACAGTAGCCTGTTGCGGTTCAGCAGTGATAATTTCAGCACTCATACACACTCATACAGTAGTGTTTTGCCTGTTGATAATACGGGGGTCTTACAGTAATTCCAGTAATCCGCAATAAAAACCGCCATAGCTTAGGGTTTTCGTGTGAAATTGGCAAGTTTTATGGCAACAGCATCTTGAATTGCTCGAATTTCGCTTGTTGGCACAGTGTAATTATTAACCATGAACGCAAACGCTATCGGCTCTTGGTCTTTCGATTGCACATACCCGCAGAGCGAAGACACCGCCGTCATCGTGCCAGTTTTTGCACGAAGATTGTTTGCCGCTGGTGTGTTTTTGAGCCGATATTGCAGCGTACCGCGCTCGTTTGGTGCTGCCAATGATTTCATGAACACTGCGCGATGTTTGGAGTTGTACATTGCTATCAGCAAACTACAAAGATGACGGGGCGCAATGAGGTTAAACCGCGAAAGCCCCGAACCATCAACTATGGACATTCCTTCAGTGGGAATACCGCGCTGGCGGAACAGTTCTCGAACAGCTTGTACACCTTTTTCGGCACTACCTTTACCGTAGAGTTCTTTGCCCAATGTTCTCAGCAGCATTTCAGCACAAAGGTTGTGGCTGATGCTGTTGGTAATGCGAATAATTTCCTTCAGTGGTGGCGAGGTGTAGTACGCTATCGGGCGCAGTTCGGCATACGAAATTTTGTTGTTCAACTGCCGAGTCTCAAAGATATCCCCATATACTCCAATACCTCGGTCAATCAACGCTTGCTTAAACACCGAGAGCATAAACAGCGTCGGGTTCTCCACCGCCACTGAAACGCTGCGCTGTCTTGGTGATTCTTTGCCGTCGCGGACGGTGGTATCGATAGCAATGCTGCCCTCAAGGTCAATGATGTTTGCGCCCATTGCCTTGTTGTGGTCAAGTCCTCGCGCCGAATCTGGCACGACACTCCGAACACGGTTCAGCACCGAAACGTAGTTCGTGGTGGGAAGGACAAAAATGTCTGGCTGTTTGCTCACCATTGCCGACGGACGCGCTATCACGTCCACTTTGTTATCATTAAACGACAGCGCGGAAATTTGCGCCGAAAACGCAAACGGCATATCATCCCACGACCATCCCACGCCAAGCGGTGCATCGTCAAAATACGTGTTGTCGCCAATAACGTTGCCCAGCACAGACTTGATGCCCAAAGAGTCAAATGCCCGCGCCCACAAGGCAAAGACTGCCATTGGGTCAGTCATAAAATACGTGGACATACTGGGGTCGCCAGAGCCACGAATAATGATATTGCCAACGTATTCGCCATTGGACTTGACAATGCCGTCAAGAAAAACTTTTGTCGTGTAGGTAAACTCCGGTCCCAAATATTCGAGTGCAGCTGCGGTGCTGACAAGTTTGAGTGATGAAGCTGGCACAAAGGATTTATACTCGTTGCGAGCGTACAGCACTTCTTTGGTTTTCAGCGAAACAATCTGTACTCCCATCAAAGCGTTGTTCGTGGCTGAATCACCAAGCACACGATTGAGTTCCTCGCGCAATTCACGAATACTTTTGGGCAACGTAGTATCACTGGTCAAAAACCCCGTACCATAACCGCTCGGAACGCCACTGGCGGCGGGCTGAGCAAGAGCGGAAGGAGTGCTTTCGAGCAATATCGTGAACAGCAGCGTGAGCGGAAATATCCATGATGCTGCTACCGACAAACAGCATAGCCGTGCACGCTGGTGTCCAGCAAAACACGATTGTAGAGAGTTCATAGCACGTTGTCATTAAAAGTTCGTTGTGCTTTCAAGCAGAGAACCAAGAGCACGCGGCAGCAATATATCGAGCCGCTTACGGAGTCAATAACGTTTCTACAAGTTGATAGGCACGCTGTTGGCGTTCGTGCATGACAGGTGTGGGGTGAACCTTTGTCAGCAGCGCAAGGACGGTGCGGCATTCATCCCCAGAAACACCCACGTTGAATGCGCCACGTATATGTGAATGTAACTGGTTTTGCCAGCCCAATGCTGCAAGCACCGCCACGATGAGCAATTCTCGTGTTTGTACGGAAAGCCCTTCACGGCTCAACGTTTTGCCGTACCCTTCGATAATCATCCACGCATCCAAATCTGGTGAAACCACAGCCATCTTTGTTCGCATTTTGCCGTAAGTGCTGGTGTAGATACGTGCACACAATTGCTCACCGCGCTCACGGAACTGTTCAAGGTCGTAGGGCTGTGCTTGCTGTACATACTCCTTGCCTTGTTCCTTGAGTACCGCAGATAGAGCCGACAGACCTTCTACTGCGGCTGGGAAGCCAGCAAACAAGTACGTTTGCAACAGTGCCTCGTAGCACTCACAAGGCGAAACCCGATGCTCCAAAGCATAGACAAGTGTTCGGCGCAACAGCACGGGTTCGTTCAGCGCGGCTGCGATGACCACTGCTGCAAGTATCTGCACAGGGCTGCTGAGCGTTGTTAGCCACAGGGAATCTGCATCTGAAAGTTGCTCTTGCTGCATTGCATTGGCTATTCTTCAAAACACGCTTTCAAAAAGCACTTCAAAACACGTAACACGAATCCACCCATGCACAAATCTACACAAGAATATGCTTTTGTCCTATGGTTTATCCGCCAAAAACTGTTTGCGGAACAATTTTGCTACCGCGAACGGCTGTGGCGAGCGGTCAGGAACTTACAACAGCAAGGCTTACAAATTTTTCAACCGCGCTAACTCTTTTTGAATCAACCGTTTTGTGAACTCATCGTTAGTGTATTTTTCGTAGCTCAGTGCTTGCTCAAAGTTGCTTTTTGCTTCTTGCTTTTTGCCTAATTTTATCTGTGCTAATCCCAATCGGTAGCGTGTGAGCGGTGGCAACCATGTTTCTTTGTTCACTGTAATCCCTGTTGCTTGAGCAAATTTTTCTTCTGCTTTTTGGTAGTCGCCTTTTTCGTACAACGCACGGGCTTGGAGATAGAGGGCTTCGGCTCGGACATCGTTGGCAACCCCTACGCTTGCTATAATCTGCTCACCAAGAGCAAACGAGGCATCAAAATCGCCAGCATTGAAAAGCAAGGTTTGTTTTTCAGCATAGATTTCGTGCGGTGTAAGCGGCGTTTTGAGTAATGCTACCGAACGCGGCACACCCGTAGATTTCTGGAAATGTGGTAGCGCAGCTGCATGATTGCCTTGCACCTCCAAGCACAACCCCAGATTGTGGTGAGCATTTCGCACTTGAACTGTGTCGGCAGCGTGGCTGATGCATTTCTGAAGCCATTGCTCGGCTTCAGAAAATTTCGTTTTGTACATGTACGCTACGCCAAGCCGAAAATATGCTTGCCCAAGCGCGACAGCATTGACTTTTGCGCCCGATTCTGCCTTGCTGACAATGCTTTGATACTGCGCAATGGCTTTGTCTGCCTTGCGCAGATTAAACAATAACAACGCCCCGTATGCATTGCGGTAAAAATCATTATTCGGGAATTGGGTCATGAGCGTATTGAGGTAATACGCAGCGCGGTCGTATTGTTGCTCCATATCGCCACGATAAAAATTCGAGAGCCAGTACATGGCTTCATAGCGGGCGTACGTGCCTTTGGCAGCGACGGCTTCCAGCATTTTCAAGCCGCCAACACGGTCGCCTTTCAGCCCAGCAAGTTTGAGCGCAGGCAGCACAAACGACGGTGCCTGCGAAATCATGTAGCCGAACAGCCCCAGCCCCATTTGTGCATCAACGTTGTTTGGGTCGGTTTCAGCAGCACTTTTGAGCATATCATACCCCTTTTTGCCTTCCCAGATTGCTTTGGACAGTTCGTCGTTATTGACGTGCAGCATCCCACGATAGCCCTGCAAACCGCCCATATAAAACATGGTTTTGGAATCGTTGGGATTGTTTTTCAACAAAGCCTCGCACACTTGGATGGCTTTGCCAGAGACTTGGAGAAACTTTTCATAATCGGCTCTTTCACGGTAAATCAAATTGCGATAGTAGTACACCATAGCGCGAAAGAAGTATCCGCGAGGGTCTTGGGGAGCAAGCTTCATCACTTCCCCGCATTTCGCCTCGCTTTCGGCAAAGCGAAGATTGTACAGCTCATTCATGGCTTCTACGGTAAGCACGTGCACTCGCTCCCAGTCTGCTTGAGTGAGTTGTTGAGCAAATCCCGATACGGGGCGCAGCACGGCAAAACCGCCCACTATTGCTCCCAGAATTATTATGCGGACAACCGTAACAAATGAACGCGAATGACAGCGAAGTGTGTGAAAGCAGGGTGTGTGGAAGCGAAGCATAGTCGCTGAAAATGAACGTTACAAAAAAACAGTGGATATTTGTTGCACTACCTGTCTGCCTAAACTCAATTCTTGCAGCAGTGCTGCGCTACCGTTGTAACGAGAAAGACCGAAGATTTGTTTCAGTCTGCGCATCGGCACACGACGCGAAGAAGAACAGTATTTGCCCTTGGAGCAGCAGCAACAAGCAGTACCAAAAACCGCGCCTTGCGGTTTGTAACCGCAAGGCGCATGAAAGGTCTGATTTTTTTTGGATTTGGCACTTATTTCCCCTGAATTTCCTGCAAAAGTTGTGCAGCTTCTTTTTTCCGCACATCGTCACCGTAGTCTTGATAGCGCAGATTAGCAATTTTTTGCAACGCATTGCGGGCATCGCCAAATTGTTCTTTTTTCACGAGCGCACGGGCGTATTCAAGTTGATACTGAATAAAATCCCCGCGTAAATCACATGCACGCTTGAGATTGGATAACGCTTCGTCCAAATTCCCCCAGCCCAGACCAATAGGCATCCGCACAGGCTTTGGGGTTTCGGTAAGTTTCAGGTGGGTTCTGCCTAAGATGTAGTGCGCGGCAGCAAGTGCTTGCGGTCCGTCGCTGTTGAGCGCAATAGCTTTGTTAGCATCGTCGCGCGTAGCATTGACGGCTTCTTTTGCCCCCAATACCCCCTTGAACAGCGCAATTTTGCCGTTGGCAGCAGCACGGCGAACATAGCCCTGTGTGCCATTGGCATTGGCTTTGATGGCTTCTTCAGCAAAGTATTTCGCATCGTAATAGGTTTTTTCTTGTTGGGCTTTATCACTGGTCATATCTCCAGTGAGTACCATTGCCCGTGCCATACGCCACAAAACATCGTAGTTTGTGGGTGCTTGACCTTTGGCTTGCTCAAGCGTTTTTTTTGCTTCTGCCACTTTGCCTTGCTCAAACAGTTCGTCGGCTTTGTCGCATAACGCCTTTACATCTTGTGCCAGCGCAGGCATTGCCAATACCATACCCAGCAGCATGAGCGCGGTCAGCTTTGTCAGTTTTGCACGTATCTTCACAACTACCTCCGAGTTAAAAAGTGTAAAAAATTGGACATGAGGGGTATCAAACGCATATCACACACTACCGCAGAGCCTTCGCAGAGACTTATTGCATGCTCTTCACCTCACACAGACGATGCACCAATACTGTGTTGCGTTTGTGCAGTACATTTACCATTACACGATAAAGGAGCATTTCGCACAAAAATAGCGTTTTGCGCTGTTATATCACTATGCAAGTGAAAAAAATGTTCGCAAAAAGCAAAAATTTAAGTAATGTGCAATTCAGCAGAGGCTCGTGTGTAAAATGAGACACTTCATGCCTCGTCTTGGATTAAAGCACACTCAATACGGTCAAGATTTTCCACTATTCTTTCACGTTATCTTGCAAAAGTAAGGAGGCAGGTGTATGAAAAAACAATCACCCTTTCGTTGGCTTATGATTGTTGTGCTGTTGTGTGGGTGGACTGTATTGCCCTTGTTTGCTCAACGCGAGCAAGTCGGGATTCGTTTTGAACAGTTTGGGGCAAAAGCCCTCTCGCAGGCGGGCAATCCTGCGGTGAATGGTCGAAACGTTTTGGCTTCGCAATTTTTCCTCAACGCGGGCATTCGCTCAACATTAGACGAAGAGGGCAACTGGATGATGATTAACGGCTTTCAGTATCGGTATGTGAACGTGGCACTGCCCGTACAAGGCGTGGCTGGCATTGGCGACCAGATTAACAAAGACTTCCATGTCCTGTTTTACGACTTTTTCCTTTTTCGCACCTTATCGGAACAATTTCAAGCAGTAGTGGTGCTGCGACCGGGAATTTTTTCCGATTTTCAGAATATTGCGCTGAACCACTGTCGTTTAGAAGCCGTCGCCTTTGTGGATTATTTTGCCAATGACAATCTAACATTAGGGCTTGGTGTGGCATACCAAACCAGCACGTTTGGCAGGCTGCTAACCGTGCCCGTGGCGCACATTATCTGGAACTCTGGCGACTTCTTGCTTGATGCCTTACTACCCTCGCGGGCGACATTTTGGTACTACCCAAGCAAACAATGGGAGTTTGGGCTTGACCTATGGCTCAACGGCAGCCAGTACAAAATGGGTAACCGCCCGCCCGGACTTGACCCACGCGCCGAAGACTTTTACTTTGCTAATGCAACGTTCGGACCGATTATCCGCTACAATTTGTTTGAAAAAACGTACTTATCACTCGAAGGCGGTTACACCATTATTCGCCGCATGAGTTTTGGCACAGAGCCAAGTTTCCGCGAGCAGGAGGAAGCAAAAGCAGCAGCACTTATCTCTGGCAGCCCAATTCGCTTGTTCGGTCCGGATAATACGTGGGTAATTCGTGCAGGCTTGCAAGTGGCATTTTAGCACTATGTACTTGGCATACTCCCAACGAACATTGTGCATAAACATACCAAAAAAAACACCCCGCAACGAAACAACATTCGTTGCGGGGTGTTTTTTTGACAGCGTTCATTGAACTTTCATTGGGAACTTTACTTTAACGGCTCAGTGCGTGGCGCACAGACAGCATTCCCATTACCGCGAAACCGCAGAAAAACATGAGTTGGAACGGAATGGCGGCAATTTCCAAAAACCAGAGCGAAATACAGATGCCCACAAAGTAATACGTAGCAAACGCCAACTCGACAAAAACGCTTTTGTGAATACGGCGTTGCTTATACTTGTTATTTTTCCACGTGTCGTTGGTGGTTTCTACCTTGAATTTTGGTGTACGGACAAATTCGCTCTTTTTGTTGAAGAGTGCTTCCATCACTGCACGAGCATTATTCACTGCCAAGCCCATACTGCCTGCCATAAACACAGGAAACAGCAAGATGCGTTTGCGCCAATCCTCGTGAATGGTGCGCTGTGCATATGTGTAGAACGTAAAGGTACTAACCGAAGCAAGTGTAAAAATCACCATCAAATCGAAGTACCAATCATATGCTCCCGCGCTGGTGTTCTTGATGATAACCAATGGTACATTCAAGAGTGCAACCACCAAGATAAACGGGAACACGATATTTGCTGACAGATGTACGGTGGACTGGATTTTCACTTCCAACGGAAGGTTTGCTCGCCACACTGCTGGTAGGATTTTTTTTGCAACTTCGATGTTCCCCTTTGTCCAACGGAATTGCTGCGACTTGAGTGCGTTAATTTCGGCAGGTAGTTCGGCGGGCGAGGTTACGTCGTTCAAATACACAAATTCCCAGCCACGCAATTGAGCGCGATAACTCAAGTCCATATCTTCAGTAATGGTGTCGTGCTGCCAGTTACCGGCATCCAGAATCGTTTCTTTGCGCCACACGCCGCCGGTGCCGTTAAAATTGATGAAAAATCCCGCCTTGTTGCGAACATTCTGCTCGATAGCAAAGTGCCCATCAAGCGCAAGAGCCTGCACACGAGTTAAATAGGAGTAGCTTTCGTTCAGGTGTTCCCAGCGCGTTTGCACCATGCCTATTTTTGCGCCGTGTTCACCAAAAAAGTGCGGCAGTGTTTGCTGCAAAAAGTCTGGCTTTGGCACAAAGTCCGCATCGAAAATAGCAATGTATTCACCTTTTGCCTTTGCCAATCCTGCTTTCAGCGCACCAGCTTTGAACCCTGTGCGGTCAGTGCGGTGCAGGTGTGTGATGTCATAACCTTGAGCCGAATAGACGGCAGCCAGATGGCGACAAAGGTCAGCGGTTTCGTCGGTGGAATCGTCCAAGAGTTGAATTTCCAAGCGTTCTTTGGGATACTCCATAGCGCACACCGACTCCACTAAACGCTCCACCACATAGACTTCGTTGAAAATAGGCAACTGTACCGTCACAAGTGGCAGGTGGTCAGGCATTGGGGGCGTTTCGCGCTTCACGTTTGCGGTTTTGTGGTAATAATAAACCATCACCAACCCATGCAAACCGAATAAAAAAAGGATGCACAGCGAGAAAAAATACATCGCCAAGAGTGCATCCTGCATTGGAATAAGGCGTATCAGTGTTTCCATACTGGAAAGCGGAGCAAAAGTGAACGTAGAGGATTATGCGTAGTTGTGGGATACTTGTTGTGGGCATCACGCTTGCTTTCCTGTTCTCTCCGCGTTGTAATTCGGCGTTTTGTTACCAGCCCGAAACCACTGCCAGAAGGATGTCATCGCTGATAAGTTGCAACGTGCGCTGAATGGCGGCATCACGACCCTGAAAGCCATCGGCTATGGCATAGACACGGAATTGCGAGAACGTTTTTTCTGACTGCCAGAGGGGCTGTTTTTTTACTAAGTCCATAACCATTGCCTTGGCAGTTACCGTCACTTTTCGTTCGCGTTCAAGTTCGCCGGGCGTAACGCTTGCAGTTATATCAGTGATTGCTGTGAGCGTAACAGTCAGCGTTGCATCTGGGCGTTCTTGCACAACCACGAGCGAGTTGTCATTGCGAAAATTTTGCACCAAACGCTGCGTGAGCAGTTCGCGGTAGCGAGCGTCGCCAAAGCCGCTTGCATCTTCTGCCGTTGGAATGCTGATGGTTTTCAGGTGCGGCGGCACCGAACCACCCGTAAACGAATAACATCCCGACACAAAAGCAACCACAATACCAACAAGTACCAGCAGCAAACATATCCTTGCCACGATGACTTTCAAATGACGAAAAAATGATAAAAAGTTCATTTTCTGTTTCGCTTGGTAGTGTAGTAAGTGTACGGGTCAGTTTACCGCCGAAGAAAGGGGTTCGAGGCACGCTCTGTGCCGATACTCGTTGCCGAGCCGTGTCCAGCCAGCACCAGCGTATCATCAGGCAGGGTTAAGAGTTGTGATGCTATCGAATGCAGCAGCACGTCCATATCGCCGCCCTGTAAGTCCGTGCGCCCCACACTGCCAGCGAAGAGCGTATCACCTACGAGAGCAATATTGCGCTTGTGGTCAATAAAACACACGCCCCCTTCGGTGTGACCGGGCGTGTGGCGCACTTCAAAGCTCCAATCACCGCAATGCAACGTGTCGCCATGCTCAACATACCGATTCGCGTGGACTGGCTCAAGAGAAAAAGGCAGGGGAAACCCTGTGTACTTGTTTGGCTCTGTCATACGATATTCATCAGCACGATGCACATAGACGGGTGCTTGAGTGGCACGGTGCAACTTTGCCGCATCGCCTGTGTGGTCCCAATGCGAGTGGGTAAGCCAGATGGCTTCAATCGTCAGTCCCTCTTTTTGCGCGGTCTTGATAAAAAAGTCCGCACTGTCCAACGGCGCATCCACAACAACAGCCTTGTGCTGTGCCGTGTCTGCCACCATGTAGCCAAGCGTTGCTACGGGTCCAGATTCTATGGGAAAAATTTTGAGATTGTCCATTGGTAGGTCGTTATGAAGTTTGTACGCGCTGGCTTATTCCTTGCTGGGTTCGGCAAAACGCATCGTAGGTGTAAGTTCGTTAGGTTGTATGAAGTGTTCGTTGTGGTTGTACACAACTCATCCTTTCTTCAGGCTTTCTACCGCGCCTTTGAGTTTATAGAGTGTGCGAGCAAGTTCGGCTTGCTGCTGTGCAAAGGCTTTGTAGCGTTCGTGTTCGTCGGCTATTTCTGCCAGATAGCGTGTGCGGTTGGGCGGAATAATGTACACTTTTTGGCTCATGGCTTCGGTGATTTCAAACGAAGATTGCAGTGCAGCCCCCGTGCGCTGGCGTAAGCCATCAATCAGCGCACGATAAAGCCTGTTCATGCCCGGGTCGTTAAACTGTGAGGCAATAGTGCCAAACACTGGCATTTGCTCAGGCTTCTGTTGCCACAGACTATGCGAACGCTGGTATTGTTTTTTTACGTCGCGCAGCGCGTCGAGCGCACCGGCTTTGTCAAATTTGTTCAAGGCAATCACATCGGCGTAATCAATCATATCGATTTTTTCCAATTGCGTGGCTGCACCGAATTCGGGAGTCATCACGTAGAGGGAAAAATCCGCAAGGTCAGTGATTTCCGAACCACTTTGTCCAATGCCCGCCGTTTCCACGATAATCAGGTCGAATCGAGCAGCCTTGAGGACATCGAGCATGGCGCGAACGCTGCTGCTCACGGCAGCATTTGCCTGACGTGTTGCCACAGAACGCATAAACACTCGCGGATTGTTGATGGCATTCATGCGAATACGGTCGCCCAGAAGCGCGCCGCCCGTTTTGCGCTTCGAGGGGTCTATGGACACAATCGCAATGGTTTTATCACCAAAATCCAACAAAAATCGCCGAACAATCTCGTCGGTTAGTGAAGATTTTCCTGCACCACCTGTGCCAGTAATGCCCAAAATCGGTGTTTGTGAAGCGTTGTATCGTTGCGCTTCTTGGCGAACCAGTGCATAGAGCGGCTTGACGAATTCTTGATGTTCCGCCGTCGCAGATTCCAAACGGTTTTCAAATATCGTCATAAGCCGTGCCAGCATCATGGCATCTTTGGCACGAACGCGTTCAAGCAGTGCCTCTGGCTGTGTATTATTGGCTACCAATCCGTAAGGCAGCCCTCGGCTCAAATCCGCATCAGCCTGCCGCATAAGGTCGTTAATCATGCCTTGCAAGCCCATTTGCCTGCCGTCTTCGGGCGAATAAATGCGTGTGATGCCGTACTTATGCAGTTCTTCAATTTCGCTTGGCAAAATCGTGCCGCCGCCGCCGCCAAAAATCTTGATGTGCCCTGCACCGCGCTCACGAAGCAGGTCGTGCATATACGTGAAAAATTCGTTGTGTCCGCCTTGATAACTGGTGACTGCCACGGCCTGCACGTCTTCTTGTACAGCAGCATCCACAATTTCTCCTACCGAACGGTTGTGTCCCAGATGAATCACTTCCGCACCAGTGGCTTGCAGAATGCGCCGCATGATGTTAATAGCTGCGTCGTGTCCGTCAAACAGCGCGGCAGCCGTAACAATGCGGAGCGTGTTTTGGGGTTTGTATGGTGTTGTGTTCATACTCTTCGTGGATACTCCTCGTGGATAGAGCTCTTGTGGAAACCCTTGGGTTGTGAATATAGTACGGTACTACTTCAATTGCGTCAATCCCGCACCTTGGAGTTTTGCGTACTCACGCACAGCATCAAAGAAGCTGTTTGGCGGGCGCACGGGCTTCATGGTTTCAGTTTTGACAAAACTGTGCGTGGTGTAGCCTGTGGCAATGTCGGTTTCGCCGCGTTTGATAACGTAGTCAATCCGAATAGTGGGCTTCATTTCGAGCGTGTAGGAAGCATAGATGTAGAGGACATCGTCGTATTCGGCAGGCACTTTATAGTTCACGTGGGCTTCCAGCACAGGCAGCATCAGCCCTTGACGCTCTAATTCTGCATATGGAAGCCCACAGGCTCTCAGCAAATCCGTCCGCCCTACCTCAAAGTACACTAAATAATTACCGTTGTACACAATTTTCATTTTGTCGGTCTCTGCGTAGCGTACGCGCACCGAGGCACAATGCGTGATTGTGAGCGGGTCAGTCGAAGCAGTACTGGGTTCAGAAACGTTCATTGCTCTATTGCTCTATTGCTCTGCGGTGTGTTTTGCTTATGTGCGACTGCGGAATACGAGGTTTATGGGGCAATCACTAAGTCTATCCTTCGCACTTCGTAATTCATCCTTCATGTCTCTCTACGAGTACTGTTCGCGTTCAATGATGCCGAACAATTCCCGAAGCCGCTCTAACTCATCGGCAGAAAAATATTCAATTTCAATAACGCCACTGCCATTAGAACGATTGCGGATACGAACTTGCGTGGCAAGGATGTGGCGCAGCTGGGATGCAATGGTGTTCAATTCGGCGGCTTCTGCCAGCGTTTCTGGTGATTGCACCGATGCACTTGTAGCTCCTACGCCAGAATCTTCGCGCTTGGCAGGGGCAAATTCTTCGCGTAAATCGTCAGGAATAGCAAAACCTTCAGTATGGATTGCCGCAGCCGTCGCAGACGAGGATTTTGGCGCTCCCGAAAGCCCGCCAAGGGCTGGCGACAGTGCCGTGTGTGCTGCGTGTTCCCTTGTACCGTTTATGGTTTGGTCGGGTTCGGCAATGTATGCAGCGCGTGCTTTTTCGGCTTCCAGTGCAGCGTTTACTGCTTCGGCTCCGCGTGCGCCCAACCGTGCTTGTCGTTCAACCGTCTCCAACAATGCCTCGCCAACGGACATTCCCGACTCTACCTTTTTGACTAATTCTTCTGTTCGGCGCACCGAAAGGTCGCTGTCGCGCACTTGGCGGAACACTTCGCGCTGAAGGGCTTCATCGGAAATGGACAAAATAGCCCGCGCATGACCCATGGAAAGCGATTTTGCTCGCAGCGACGCTTGAATTTCGTGTGGCAGCTTCAGCAGTCGCATAAAGTTTGTAACCGTTGTGCGGTCTTTGCCCACTTTTTTCGACACTTCTTCTTGCGTTAGGTTGCACTCTTCCATTAATCGTTTGTAGCCAATGGCTACCTCGATAGGGTTGAGGTTTTCGCGCTGCACGTTTTCGATAAGCGCGAGTTCGAGCATTTCAGCATCGGTTTCAATGTCTAAGATATAGGCGGGAATGGTCTCCAAGCCTATCTCGGTCGAAGCCCGAAACCGCCGTTCGCCCGCAATAATTTCGTAGCCTATCTGCGTTCGGCGCACGGTAATGGGCTGAATGACGCCTTTTTCTTTGATGGACTTTTTGAGGTCTTCAAGCGCAACAGGGTCAAAATCCTCGCGGGGCTGCATGGGATTGGGACGAATTTTGGAAAGCTCTATCATCGCCGTCACGCCAACGGTGTTGCCGTCATCGCGGGGTAAATCTTTGGGTGGCTCAATGCTGAACGAAGGAGGCAAGAGTGCGCCCAAGCCTTTGCCAAGTGAAACAGGTTTTTTCGCCATAGTGAGTGTTGCTTACTGGAGCTGGAGTGCTTAACATACCGCTTTGGTCACTGCTGTTCGGTCATTGCCGCCGAGACCGCAGCCGTAGCACTGGTTGCGGCAGAAACAACGGCTTCGGTGGTGAGCGCACCGTTCGGCGGCGGAGTCCGTCCTTGTTCGCGCTGAAGAATTTCGTTCGCCAAATCCAGATAGTGCTTGGCACCCATTGAGATTGCGTCGTAGAGAATTACTGGTTTGCCGTGGCTTGGTGCTTCTGCCAGACGAACATTGCGCCCGATGATAGTTTTGCACACTTTTTCGCCCAGATGCCGCGTTACTTCTTGCACCACTTGATTCGAGAGTCGCAAGCGATTGTCGTACATCGTCAGCAAAATGCCCTCAATTTCCAATCGTGGATTCAGGTGTTTACGAACGATAGAAATGGTGTTGAGCAGTTGCCCCAAACCCTCAAGTGCGTAATATTCGCATTGCACAGGCACAAGAATAGAATCCGCTGCCGTCAAAGCGTTCAGCGTCAGCAAGCCCAGCGAAGGCGGGCAATCAATAACGATGTATTTGTATTGGTCTTTGACAGCACTAATGCGCTCTGAAAGCAGCCGTTCACGATTTTTGACATCCACAATCTCAATTTCTGCTCCCACAAGATTGATGTGTGAAGGCAAGACCTCTAAAAACGGCATCTCTGTCCGCACAATTGCCTCACGAACAGGCATAGTATTGACCAACACTTCATACACGGTTTTATCCAGCTCACGAGTGCGGATACCCAACCCATTAGAAGCATTTGCTTGTGGGTCAATATCTATGAGTAAGGTCGGCTGTTCGGCGGCGGCAAATGAAGCCGAAAGGTTCACGGCGGTTGTCGTTTTGCCGACACCGCCTTTTTGATTAGCAACTGCAATAACTTTTCCCATATCACCTGCGATGAGTGCAGAAAATGTTGGTTGTGTATGATGCGAACACGATTGTAGCTGCCCTATCCTCTGTATTGCTGTCTGCGTTGCAAAACTACAAAATTTTTGCGACTTTAGCGCGATGCAATCACCTTCTTCGCAAGTTCTTGCTGCGTTCGCCTATTCAAGCTCGCCCAACCGCCTCTCACCTCCCACTGATGGTAAAGGTGGCAACCCTTCACGCAACAACAAGAACAAAAATGCCGTGAGGACAAGCGCGTGCTGAATTACGCCCGTTTGTATCAGTGTTGGAATTTGGTCAAGCGGCACTTCTACCACTTCAATATCTTCATGTTCATCCACGTTCTGCGCTGTCTGCAAACGGCAATTCCGCCAAAGATACGAGTAGCACGTATTGGTCAGAAACGCTGGATTGGGCTGGTTTTCACCCAGCAGTATTGCCGCGCCTTCGCCCACAAAACCCGTTTCTTCAACGCATTCGCGTTCGGCAGCCACACGCGGGTCTTCGCCCTGCTCTACTAATCCGCCGGGCACTTCAAGCGTAAAGTCATCTATGCCATGCCTGTACTGCCGTATCAAAATCACGTTGCCCGATGCCGTCAGAGGAATAATATTCACCCACGATGGCGAATCCAGCACGTAAAACGTTCCCGACGACGGCTCGCCATTGCGTTTTTGTGCGCTGCGGCGCACTGCCTCGACGGTGAAAATCTTGCAGTTCAGCATTGGACTACGCTCTTCGGTGTGCCAATGCGCCAATGCAGAGGGGTGTTGGTTGCTCATACTGCAAAATAATGTTCAAAAACTTGAGTTACGGGGTTACACATCCAGCAGAAAGCAACCGCAAGGCATTTAGGATGCTGATGAATCCGGCAGTGCTGCCTGGAGTACGGCAAATTCTTCAGGAGAAACAAACTCGGGAAACTCTTGTTCAAAGTCTTCTCGCAGTTCCGCTTGCAATGCCACAGCGCGTTGCAGGCACGACGCAGACTCGGCTATTAGCCCCTGAGCAGCATAGATTTTTGCCAAACCGTACGCTGGCTCCGCCCAGTGCGGTGCCAGTGCTAACGACCGCTTAAAGGCTGACACTGCCGTCACGAGGTCGCCTAATTCCAGCGATGTATCACCGTAATCGAACCAACATTCATAGTCTGATGGAGCAAAATCGAGGGCTTTGCGGTAATACATCAGCGATTCTTCCACACGATTGGTGTTGTAGTACAAATCGGCTTTGGCGTACCACACATCGGCATAGTCAGGTTTCAGTTCTAATGTGCGGTCGTAGTCGTCCAGTGCAGAATGATACTGCTCGAGCGCGTCGTAGCAACTTCCGCGACCAAAATATGCCTCGTAGTAATCGTGGTTCAGCGCAATTGCCCGCGAAAAACTTTTGATAGCCAGACGGAATTCGCCAATTTCTTGGTACGCATTGCCCAGATTATACCATGAAGCCACATCCGAAGGCTCGTTTTTCAGAGCCTCTTGATAGCTTTCAATCGCTTCGGCAAGCCTGTGCAGCGCAGCAAAGGCGTTTCCCCGATTATACAGCGCAGCCACAAAATCGCCTTTGATAGCCAATGCCATGTCGTAACACTCTATGGCTTTGTAGTACTGCTCCTGCTTGCTATACACCACACCACAGTTGTACCAAGCGTTGAAGTTGTAGGGGTCTTCGTCAATATGACGGTTGTACGCTTCAAGCGACTCGGTGTATCGCCCAAGAAAATCATAACAATATCCTAATTCATACCACACATCCTTGGCTAATCGCTCGGAATGGAGCAGATACAAAAAGACTTTGACGGCTTCCTCATAGCGTTCGTTGCGTTCATAGACAGTAGCTTTGGCAAACAAAGCATCTTCACTGTTGGGGTCAAGGTCTAACGCCTTGTCAATGCTCGCCATTGCTTCGTCGAAGCGTTGAAGAGCATCAAGAGTTAGCCCGCGATTGATGTGCGTTTCCACATCAACCGGGTCAAACGTAAGTGCAGTGTTGTACGCCTCCAGTGCTTCTGCAAAGCGTTCCAAATGGTTCAACACGTAGCCTTTTTTTTGCCAAGCATCGGCAGAGTACGGCATGAACTCTACAAGTTTTGTACAGAAACTGAGTGCATCGTCAAATTTTTCGGTCTCGATACAGTACAGCACTAACTCTTCAAGGGCTTCCAGACTTGGCGTGTGGTCGCGCCCTGAAGCGTCGCTGCGGCGCATGGCTTCACGCGCACGGCGAACTTCTTCGTCCATGTTTTTTTTGTTCCACTCTGGCATTTCGCCCGTGTGGTCATCGTCAAAATCGGAAGGAAACATTGTGTTGTTCGATGTTGTTGGTGATTTTTTGATGATGTACCTTTGCCGTCAGGTCGCTTGCCAAACCTTGTTCCATGGGTCGTTGCTGAACAAGAGGCTTCATCCTTTGCTCCAGCTTTTTTCGATAGCCTTCAATCTTTCACAATGATAGCCAGTACCGTAACGATATGCAAGAAAAAAGAGCGGTTTCATTCTCTTGACTAAAAACACTATCTTTGGGCGACAAACACCATTTCAACGACACCATTCATTCTGATATCTATGATGCGCCCTCTTACCGTAAGCAGCCTGCACACGTATCCAATCAAATCCTGTAAAGGGCTAAACCACGCTGCTATTAGCTTAGACCGCAAAGGCATGGTGGGCGACAGACGGCTGCTTATTGTGGATGAACACGGGCGTTTTTTAACGCAACGCGAATTGCCTGCTATGGTACACATTGCCGCCACGTTTACCGCCGAGGGTATGAGACTTGAAGCACCCGCCATGCCGCCGTTGGAACTTCTCTTGACCGACATACCCGATGCTGACCATGCGTTGATGAACGTCGTGATTTGGCAAGACAGTATTGAAGCCGTCTCACAAGGACGCGCCGCCGCCGAATGGCTTCGTACCTTCTTGAACGTCTCGTGCCAACTTGTGGCTATGGAGCGTAATGTTCGTCGCATTGTTGACCAAACCTACGCGCCGCGCCCTGACGACGAAACGAGTTTTGCCGATGGATTTCCGCTTTTGCTTATTAGCGAGGCTTCGTTGGACGACCTGAACTCACGACTGCAAACTCGGGGCGAACAGCCAATTCCCATGAACCGTTTCCGCCCGAACATTGTCGTCTCAGGCTGTGAAGCCTTTGCCGAAGACCGTTGGAAGCAGTTACGGATTGGAGGAATAGTGTTTAATGTAGTAAAACCTTGCGGACGCTGCATTATCACGACCACTGACCAAGAAACAGGCGTTCGGGGCAAAGAGCCCATAGCGACGCTGAAAACGTACCGTAAAAACTCCGATGGCACAAAAATCCTCTTCGGTCAGAACCTTATTCATCATTTTGACCACAAGTTCGCCACCGATGGCTCTCAACCGCTTCCCGTGCTGCGCGTGGGCGATGTGGTAGAGGTTGTGGCATAAACGGTTGCAAAAATCTTCACCATAGGCATACCAAACACCTTGACTGAAAGCCAGATTTGGCAAGGCTTTGCAAGCATGACGAAGAATTTTCATTCGCTCCAAGCGCAAAAGTAGTATGTTTGCACGAACAACTGTTGTTTCATTCTTTTCGATTACGCAGACCGTTATGGAACATACCGTAATTCTCTCGGCAGTACGCACACCAATTGGTGCGTTTTCTGGTGCATTATCGCCTTTGAGCGCACCACAGCTCGGCGCAGTAGCTATCAAAGAAGCACTGAAGCGTTCAGGCGTACAAACTGACCATGTGGATGAAGTCATTTTCGGCAACGTTCTGACGGCAGGATTGGGTCAAGCACCTGCCCGCCAAGCGGCTATTTACGCGGGTTTACCGAACACCGTTCCTGCGCTCACGATTAACAAAATGTGCGGAAGCGGCTTAAAGGCGGTAATGGATGCCGATATGTCCATCCGCTCTGGCAACAGTTCCATCGTTGTTGCGGGCGGTCAAGAATCGATGACCAACGCCCCCTACCTTTTGCCCAAAGCCCGCAGTGGCTACCGTATTGGCGATGGCAAAATTATTGACTCCATGATGTTCGACGGTCTGACCGATGCCTACAAAAGCTATCCGATGGGCGAGGCTGCCGAAGTCTGTGCCGCAAAGTATGCCTTTACCCGCGAAGCACAGGATGCATATGCTATCGAAAGCTACAAACGCGCCCAAAAAGCCCAAGCAGACGGGGCATTCAACGATGAAATTGTTCCCGTAACGATTGCCGACAAAAAAGGCGACGTGGTGATTGATAAAGACGAAGAACCCAGCAAAGTTAATTTTGACAAAGTTCCCGGCTTAAAGCCCGTGTTCAAGAAGGACGGCACCATTACCGCCGCCAATGCCAGTTCGATTGACGACGGCGCGGCAGCAGCCGTCGTTGCCTCCGAAAGCAAAGCCAAAGAACTTGGATTGAACCCCATTGCACGGATTTTGGCACACGCCTCGAACGCTCACGACCCTGAAATGTTCACCACCGCGCCTGTGGGAGCAATTCAAAAAGCTCTCAAGCGTGCCAATATGACCATTGACCAAATTGACCTGTTTGAAATCAACGAAGCATTTGCCGTTGTACCAATGGCAGCCGAACACGAGTTGAATATCCCGCACGACAAAGTTAATGTTCACGGCGGCGCGGTGTCGTTAGGGCATCCCATTGGCGCATCGGGTGCGCGAATTCTGGCTACGCTGATTTACGCACTCAAACGCCATGGCAAAAAATACGGTTTAGCAACGCTCTGCATCGGCGGCGGCGAAGGCTCGGCACTTATCCTCGAAGTGCTGTAATCTGCCTGGTAACTATCTCCTCCCCGTTCTATCGTTCCTCATGCGGTAGAACGGGTCTATTCTGATGTTCAGGGTATCATTGAAACAATCCACATTTTTCTCCAACACACTCCAACTGTACGTCTCTATGGCAAAAACAGCACTCGTTACAGGCGCAACGGGCGGTTTGGGCACCGCCATGTGCAAAAAATTGTTTGAAGACGGCTTCAAGGTCGTGGGCAATTACCGCACAGCGCAAAAAGCAAAAGAATGGATGGAAAAACTCAAAGCTGACGGCTACGACATTCAGCTGTTTGAAGGCGATGTGAGCAAATACGAATCTGCCGAAGCTATGATTAAGCAGATTGAGCAGGAAGTCGGGGCAATAGATATTTTGGTCAATAACGCTGGCATCACCCGCGACAAACCGTTTACCAAAATGACCAAAGAACAGTGGTACGAGGTGATTGACACAAACCTCAACAGCGTGTTCAACTGCACCCGCCACGTCATTAACGGCATGATTGAGCGTGGCTGGGGGCGTGTTATCAACATTTCTTCGGTCAATGGTCAGCGCGGGCAATTTGGTCAAACCAACTACTCTGCCGCCAAAGCAGGCATGCACGGCTTTACGAAAACGCTTGCCATCGAAGTTGCCCGCAAAGGCATCACCGTCAATACCATTTCACCGGGCTACATCGGCACGGACATGGTTATGGCGGTGCGCGAGGACATTCGCGAGCAGATTATCGCGCAAATCCCTGTCGGACGCTTGGGCGGCACAGAAGAAGTAGCATTTTTGGTGTCGTTTTTGGCTTCTGACCGTTCGTCGTTTATCACAGGCGCAAACATCGCCATCAACGGCGGTCAGCACGTGTTCTAAAGCAACCGCATTGCACAAACGCACACTCGCAAGCCCGCAAAGACAGTATTTGCGGGCTTTTGTTGTTAGTGCTCATTGCCGAACTCCATCAAATACGCTTTGATAAGGTCGTCTAAATCACCGTCCATCACTGCGTGAACATCATTGACCTTGCGTTCTGTTCGGTGGTCATTGACCATCGTGTACGGCTGAAACACGTAGGAACGAATCTGGCTGCCCCACTCAATTTTCTTTTTGCTGCCTTCTATCGCAGCCTTGGCGGCTTCTTCTTCTTCCAAGCGTTGTTGGTATAAGCGTGATTTCAGCATTTTCATAGCACGCTCGCGGTTCTGAAACTGCGAACGCTCCTGCTGGCAAGCAACCACAATACCTGTGGGAATATGCCTCAGGCGCACGGCGGTTTCGACCTTATTGACGTTCTGACCGCCTTTGCCGCCTGAACGAAAGGTATCCATTTCTACATCGGCGGGATTGATTTCGATGTCGATGTCATCCTCCACTTCGGGATAGACAAACACCGACGCAAACGAGGTTTGGCGTTTGCCCTGAGCATTGAACGGCGAAATCCGTACCAATCGGTGAACACCATTTTCTGCTTTCAGATAACCGTAGGCAAATTCGCCCTGTACTTCGAGCGTAACAGACTTCAAGCCCGCAACATCGCCTTCAACTTCGTCCGCCAAATACACCGTATAGCCGCGTTTTTCTGCCCAGCGCATATACATTCGCATAAGCATTTGCGCCCAATCCTGCGCCTCGGTGCCGCCTGCTCCCGCGTTAATCGTCAGAATAGCATTGCGAGCATCGTCTTTCCCCGACAAGATATTCCGTAATTCAAGCGTACTGACCCGTTCACTGGCTTTTGCAAGCTCTTGGACTACTTCTTGCTCCATAGTCTCGTCGTTCATTTCTTCGGCAAGCGCAATCATGGTTTGGGTGTCGTCCACCGCACGTTTAGCGGCATTGTAGGCCTCTATCCAACTTTTAAGCGCGCCAATAGTCTGCATGGTGGATTTTGCATTCTCGGCGTTGTCCCAAAACGTTGGGGATTCCGATTCTGCTTCCAGCCGCCTCAGTTCGTCGGTCTTGGCAGCGATGTCAAAGAAACCTCCATAGGTTTTCGGTGCGTTCGGTCAAATCGTGAAGTTGGTTTTTCTGCGGCTCAAACATGAATGATTCTCCTTCAAACAAGTGATACATGATACAAGATGTCTGTCGCACAATGTCTTTGCGGTATTGGTCTTTGCGGTCTTGGTGCTATGATTATGGTTTGGTTACGGTACTGCGCTGCTATCGCGTGCTAACCACTGCAACCGCACTTGCAAAAACGTCGCGTACGGGTTTGTTTCGCCAGCATTGAGTACCGTGTAACTACTATCACGAAAGCGCATCCCACGTCCATAATGCTGACGCATATACTGGCTGAACCGCCTTAAATAGCGCAAGTCATCGTTCTGGATTTGGTTCAGCGACAACAGCAAATATACGTGTTCTTGTTCCACTATACCACGATATACGTCGCTGACACCAAATTTGCTCAACACGGCACGGCTTGTGGGTAAACGCTGACACCACGCCAACCAAAGCGCGTGAAGGCTGTCCAAGCCTGAAGGCAAAGGCGCAAACGGCTGAATGCCGTCGAACGGAAAAGCATCAGCCCATACCACATACAAGATTTCATGCTTGGGCTGTAAAGCATTCACGACTGTTTCCAAACGTTGGCGTTGTTCGGCAGCGGCGACGGATGCAGCACGTGCCTCGCGCACAACAGCCACCACGCCCAACACAAGCACAATCAATGCTCCAACGCTTGCCAACAGCGCACATATCTGCCCACCTAAGACCAACCCCCGCAATGGATGCTTGCGCTGCGGAGACTGTTCCAACGACGTTGAATCTCCTGCAACCGCCACAGCAAGCGGTACCAACGCCGTCAGCAACCACAGCGGGTGCGTTACTCGTTCGGGCGTGTCGCGCAAAAACGTCTGGTCGCTTATCCACCATATCACTGCCACAAGCGTTGCGGCATACACCAGCAGCATCACAGCTTGCAGCAAGGCTTGTCGGGTTGTGCGCCATGCCGCCAGTACTACCAACCACAACAGCCCGGCAGCATAGGCATACAGCGCAGAAGGACTCCTAAGGGTGTTCCAACAGCGCGCCCAGACCTGTGCGCGAAGTTCTTCACGCTTGGCAAGAATTTGCTCTTGCACACGAGGCTTCTCATAGACGATAGTTTCTCGCCGACGAAGCTCTTGGATAAACATGGCGAGCGTGGAAGTATTGTACAGCGAATCATTCATATAGAACCAATTCATCAGCATTTCCACGTCGTTTACCGACCAACCCACACGCTCAAGCACCTTGTGATAATCGCTTTGCAGCATGGGTGTGCGTTTGATGCGCTTGACGTCTAAAAACTCACCACACAGACGGTTAAATTCTCGTGCGTTTTCGCTTCCCCAAGCTGTGTACCGAGCAGCATCGTACCAGTACGCCGCACCGCCCAGCACACCAACAAGCACAAAAGCTGGCAATGTTGCCACTACACGCTCGCGGAGCGCAGTGCCGACCATACCCACAAAAAGCATGGGAACGCAACACAAGACCACAAGCAACGCCGCCTCCACACGCATAAGCGATGACCACACAAACAATACCGCTCCACACAACACAGACAATGGTAGTGCGCCGAATATTGATGTAGCGTTTGATGCGATGTTTGATGCAACATTTAGTGCAACATTTGATGCAACGCGCTGCGGCGGAGAGCCTGAGAGCAGCATAAGCACAAGTCCGCTCAGGGCAACGGTCTCAGCTATCATCGTAAACTGCAATTGCACCACCATATACACACCGAACACAAGCCACGTTACAAGTAGCAGCACGAACGTTGCTACGGTGTTCGTGCGCCTGAGCAGCGTATATGCAAGCCCCCACAAGCCCACACATAGGCTTACCAGTAAATACCACGCATACCACAGCACCGACGGCATAGCATAATAGAGGCTTTTGAGCAGATGCCCCAGCACAATGTTCGTAAACAGCAGATATTCCGATGGTTCAAGAGCAATCACTTTGCCCGACGCAAGCAGCATCATGCCTATGTCATCGCGGGTGTTGAACTGCGGCGTGAAAGCAAGCATAGCAATCACCACAAGCAACGCCGTTACCAACAACGAGCCGAGTACAGGCGAAAGCGGTATGGGAAACCGTAGCCACCGATGAACAACCATCATTTGCTCGACGATGTTTACTGGTACGCTGCTTGAGGGCAAGGCTGGCTGTGGCTGCAATGCTTTTTTTGACGATTGCTGGCGTTTTGCTGGCATAATGGTCGCGTTTGTTATTCGGCGATTATGAATTCGGCTTCTCTTAACAGTACTTATTGACCCAATGGCATTGAGTTAGGCGTTTCCCCCTCATCCCAATCCTTCTCCCAAAGCTATCCATTACCCATAAGTCCAAAAGCTAGTAATGGTGGTCTTTACGAGGGAGAAAAGTGGCGTTGAGCGATGCTCCAAGTACGAACAATATCGGTCAAACGGCTCCATCCTCG
>Ga0272446_1002300_pt1 | contig 26250 bp, 19 predicted proteins | sample YNPCB0061_FD_194587 | JGI IMG/M metagenome (GOLD analysis project Ga0272446, IMG submission 194587) | Hot spring microbial mat communities from Yellowstone National Park, WY, United States - YNP-CB-006-1 | ecosystem: Environmental > Aquatic > Thermal springs > Hot (42-90C) > Sediment | place...
CGTTACGATCATTGGGTCATGCCTCCTGCCTGTGTGTTGTTTTCACTACAAATAGTGAGCCAGATAGTGTCCGTAAATGGCTGAGATTAAATTCAGGCGAATAGGACTGTGGCTGGTTTACAGTTGAAAGCGAGATCGCTCCTTGCTGCGGCGATCGGCCCATCAATCGCCCTCTCAAGCTGGGCCAGAAACGGGGTTAGATAATCCATGATAACAACCGCTGCGCTGGCAGGACAGTTGACGCCCATTGCCTGTCGGACAACCCGAACATGGCAAAATGTTAGATATCTTAAACAATCAGCCCTTCCTATCTCCCGACCCATGACCGCAACGATCCCAACCCTGCCCAGCCAGTACGATCCCAGCCTTGCTGAAGCAAAGTGGCAGACCGCCTGGGAGGAGCAGGCCGCATTTAAAGCCGACCCCGATCATCCGGGAGAGCCTTACTGCATTGTCATTCCACCGCCCAACGTCACCGGCAGCCTGCATATGGGGCATGCCTTTGAACATGCCCTGATTGATGTGTTGATTCGCTATCACCGCATGATTGGCTGCAATACCCTGTGGTTGCCGGGCACCGACCATGCCAGCATTGCGGTGCAAACCATCCTGGAGCGAGAACTAAAGGCCCAGGGCAAAAGTCGCTACGACGTCGGCCGGGAGAAATTTCTGGAGCGTGCCTGGCAATGGAAAGAGGAATCCGGTGGCACCATCGTTCGCCAGTTGCGCCGTCTAGGTCTGTCGGTGGACTGGTCGCGGGAACGCTTCACCATGGACGAGGGTCTATCCCGTGCCGTATTAGAAGCCTTTAACCAGTTATATGAAGAGGGGCTGATCTATCGCGGCCAGTACATGGTCAACTGGTGTCCGGCCAGCCAGTCGGCGGTGTCCGACCTGGAGGTGGAAAACCAGGAAGTCAACGGCCACCTGTGGCATTTCCGCTATCCCCTGACGGATGGCTCCGGCTTTGTGGAAGTGGCCACTACCCGTCCCGAAACCATGCTGGGCGATACGGCGGTGGCGGTGAATCCTGAAGATATGCGCTATCGACACCTGGTGGGCAAAACGGTGACGCTGCCAATCATGAACCGGCAGATCCCCATCATTGCCGACGAGTATGTGGACGCTTCCTTTGGCACCGGCTGCGTCAAGGTGACCCCAGCCCACGACCCCAATGACTTTGAGATGGGCAAACGGCACAACCTGCCCTTCATCACCATTATGAATAAGGACGGCACCCTGAATGAAAATGCCGGTGAGTTCCAGGGACAGGATCGTTTTTTGGCCCGCAAAAATGTGGTGGCCCGGCTGGAGCAGGACGGCTTCCTGGTGCGAGTGGAGGATTACCGCCATACCGTGCCCTACAGCGATCGCGGCAAGGTGCCAGTGGAACCGCTGCTTTCGACCCAGTGGTTTGTCAAGATTCAACCGCTGGCCAGCAAGGCTCTGCGATCGCTGGAAGAGGAGCAATTACCAAGGTTTGTACCGGAACGCTGGATGAAGGTTTACCGCGACTGGCTGATGAACCTGCGGGATTGGTGCATTTCTCGCCAACTCTGGTGGGGGCACCAGATCCCAGCCTGGTATGCCGTTAGCGAAACCGGTGGCCAAATTACCGATGACACACCCTTTGTGGTGGCCCGCAGTGAAGCTGAGGCCCGCAAGCAGGCGGAGGCCAAATTTGGGCCAACCGTGCAACTGGAACAGGATCCGGATGTACTAGATACCTGGTTCTCCTCTGGACTGTGGCCCTTTTCCACCCTGGGCTGGCCGGACCAGACCGTCGATCTGGCCCGCTATTACCCCACCACCACCCTGGTCACCGGCTTTGACATCATCTTTTTTTGGGTAGCCCGAATGACCCTGATGGCTGGACATTTTACCGGCCAGATGCCCTTCCGGACGGTCTACATTCACGGACTGGTGCGGGATGAGAACAATAAGAAGATGTCCAAGTCTTCTAACAATGGTATCGATCCCCTGTTGCTGATCAACAAGTACGGCACCGATGCCCTGCGTTATACCCTGGTGAAGGAAGTGGCCGGGGCGGGTCAGGATATTCGGCTGATGTACGATCGCAAGACTGATACTTCCGAGTCGGTGGAGGCGGCCCGCAACTTCACCAACAAACTGTGGAATGCCTCCCGCTTTGTGCTGATGAATTTGGACGGCCAGACGCCTGCCCAATTGGGCTCACCGATCGCCGAGCCGACTCATCTGCAACTGGCCGATCGCTGGATTCTGTCCCGTTTCCATCGGCTGGTTCAGCAAACCCGCTCTGACATCGATCAATTCGGGTTGGGAGAAGCAGCCAAAGGACTGTATGAATTTATCTGGGGCGATTTCTGCGACTGGTATATTGAGCTGGTCAAGTCCCGCCTGCAGAGTAAAACCGACCCCTCCCGGCAGACGGCCCAGCAGGTGCTGGCCACCGTTTTGGAAGGCACCCTGCGGCTGTTGCATCCCTTCATGCCCCATATTACTGAGGAAATCTGGCATACGGTGACCCAGGCGGAACCGGACTGCTTCCTGGCCCTGCAGACCTATCCGGAGCCGGATACCAGCCTGATCGATCCGGAGTTGGAGCAACAGTTTGAACTGCTGTTCAATGTGATTCGCACCATCCGCAACCTGCGGGCGGAAGCCGAAATCAAACCGGGCTTGAGGATTGCTGTTATCTTGCAGAGTGAGAATGCCAGGGAGCGCGATATCCTGGAAGCGGGCCAGTTCTATATCCAGGATTTGGCCAAGGTGGAAACCCTGACCCTGACCGAGGTAGCGCCGACCGATGCCGCGGTCAAGTTGTTTGCAGGCGTGGTAGGAACCGTTCAGGTGCTGATCCCCCTGGCTGGCGTAGTGGATGTGGAGGCCCTGCGAGCTAAGTTGGAAAAGGATTTGAAGAAGATTGAGGCGGAAAGTCAGGCTTTGTCGGCTCGCCTTAACAATCCCAACTTTGTCAATAAGGCGCCGACGGAAGTGGTGGAAGGGGCGCGAGCGGCTCTGGCGGAGGCAGAGAAGCAGGCTGAAATCTTGCGCGATCGCTTGTCCCGGCTTTAGCCCGCTTTTAATCTGAATTAACTGTTGCTGGGTTCTCTCTTGCCTTGAAGCAAGAGCAGGTATACTTGCTTCAAGGCATCGCGTCAAGTTTGTAATTGTGGAACCTTGATTTTGTCTTTGTAAAGTCTGGTCTTGAAGCTTGTTTAACAGCAAGCATGGGCACTATTTTAAGTTTTATATGCGGATTAAGCAGTGAGACGGGTGGATGCTGTATCTGGCTCAGGTACAAAAGAAGGGGCTCTTGGGAAAGTCGGGTTTGCGCCTACTGGCTCGCCAGCGCGCGGAAAATGCCTGGGTCGTAGTCACCGATGAAGATGTGCTGGTTACCGATGCCGCTGACGGGTTCGGGGAAGGTAGTCTGGTTCTGGCAGAGGTGACGGGTGCCCGCGAAGTTCTGGGGGTGAAGGATGCCAGAGGTTGGGTGCTGAACCTGATTCAAAGTTTTCTGGCCACGGGCGTAACGCCAGCTTTTTTGCAGCAGGAAACTGAGCGGGCTGAACAGTGGCGGCAGTCGCTAACGTTACAGAGTCAGGAACTCGATCGCCGGGCGCTGGAGTTGGAAGCCCGGCGGGAACAGATTCAGCAACTGGAAGAGAATCTAAAACGGGAAAAAAAGATGATTGAGTCGATGGCGACTCAATACAAACTGAAGATGAATCCCTCGCCATAGGGAATCCGAATTGAAATTAGAGGGGAGTAGGTAACTGGGGTTGCCGATTGCCAGACACCGCTAGCTCATTGGTTTCACTGACCAGTAAAACCTCGCGGATCAATCGGGCGATCGCCCGCTGGGTCAGTTCTCCCATAATTTTCTGGCCCATCTGCTGAGTTTCTGGCTTAAACAAAAGTTGTGGCACCAGGGCAATCAGCTTACTGGCGTCAAAGCCGGGTGTTTCCTGTAAAATATCCCAGATTCGCTTCACCTGCTCCATGGTTTGTTGGGAGGCGGGGGCGGTAACTTCAGTGCGATTGATCGCCAGCCCAAAGCGCTCACTCATCGTGTAAGTGAAGTGATAGAAGGCCCGACTGCCCATGCTGTCCAGCACCTGCACCATTTCATTGACCAAATGTTGGCGAATAAACTCGCCCCGTTCCGAGAACAGATAGTCCACTGCCTGATTCAGGACATTGTCCAGGTCGTAATCCATGCTGTTTCGGGCATTACGCAGCAGGTTTTCTAGCCGGTTCCAGCGGAAATTACCATCCTTGAACAGCAGATCTTGCAAAGATGCCCGCAGTTCTGGGGCCGGATCAGTCAACAACCGCTTGGAAACATAGGGATAGGCCTTGCTGAGTACCTTGAATTCAGGATCAACATTGATGGCAATACCTTCCAGGGTGACCAGCGATCGAATAATCAAGGCATAATAAGCAGGCACCCGGAAAGGATACTCATACATCACCTCAGACAACTGGTCGGTAATGCTCTTAAAGTTCAACTCCGCAACACTAGCCCCTAGAGCCTGACTGAAAACCTGCGACAGTGCTGGAATTATTGGTGTCAGGTCCGTATCCGGGGTCAGGAACTCCAGCTTGACATAGTCATGGGCCAGGCTGGAAAAGTCCCGATTCACCATGTGCACCACTGCTTCGATCAGGCCATAGCGCTGGGGCGGTTTGACCTCGCTCATCATGCCAAAGTCCAGATAGGCCAGTTTGCCATCCGGTGTGGCCAGCAGATTACCCGGATGGGGATCGGCATGGAAAAAGCCATGCTCCAGCAGTTGCCGTAGGGAACACTGCACCCCCACATCAATTAAATAGCTGGCGTCGATGCCCTGGGCCCGGATCGCTTCCGGTTGGGTCAGTTTGGTGCCAGTGATCCACTCCATGGTTAGCACCCGCCGTCCGGTCAATTCCCAGTAAATGCGGGGAATGTAGATGTCTGGCATGTGACCGTAGAGTTCGGCAAATCGCTCCGCATTTCGCCCTTCGTGGTTATAGTCCATTTCCTCGAAGATGCGGCTGGCAAACTCATCCATAATGGCTACCAGATCGCTGCGAACCCGTTTCACGTTCCGCATCACCAAGGCCGCCAACTGGCGCAGGATATACATATCCAGAGCAATGCTCTGAGCTAGACCGGGCCGCTGCACCTTTACCGCCACTTCTTCCCCCGTTTTCAGTCGGCCTTTGTAAACCTGGCCCAGGGAAGCTGCTGCGATCGGATGGGGAGTCAGTTCAGCATAGATCTCAAACGGATGGGCGCCCAGTTCTTCCTGGATGAATTGGAAGGCTACTTCGTTATCAAACGGTGGCAGTTGATCCTGCAACAGGGTGAGTTCTTCCAGATAAACCGGGGGCAGCAGGTCGGGCCGGGTGGAAAGGGCCTGTCCAACTTTAATGAAGGCGGGGCCCAAGCGCGTCAGTAGCTCCCGCAGACGAACCGCCCGTTGCCGTTGTTGTTTGGGATTGCTGCCAAATTTCCGACTCCACCAGAGGGTCATGCCAAAGGCCAGGAAGGGCACAAAGATTTCCAGAACTCGCTTCCAGACTTGCAAGGGGCGAGTTTGATAGTAGGCCGCGATCGCCATCGGGTCATAGCGTATCCCTTCCAGGGGTGTCGGAGAGGTTACAGCACCAGCGGAACGGGCAGGCGGCAGGGCGTCGAAAAGTGGCTGCTCTTCTGCAATAGGGGCTTCAATCACCAGGGAGTCTGTTGTAAGCTCGGAACCTGTAAGCGCGGCATTTGTCAGTTTGGAATCATCTGGAGCGTTCCAGTTAACCGAAGAGCTGGCAGGGATTTCGGAACCCAACTCGGCAACTTGAGGGGAAACAGCACGTGCGGTCATGGATACGTCCCAGAAAGTGTTATTAAGTATTGTAACTAAAGTTCAGGCTTTCTGATTTAAGTCTAAGCGGCGATCCGCTATTCCGACAGGGTGGAAATCGCGAATTTATTCGGCCGGTTGGTTTAGCTGGGAGGGAGGGACGGCTGCAGCTTGGGGCTGGGATACACCTGGTCAAAATATGCTTTAAAGTTGGGCCAGCTTTGTTGCAAGGGTTCTTTAATCTGCCGACAGAGGTAGATGGGGATGTGGCTGGTGATGCCGAGGGTCTTTTCGTGGGTAACTGTGTCAACCTGTTGCACTTGCTGGAATAACTGCTTCAAGTAACTGTAATCGCCGCCCAGACTAATTACCACGTCACCCGAATAGTCCCTGGGTCCCCAAAAATAGAAGGCGTGGGCTCCACTAATCGCTTTGGGCAGATGGTAGCGGGGACCAAAGAAGTCAATCGCTGCGGCATTGCCATAATTCCAGGCCAAAATGGCTGCAGAGGCTTGCTCATCTGGTGGTAAGTGATGGTACACCTGGCTGACATGACTGACGGTTTCCTCCCAGCCCAGCATTAGCCTGAAGTGATAGGGTGCTTCCTCTGAGGATAAGCTGGCGCTGGAATTGTCCGACAGGGTATAAATCGAAGCATAGAAGTGAGACGCTTGCAGCAAGGTCTGTAGCGGTAAGATGGGTAGGGTCATGGGGATTAACGCGATCGCCCCTGCGCCTAGAGCGGTAAAGATTAGCGCTTGCAATCCTGGTTGACGATAGATCCATTGCTCCACCAGTAAGGCTCCACCGGCAAAGAGAATGGGATGAAAGGGAACGAAGTAATAGGCCTTGCCTCGCAGGAGTAGAAACACCCCAAACAGGACAACGTAGGTCCAGCCCAGGAAGCGATAGGGTTTTCCGTCTTTGGAGCGCAGATAGTAGTACAGTCCAGCCAGCCAGATCGGCAATGTCAACGGATTCATCATTAAAATCGGCTGGACGAACAAATCAATTGTGGATTCAATTAACGGTTTCTTGCTGTAGAGATTGGCGGCGCTTTGATGTTCCAGAAAAGGCCAGCCATGCTGACTTTGCCACAGTAGATTGGGCAAAATCATCACCCAGGCAATTAAGGCTCCCAGCCAGGTCCATTTCCCCAGCAACAACGGCCAGGGGAGTGAGAGAAACAACCCTGCCAACAGGCTGAAGCCAAATACCAGCATGGAATATTTGTTGAGCAGTCCAACGCCGACAATCAGCCCCACCAGTAACCAGAGCTGAGGCAGTTGGTGCTTGAGCAGCAGCAAGACGATCGCCACGCACAGCGTCCACAGCAGCGGCTCAAACGCATTCATCGTCAAAATCGTGTGCATGGCCAGGAAGTAGGGCGCGACGATGACGCAAAGAGCCGCCAAACACTGGGCAAAGCGTCCACCGCCCAGTTGGCGGGTGACTAGTCCCGTTAGGACTACGAGCAGCGCCCCAGCTAATGCAGGTAAAAATCTAATGGCGGCCAGGGAATCACCCCAGAGCGATCGGCTCACATTGGCAATTACGGCAATCAGCGGCGGTAGTTCGGTGTAGCCCCAGTCCAGATGCTCGCCACAGGCAAGATAGTAAAGCTCATCAATCTGATAGCCATATTGTCGGTTTGTTGCGCAGTGGAGCACTAGTTTGGCTAGCGCCAAATAAAACAGGATGGCAATGTCACTCCCAAACCATCCCGACAATTTTTTTCTCATTACACCCCGATAATCTTGCTGCGATCACACCACGACTTCAGTGATCGCTATTCCTTCCCCATCATGACCTTTTCTACAAAGTTAGTGTAAATTTCGCCTTGTTGGAATTCTGGGGTTTCCAAAATTTTCTGGTGAAAGCTGACGGTGGTTGGTAGTCCGGTCACGGCGCATTCCCGTAGAGCCCGGCGCATGCGGCGGATGGCCGCTGGGCGATCGCTGCCCCAGACGATTAGCTTGCCAATCAGCGAATCATAGTAGGGAGGAATTTCATAGTCTGTGTAGACATGGGAATCCATCCGCACCCCCGGTCCGCTGGGCGGCAGATAGCCACTAATGCGGCCTGGATTGGGGCGAAAATTGTGATCCGGATCCTCGGCATTGATCCGACACTCAATCGCGTGTCCCCGCAGAATCACCTCTTCTTGTCGTAACCGCAGCCGTTCTCCCTGAGCAATCCGGATCTGTTCGGCAATCAGGTCCAGGCCGGTGATCATTTCTGTGACCGGATGTTCCACCTGAATTCGGGTATTCATTTCCATGAAATAAAAATTACCCGATTTATCCAACAGGAACTCCACCGTTCCTGCCCCCACATAGTTAATGGACTTGGCGGCGGTTACTGCTGCCATCCCCATTTTCTGGCGCAATTCGGACGTCAGGGCTGGACTGGGAGCCTCCTCCAGCAGTTTTTGGTGTCGCCGCTGGATCGAGCATTCCCGTTCTCCCAGGTGGATGACGTTGCCGTAACTGTCAGCCAGGATTTGAAATTCAATGTGGCGGGGCCGTTCGACAAACTTCTCTAGATAAACCCCAGCATTGCCGAAGGCGGCTTCTGCCTCACCCTGGGCGGCGGCAAACAGTTTGCTCAGATCCCCTTCATCCCAGACCAGCCGCATGCCCCGGCCGCCACCGCCCGCCGTGGCCTTGATGATAACGGGATAGCCAATTTTGCGGGCCACCGCGCGCGCCTCTGCCTCATCCGTCAGCAATCCGGCGCTGCCCGGCACGGTGGGTACACCCACCCGTTGCATCGTCTTTTTGGCGGTGGACTTGTCACCCATGGCCCGAATGGCTTCTGGCGAGGGACCAATGAAGACAATCTGGTGATCGGCGCAAATCTCGGCAAAGCGAGCATTTTCGGCCAGGAAACCATAGCCAGGATGGATCGCCGAGGCATTGCGGGTCAAGGCCGCTGCAATGATGTTGGGAATATTGAGGTAGCTTTTGCTGCTAGGCGGGTCGCCAATACAGACTGCTTCGTCGGCCAGTTGCACATGCAGGGAGTGACGATCAATGGTGGAATGGACGGCTACCGTACCAATTCCCATCTCCTCGCAGGTCCGAATAATGCGGAGTGCGATCTCCCCGCGATTAGCAATCAGGATCTTAGAAAACTGCATCTTGTCCGTTTGATTCCGTATTGAGTAGGATATGACGTTTCAGGGAGGTCCTGGAAGAGATTTGCGGAAAAAGGGCTGGATGGCCTGTGTCAGGTTGGGGGTGACGCCCAGGAACGCGAGTTGTTGCAGGGGAGCGTGGCGCAGAAGCACCTGATCGCCGGTGATGGGCTGTGGGCGATGGGCTGGGGGTGACAGTTTGTCCTCGTCCGGATGGGGGGATCGGGGTGATCCAGCATTACGGCTCGTCGCACTGGCAACCATTCCTCAGATGGTGCAAAATGGGCGGCGCCAGGGCTGTCCAGACGGGGGTATTCACTTGGGCGGCTTGCAGTGCCTCGGCTGTCCAGGAATTGCAGGTTCGCAGAACAGAGTAATAGCCTGTGGCGGCGTAGAAGCTACTGTCTCCATCTTGCCCTAAACCGAGGTGTTGCAACTGCCCCTGACTATCTCTTTGAAAGGAATTCTGGAGAAATTGCATCAGGGCCAGGTAGTCGGTCCGCCCCAAGCGCACACATTGTCTGCTGGTTGAGGGATAGGTGGGCAGGGTGGCATGCCCTTTGACGAACACAGCCGATGAATTCCGCCAGTAAAACAGCGATCGCAGCGCGCTGGCCCAGTTCATTTGCTCCCAGGAGGGGGTCTGCATGTAAAAAATGCGATCGCCCCAGCCAAACTGGAGATAGCGATATTGACTGGCGGGGGTGCGACCGATCTGGTTCAGGTTGAGAACAGTATTCCAGTCAAAGATAGGGGTGCGAACTGGGACAATTAATTCCGCATGCATCCGATCACCGGAGACATAAATCGGGAACTCACAATGGCCGCTGGGTGGTAACTCTCCCCATTTGCGAGGGGTTAGGGCGGCGATCGCCAGGCCCACGACCAAGCCCAAAATGCCAGCCGCTCCATATCGGCTGACCCGGCAGAGCAACAGTTTGCCTAGGTTCAATCGTCGAATTCTCCCATTTCCAGAATTGGACTGAGTTGGGACAGTGTGTCGTAGTCCCCTAGCAGGTTGGCCATTACTAACCGGGCTACCCGGCTGCTGCGCCAGTAGCGACTGTGATCGGCGGCCAACCCCAGGGCCATGGCAAAATCACCCACATTTTTTTTGAGAAAATTGCGCTCACCCAAATAGTGGTCGTGCAGGTAGAGGTCCAGATCACTCACCTGCAGGCTGGCCCGGATGGGATAGGCGAAGATATCGGAGGCGTGGATCACATTCACCCACCGCAGCGGTTCCTGCTGATAGCGACTGGCAAACTGTTTTAGCCGATCCGGATGCACGCCCAAGCCCCGGTTGAAGTAGAGCAGGGGACAACCGAGGGTCGTTAGACTGCGCAGTTTGACCTTGCGTCCATCGGATTGACCGCTTAAGCCCTTGATCCGGTTGCGGACATAGAAGGCTGGATCATTGGCTGACAGGCGATCGGAAAACAGCATATCCCACAAAATGACACTGCCCAGGGAGTGGGCCACGATATGCAGGTCTTCCTCCAAGGGGGTGTCTGCCAGCCAGTTGAGAAACTGCAGGGCAACTACCCGACGGACCTGCCACCCCCGTTCCGGGTTCAGGTAATTGAAAATGTCATTGAAAAACCCGTCCACCAACTGTTCCCGACGGGATCGATAGTGGAAAACATCATCAATTTCGATCTGGGGATAGTCCCATTTGAAGGCTTCCAGGTCTTCCTGAACCCAGTCCCACAGCTCGCTGGCGCTGCCAAACAAATCGCCCCAGAAGCAGGAATAAAACTCCGGTAGGGCCAGACCCTGGGCAGAAAAAGCGGCAATCAACCGCGATCGCAATGGATCGGCATATTCCGGTCGGCGCACCGACGCCCCATGCATAAACCAGACCAACATACGGTTACCCTATTCGCAAACTCAACCAACGATGGGCACAGTGACGGCTCTTGCGTTTGACCTGTTATAACCATACTGGGTTAGGATTTTTCAAACCGTTCGTAGGCAGCTACGATCCGCTGCACCAGGGGATGTCGGACCACATCCGCTTTGCCCAAATAGCAAAAGGCAACCCCTTCCACCGACTGAAGGATTTTTTCGGCCACCAGCAGCCCAGAGGTTTGGTTGGGCGGCAAATCTGTCTGGGTCACGTCCCCCGTAACCACCATGCGGGAACGAAAACCCAATCGGGTCAGGACCATTTTCATTTGAGCTGGGGTGGTGTTCTGCGCCTCGTCCAGAATCACAAAGGCATGGTTCAGGGTGCGGCCCCGCATGTAGGCGATCGGCGCCACCTCAATAACGCCCCGCTCCATCAAACTGGGAATTTTTTCTGGTTCGATGAATTCGTATAAGGCGTCGTAAAGGGGCCGCAGGTAAGGATTGACCTTCTGTTGCAAATCGCCTGGCAGAAACCCCAACCGTTCCCCCGCCTCCACCGCCGGTCGGGTCAGGATCAAGCGTTCGTACTGGTTCTGTAACAACGCCTGCACGGCCAGAACCGCTGCCAAAAAGGTCTTGCCAGTACCCGCTGGACCAATGCAGAAGGTCAGGTCATGGGTACGGACGGCCTGGATATATTGCCGCTGGCGAAAGGTTTTGGCTCGGATTTCTTCCCCGCGTCGGGTTCGGGCCAGCACATCCTGCTGCATTTCCTGGAGTTCCGCCTGGCGATCGCTGTCCAGAGCCTGACGAGCCGTCAGGATATCCACTCCGGAGACAGCCTTGCCTTCGTTCCAGAGTTCAGCCAGAGCCTGCACCAGACGACGACTCAAGTCCACCTGCTTCTCGGTGCCGCTGAGGACCAATTCCTGGCCCCGCAAAACAACGGTTGCTCCCGTCTGACGGGCCAGGGTTTTCAAGTTGTCTTCCTGCTCACCCGCCAGGGCCATAGCACTGGCGATACTGGGTAATTGAATTGTTAAGGTTTCTGCCATTCAGACTCCACAGGCCGATGAACCATTTCCCCAACCGAGAAGATAGACAAAAACGCCTGATGTCCTGTCAAGAGGATGCATCCGGCGTTTGATTGTGATCTCATCAACCAGCCCAAACAGGGCTACTGCAACAGTTAAACAGTTCAATCAATCAGGGCTGGGCAAAGTTTTTTACCCCTGATAGCCGCGTTTACGGGAGGCCTCGGCTTTGCGTTTCCGGCGCAGGCTGGGCTTCTCATAGCGTTCACGACGGCGAACCTCAGACAAAATACCCGCTTTCTGAATTTTCTTCTTAAAACGCCTTAATGCGGAATCAATTGATTCGTTTTCTCCAAGACGAATTTCTGCCACTGACTGAATCTCACCTCCTTGACAACCGGATGTTATCCCTGGCTATTCGCCCGTTGCTTTCGGGTGTGCTCTGGAAGACACCTTGCCACTGGCTCCCCGACGAGGAAGGGTGGGACGTTCACCCCGTCCTTCCTGATCGGTGCTGTCATGACGACTGTGGGAGTTGTCTCCATAGATATCTAGGTAAGCTGAGTACCCAGCTAGCTTTGCGGCTGCATCCAGCACCACGCGAATTGCCTGGATATTGCGTCCACCTCGACCAAAAACACGACCCTTGTCCGAGCCTTCAAAGGCCAAGCGAACCCACACGCGAGAGCGACTGCGTGAGATCTCGCAGTCAACTTTCAGGGATTCTGGCTCTTCTAGAAAAGGCTTCACTAAAAACCGAACCAGATTGGTAAAATCCGGCTCAGCAGCTGAGATGGAAGGATCGGCAGGTGATTCAGCCATTGACCTGTTCAAACACCTTGGCTTTTTCCAGGATGCTGCGGACGGTGTCCGTGGGTTGGGCCCCCTGTTGCAATCGCTTGACGATCGCGGGGATATCCAGCTTTGTTTCATCTGTTCTGGGATTGTAGAAGCCCAGTTCTTCGATCGGGCGACCGTCCCGGCGAGACGTACTATTCATCGCCACAATCCGGTAGCTAACCTCCCGTTTTTTGCCAAATCGCTTCAATCGCAGCTTGATCATGATGGTGCTGTTAGGTGTGATCCTTAATCAATACTCAGAGTGGAGATCCTTCTTCGGTTGCAAGCCCGCCTGGAAGGATAACAGTTTACACGGACCTTCTATTTTACCATGACGGCAACAGCATAACAGGTAACAAATTTTCCGCCTGGCTGCGATCGCTATAAGGAGCCGAAGCCTTTTTTCTTTTTCTCCTTTTTCTTTTTCTTCGAGGATTGGCCGCCAGCATAGCCGCGCCAACCCGGTTGGGGGCCTCTCCCCGTACCAGGCATGCCGCCCATACCAGGCATGCCGCCCATACCCGGCATACCAGGCATTCCCCCCATTCCGGGCATGCCGCCCTGACCCATTTGTTTCATCAACGTGCGCATGCGCTGGAAGTCGCTCACCAGTTTGCCTACATCACTTTCGTGATAGCCAGAACCACGGGCCACCCGTCGCCGCCTGCTGGGAGAACTGGCCAATAACTCTGGATTCTTGCGTTCTTCAAGCGTCATGGAGCCAATCATGGCTTCACAACGTTTGAGTTGTTCTTCTCCCTGCTGCAATTGCTCACTGGTCAGCTTATTCATGCCAGGGATCAGCTTCATGATGCCGCCCAGGGAACCCATGGTCTTGAGCAACCGGGTTTGCTTCAGGAAGTCGGTGAAATCAAACTTGGCGGACAGGATTTTTTCCTGCATCTTTTCCGCTTCTGCGATGTCCACTTCTTCCCGCGCTTTCTCCACCAGGGTCAGCACATCGCCCATGCCCAGGATGCGGGAAGCCATGCGATCGGGGAAAAAGGGTTGTAGAGCTTCCACTTTTTCGCCGGTACCAATAAATTTGATCGGCTGACCGGAAATCTGGCGCACCGACAAGGCGGCCCCACCCCGAGTATCCCCATCCATTTTGGTCAAAATAGCGCCGGTGATGCCAATTTGCTCATGGAAGGTGTGGGTCAGATTGGCGGCTTCCTGGCCGGTCATGGCATCCACCACCAGCAAGACCTCATGGGGTTGGACGGTCTGCTTGATCCGAGCCAGCTCTGCCATCATGTCTTGGTCAATTTGCAGACGGCCGGCCGTATCAATAATGACGGTGTTGATGCCTTCGGCTCTGGCTCGCTCCACCCCCTGGCGGGCAATTTCCACTGGATCGGCATCCGTGCCCAACTCAAACACCGGCACATTAATCTGTTTGCCCAGGGTAATCAATTGGTCGATCGCCGCTGGACGATAGACGTCGGTTGCCACCAGCAAGGTACTGCGTTTTTCCTTGCGCAAATGCAAAGCCAGCTTGGCTGTGGCGGTGGTCTTCCCCGACCCTTGTAAACCGGCCATCAAAATAATCGTGGGAGATGGTTCCACCTCTGCCAGGGGAGCATTGACCGCGCCCATGACCGATACCAATTCGTTGTAAACGATCTCAACAAACTGTTGATCTGGACGAACACCGGCAATTACTTCCGCACCCAGCGCTTTTTGTTCAACCTCGGCAACAAAATCCTTTACCACCTGAAGGTTGACATCCGCTTCCAGCAAAGCCCGCCGCACTTCACGCACAGCTTCCTTAACGTTGGCTTCGGAAATCTTGTCCTGCCCCCTCAACTTTTTCCAGGCAGACTCCAGGCGATCGGAAAGCGCTTCAAACATAGTCCTTTAACATGAACGCAAGTGGGCAGAAAAACGCAGCGTGGCCAATCAGCCAGCTACCCATTACCAGATTAACCTGCTTTACTCCTGCCAATTTGGAAGAACCCTCAAAAGCTTGCCCACGAGTGTGTCTTGCGAGTTACCGAGCCCACCCACGTTGTTTCAACCAGCTCCAGCCCATTTCTGCAATTGCTAGTTTCTGCTCCCATGCCCTTTGACCTCGGCAAGCGGTGATCAAAACCTGGATCGTCCAACGGTTGGATGCCAGAACCAGCTAAGCAACGATTCAGACAACTGCGATGCGCACTGCAAAGACACCCTGATTTAAGCCACCAGTTGCGAGACGACTTCAACTGGAAGCGGTTCTGCGCATTAATCCATCTGTGCCAGCGGAATGATCGAGTCAGGGGGAAACCCATCAGGATACGGAGCACGGTGATCCGCTAGATTTTTGGTTGAAGTAGGGAATACTCAATGCCAGATGACGAATGTGCGAGGTTTGATATGCCTTCTTCTGAGTCAGGTCAGCCCATCTGGAAGACTGATGCCATTGTCAACATCTGTGAAACGACTCAACAGGCATCGATGCTCCCCGCTCGAACCATGCCATTAATGACCGATCTATCTCATGCAGCCAATCCCCCCAGCAATGCTAACTGTGGAACCGGCTCGGTGAATGGAACTGCAGCCGATCCGATGCCAGCCGACTTGCAGCCATCGACTGCGGCGACTGTTGCCTGTGCAGCCGGGGACCTCAACCAGTTGCAAGGACCGCAGCGCAACCAACCGATTGACTGGTTGAACTACTTCCAGCAGTGTAGCCGCTTATTGATTGCTGTGGTGGATCCCAATACGCTGGAGCTGACCTATGCCAATGACTACTTCTGTCACCTGGCTGGTTTGCCCCAGGAGGGATTGGGCGATCGCGCCACTCAAACCCTGGGCGAAGTCCTGGCCAGTCTGCTGTCGGAAACCGATCATCAGGCGATTTTGCGGCTCTATGGCAGACACTTTTTGCACCTGATCTGTCGGGATTTTTATGGCATTGACCTGCGGGCTTGCCGGTTATTGGATGAACCGGTGTTGTTGCGGTTGAATAGCCCTTGCTATGCTGAACCGCGCTATGTTGAGTTTTGGCTGCGCTCCGAGCAACTGCAGGTCAGTCGTTTGGATCCCCAACAGGACGAATTTGCCGATCTGGAACTGATGCGAAACCCAGAGGGCTTACAACGAATGCTGGCTAATCCCGGTCACCTGCGTCAGATGGAACAGCGGCTGAACTGGAAGAATTACCGAGTGAAAGGCTACTTGCTGCTGGAAGGGGTGGACAACACGGTGCCGGAGACGATCCGGCGCATTACCCAACGGCTGATTGACCGGGATGCCCTGATTTCGGCCGAGAAGTTTTGTCAAATTGATCAGCCCTTGCGATCGCTGTTTCGGGCTCAGAGTACGGTAGTAGCAACCCTGGAGGCAGACCGGCTGCATCTGTTCCGGGGGGCAGTGAGCGATGCCTCAGAAGCCACCACCTATTTGCTGGAATCGCAACCGGGGTCGCCCCTGGCTACTGCCATGCAGACGAAGCGAGTTGTCAACGTTGCTGATCTGCAGACGGAAGCCGCCACCGAAAGTGCCCAGCACTTACTGGCCTTGGGGGTGCGATCGCTGTTGTTGATTCCCCTGACGCCCCAGATTATGGTGGACGGAGACCGACCCGGTATTGGCTGCTCCTCCTCCGAGCCGTTGAACAACCAGCCAACCAGCCAGCCACGCTCTCCAGGCATAGCCGATCAGACTGAGCCGATGGAATTGGATCGACCGATTGGGTTGGTGGGACTATTGAGCGATCGCCCCTACCACTTTGACGGTCTGGACTGCTACTATGCCGAGCAACTGATTCCGGCCTTCACCGTTGCCCTGACCTCGGCCCAGCGTCATCTGGTGCAGCAGCGGTTCATGGCGAATATTCACCCATCGGTGGAATGGCGGTTTTTAGCCGAAGCAGAACGACGTAGTTTGGGCCTGCCAGCCGAACCGATTGTATTTAATGACGTTTACCCGCTGTATGGCATCTCCGACATTCGGGGCTCTTCGGATGAGCGGAATCGGGCCATCCAGGCTGACCTGCTGGAACAATTCCAACTGGCAATGGCTATCCTGGTTGCCGTGGAAGCATCACAGCCGAATGCGTTTGCGACCCAACTGCGGCAGGATTTGGCCGAACATATCGAGCGGCTTAAGGCTGGAGTCACAGTGGATGCTGAGGTTTCCGAGTTGCGCTATTTACAGGAGCAGGTGGAACTCTACTTTGACTTCTTTGCCGGTTGTAGCGCCTCGGCCGCAGCGGCGATCGCGGCCTACCGACAGGCCTGTGCCAACGAACAGGGCTGTGTTTATCGAGCCAGAGCCCATTACGACCAGGCCATTAACCGGATCAACGCCACGCTGCGCCAAACCTGGGAAACCTGGCAGATCCGCATGCAACAAATCAGCCGTCACTATTGCGACACGGAAATGACGGATGGCATTGACCACATGATTTATGCTGGCCAGTCGATCGACCCCAATTTTGGGCCGTTTCAGCTCCACAGCCTCCGATACGAACAACTGCGAGCCATCTGCGACTGTGCCCGCACGGCATTACATCTGCAGACCGAATGGCAGACGGGCATGCAGGTGACCCATCTGGTGTTGGTGCAGGACTGCACAGTGGACATTTTCCATAATGAAAGTACGGAACGCTTGTTTGATGTGCGGGGCACCCATGATACCCGCTATGAAATCGTGAAGAAGCGTATTGATAAAGCGATCGAGGCGCAAACCCAAACCCGCATTACCCAGCCAGGAATGGTAACTATCGTCCATTCCACCGCGGAAGAATGGACGGAGTATCGGCAATACCTGCGTTATCTACAGCGAGAAGGTTGGGTTGATTCGGTTATCGAGCAGGGTGCGGTGGAACCCTTGCAGGGCGTGACTGGGCTGAAATTTGCCCGGGTTCGCGTCTTACCAGAGGCTTAGCTGAGGCCCAGCCACTCCAGAATGCCCTGTCCCGTTACAAACTCAATTGTAATTATCAGGGCAAAGCCAATCATGGCGGCTCGTCCATTCAGACGCTCGGCATACTCGTTGAAGCCAAATTTTGGCTGTTCTAATTTGGGCTGAATCGATGGTTGGGGCTGAGTCATGGTGCTTTCCTTTTTCTCAATTTCCAGGGGAGCAGCAAACAAAGTAGTAGACGGTCACCCCTGGCTGAATGTTACATTTCTTTACTCCTTGATTGTAGAGGAACCTGAAGGGATGGGCAAAGCTTGTCGTGGAACAATATTGAGATGGGTCGCGTTGCCTTTGGGTTGCTCTGCTGGATGGACGTCCAAAGCTTCATTGTCATTTTCGCGTAGGCAGGAATCCACTGCTGACTGGCGACTTGGATCCTTGTCTGATTTCAACCTGGCTTCCTAATTGGTTGGAACCGTTTAGGAAAGGACGGTTTTCCCACCTGAAAATTCGGTGCCAATGGATGGGCAAGCCTGGGTGAAAGCGATACAGTGATAGTGTGATTGCGATTCACAACTCTTAATAGAAAAGGAAGATCTGGCAATATCGGTTGCTGACTCCCGGTAGAGTGAAAGGAGTTCTGTGGCAAGATGCAGTTGAGTCATGACTCAGGTTGGGCCTTGGCCGCTCAGCGGTTAGCCAATATGAGAAACCCTCGGTCTACGCCATTGTCTGGGCTGGTAGTGCTGGTCTCAGGTTGTAGATCGATTCAATGAAGGCAGAGTTTGACTGTCATTTCAAAATTGTCTGGATAGGCACACTTATGCGCAAACAACTACGTTCTTGGTTCAAGCCGGTCCTGCGATCGCTGGTGGCGATCGTCCTGATGCTAGCGCTGGCCTTGGGACACACGGACAGCGCCCTAGCTGCCGGTCGGGGTGGCGGACGGATTGGCGGCGGCAGCTTCCGGGCTCCTGCACCCAGTCGTACCTACAGTGCCCCCCGTTCCTATGCTCCCTATCCCGGTGGTTACTATCCCGGTGGGGGCATTGGCTTCCCGTTGATCTGGTCGCCGTTTGTTTTCGGTGGCGGTGGACTGTTCTCAATTCTGATCCTGATTTTTGTTGCTAACCTCCTGATGCAAGCCTTCCGGGGATTCCGTCAGGATGGCGAATTGGAATCCGGTGGCGATCGAACCACCATTTCTGTTGCTCGGGTGCAGGTTGGATTGTTAGCGGAAGCCAGGGAACTGCAGGCTGATCTGGATCGGATCGCTCGTAAGGCAGATACTGGTTCTAGTGCTGGCCTGGCCCAGGTGTTGCAGGAAACCAGTTTGGCTCTACTGCGTCATCCAGAATATTGGGCCTATGCCGCTTCAACCGAGCAGAAAGTTCGTCTGGCGACTGCGGAAACTGAATTTAATCGGATGCTGTTATCCGAGCGCAGCAAATTTAGCCAGGAAACCCTGGTTAATGTCAACAACCAGATTAAGCAAGTTTCTGCCGCCGGTTCGCTGGCTGTGGCTGAGAAAGCTGGTGATCTGGCTAATCTTTCAGAAGCACCGGGCGAATATATTGTGGTGACTCTGTTGGTAGGGGTTCAGGGAGATCTGAATCTGCCTAAGATCAACAATACCGAAGATCTGCGTCAGGCATTGCAACGGCTGGGTGGCGTTGCCAGCGATCGCTTACTGGCGCTGGAAGTCCTCTGGACTCCCCAGGCTGAGGGCGAAGTGCTGACTAGTGACGATTTGTTGGTGGAGTATCCCAATCTGAAGCTGATCTAATTCAGGAAAGTCGAGCTGAATACTCGTCAATTGGGGTTGCAGCCGCTAGAATAACGGAAAGGGCATACTGCAACGTTGGTGACTGCCAATAATGTTTTATGATCTATGCTGTTTGAATAAGGGATCCAATTAGCTTGGCCGCAGTAGACCGGGCTTGTACCCGGAAACTTTTAAGCCTTTGAGCGAGCGGTACCCACCTGGTTTTTAACCAGGTCAAAAACTGAGGTAAGACGGCGTTGCGGTATCCTTCACCCATTTAATTCCTCTGTCCCCTGGATGGAGGAATTTTGGTATGTAGATGCACTGGAGTTTCCATGACCGAAGGCTCAACTCAAAGCTTCCCGCTCAGTTACCGTTTAGCTTGAGCCAGATAGCCATTGCGGAGCTGAATCACAGGCCGGTTGGATAATCGAATGAGATGTTCGTCGTGAGTGGTGACGATCACCGTAATGCCAATCGAGTTGAGTTTTTGCAGGATTTTGATCACCTGAAAGGAATTGTCTGCATCCAGGTTGCCGGTAGGTTCATCGGCCAGCAGGATCGGCGGGGTGCCCACGATCGCCCGGGCAATGCTGACCCGCTGCTGTTCCCCCCCCGACAATTCATCCGGAAAACAATTGGCCTTGTGTTGCAATCCCACCATTTTTAGGGCGGGTTGGAGCCGTCGATGAATTTCCTTGCGGCTGAAGCCCTGGGCCCAGAGGACAAAGGCCACATTTTCCTGCACGGTGCGGCGTGGGATGAGTTTGTAGTCCTGGAAAACGACGCCAATTCGCCGCCGCAAGAGGGAAAGGCGATTCCCCTTTAAGTTCGACAGGTTGTAGCCATCGACTTCGATCTCCCCTTCGGTGGGCCGCTCCGCACCATACAGCAATTTCAGCAAGGTGGATTTGCCGGATCCCGAGGGGCCAGTAATAAAGACGAAATCACCCCGCTGGATTTCCAGATTGATCTGGGTCAGAGCCTGGCAGCTATTGCTATAGGTCTTACAAACGCCGCGTAAACAGATAATAGGACTAGATGGTGCGGATGAACCATCGGAGTTGTTAGCAGTAGAAGCGCCAGCCGATTTCAGCTTTTCTCCAGCGGTGCTTTGACCAGTCAGTACATTTGTCATCAGCGGTCCACGGGGTAGCAGGGGCAGAATCCAGACAGAGAATTTCCGGTTCTAGCTTCAAGGCTGACCGGGATGGGTGAAACGATACAGCAGCGATCGCCAGGCAAAGTGGGGCAAAGCCAGCATCCGCCGCCAGCGCCAGGGCTCCTGATAAAGACGGTAGACCCATTCCAAATGGTTATTGCGGAGCCAGGCAGGAGCCCGTTGTTTGACACCGGACCAGATGTCGAAACTGCCGCCCACGCCGATCCAAATGGCCTGGGGACAGAGATGACGATGTTCAGAAATCCACAGTTCTTGTCGGGGCACGCCTAACCCAACCAGAATTAAGCGGGGTTGTAGAGTCTGTAATCGCTGGCAAAATTCTGATTCATCCGCAGAAGTCAGGTAACCGTGTTGTACCCCAGCGATCGCCAGACCGGGCACCCGTTTTTGCCACTCGTTGGCTGCCTGTTCCGCCACACCAGGCGCCCCACCAAACAGAAAAACCGTCCCCAGGTTAGCCCGACCAAATTCACGAATCAAATTGGCTGCCAATTCAATGCCAGGACATCGCTGTACATGCTTGCCATACAATCGCAGATAGAGAACAACCCCCGCCCCATCTGGCAGCACCAACTCCGCCTGCCGAATGACGTCACGCAGACGGCGATTTTGCTCTGCCTGCATGGTCATTTCCGCATTTAGGGTGACAACGTGGCAACCCTGTTGCTGTTCAGCCTGTTGAATCAGCCAGCCGGTGTAGTCATCCAGCAGATGCACGGGAATCCCCAGAACGGAAAATCGTTGGGGCGTGTCTGGTATCAACCGTAGATCCTGCACGAGTTCCCTCTCATCCTCTAAGGCCAGCCTATTCAAGCAATCAATTCTACCGCACTCCTATCCAAACAGCAGATTTCCTTTTGCCGAGGCAGATCAACGTCAACTGGGATTTCTGGAGCTCTAAACCATCCAGGAATTAGTAGTCCGTCGGGATAGATTTGAGGGATAGCTCAAATCTACAAAAACCATTTGAACCATTTCTAGTGTTCTGTCAAACCCTAATTTTAAGGTGAACCCATTGGCTCGTAGTCGGCGCTTTAGCGCTGAAGCGCTGACTACAAACCCTAATTTCTAGAGTTGACGCTGCACTAGGCTGTTTTGAGGAGACTTTGCCTCTCAAAATAGCCTTGACAGACCACTAGGGAGCCATGAATCCTACGATTCTTTGCCCGTGGCTTGCTGGCGGGCTTTCAATGCTTGCTGAAAGCCCAGCACAACCAAAATATTAGCCAGAGTGAGGAAAAACTCTGCCCCACCATGTAACCAGTCCACATTAGCCAGAATGTCGCCTATCACCAGCCGGGAATAAATCCCAGCCGGAATGGTAATCGCCACAAAAACCAGGGTTGTATAAAACCCGATCAGCGCCAAACGCGGCACTTGTCCGGAACGGGTGAGGAACCAGAGAAAGCCCAGGTAAGGAAACAGGGAGAGAGCAAACAGCGCATCCTTGAGTTGCATGGCAATTCTAACGAGGAGTTAGGGTGGCAGTCCGACGCAGCCCGATTGATGGCAACGGTCTGGACCGAACCTAGCTTACTGCACTGAGGGGCGCGGCCGCATTGACCAGTGACAGCAAAATGCCGGTTTGTTCCTGCCCATCGGTCGCCAGATCGCTGTGACAGAGGTAAACCCGCTCTTCTGTCCGGCCCAGGAGATCCAGTAAGATCCGGTGTAAGCGTTGTTCATTGGCCGCCAGGGTGTCTGCGGCGGTCCACTGTCGGCCTGACCAGGAACTCAAAAATAGGGGGGCGGCAAACAGGGCATCAACGCCGCTTAACCAGCGCGGGGAGCCAGCATCCAACCAAAATTGCCAGCGATGCACCCGACGGCTAGAACGGTACTGGAACACGGTTGCCAGGGTCACGGCATTACTAGCGGGCCCGGTCGGCCGCACTGGATAGGGATTGGCGGTGATGGCGCCGCTTCGCAGCAGTTGAATTAACTGACCCACCATCATGGCAGCAGGTGCTTCAGAACGACTGCCCCGCTGTACCCGTCGGTTGACTTCCGCGTAATGTTGCGCCGTGTCCATCAGTTGCCGCAGGGCGGAGAGTTGGGCAAAGGACAGGTGGCCACCGCCAAACAAAAACTGTTGAATGGCCCGGTCCAAAAGCACAACGGCGGTTGGAATCAGTCGTTGACGCAGTTGTTCCTGCTGGTTGGCGATCCATTGAGCGATCGCATCATAGGCGGTGGTGGCTCGATAACCCAACCGATCCCAGCGGGGAAAGGTCTGGGCTGGTAGCAACCGGGGCGATTCTGGATGGGGCGCAAAGCAGTAATCGGCCAGGAGGCCAGCCCGGACTGGATCAATCTGAAAGGCTGTTCCATCCGTTGTCGGTGGATCCGCTGCGGCGGGTTCCTGCTGCTGGGCCTGACCACTGAACACGACCAGCATTTCAGCCACCGCTTCCTTATCCACCAGCCGTCCCAACCCTGGATAAACCAGTGCCAGCAGGGTTAAGAGGGCTCGGATAATCGGCACACTGTTCAGTGGCCGCTGGTCATTCAGGGACTCTACTGGAATCTGGCGGGCGGCTAGGATTTGAATCAGGCTGTAACGGGCGATCTCATCCAGCCCTGGCCCGATAATGGCGATATCCCTGGGTTGAACCTGCCGAGTTTCCACCGCTTCAATAATGACTTCAGCTGTGCGGCGCAGCAGTTGGGAGCGTGCCACCGTTTGAATCACCTGTACCGACTCCGGCAGGGTGGCAAAACAGAGCGGATTAAAAACCAGGTCTAAAATGGATGAACCGATGGTGCTTGCCAGATTGGCGGTGCTGGGTTCGGGTAGGGCTTTGATGTCGCAGCGAACGGCCAGACCAGCCAGATAAGCTGGATCTGCGCCTAACCCCAAGCGGATGGAGCCATTGGGATTGTAGGTAAACACAGCGCAGGCCCCTCCATCCAGTAGTGCTTCGAACAGTGGACGGGCGATCGCTGGATATTCATCCACATCATCTGCCAGTACCCATTGGAACCGTCGCCGCAGGTGTTGCCGATAGGTTGGATCGGGCAGCAAGTGCTGGTTGTAAAGGCAGGCAATGATGCCGTAGGTCAGCAGTCCCCGGTCTAAACACCAGTTCTGCCATTGTTGTAGTAGCCTTGCCACCAGCGGATAGGGCAGGGGAAAATCCTGGGATTGACGGACTAGCCCCTGTTCCAGGATGGTGGGAATTTCAGCCAGTGCGACACCCGACAAAGCGGCAAGTTGCAGTAAGTCCAGAATCCGACGGACTAGACGGGGGGCCGTAATACCAGATGCCTGACTGATGATTGGATCTAGATCCGCTTGCCACAGGCTACTAGCCAGTTCTTGTTCTGTTTCCGGGGCCAGCCGTAGGGGAAATTGCGCCGTCAGGTTCAGTTGTTGAACCAGCAGTGACCAGAATAAACTCACTTCATCCTCAAAGAAGCCCATCGGGGTTGTGGAGTGAAAGGGGGGCTGACCTTCTGTTGCCACGGTAATGCGATCGGCCAACTCCAGACGATTATCTCCCGTTGCTGAAAAGACCAGAATGCCCCTGCTGGTCTGGTGGTCTCGCCCAGCAGATGGGCTGGGCTGGGCGGCCTCTGAGCCGTGCTGTGCCGCTAGCCAGATGCCAAGCTGCTGAATCAGACGGTCTGTTTTGCCACTGCGTGTTGAACCTTGAATCCAGAGGGAGGGAGAAGAGACCAAAAGGCTGCCCGATGATTTTGTTAAAATTACTTCGTACTCGAACGGTTCCGTCCTACAATGACGGCTACTGTTGATAAAGGTACTGCTAGAAAGATTGTTTCTAGTCTTTGAACTAACCTTATCCTAAACGGGCTTGTGTCATGAAGCCACCCTTTTTGAGTAGTTTTATACGGTCTCTGCAAAATGCGAATCGCTGGCTTCTGGATACACCAGAAAGGGCATTAGATCAGGCCTATGATGCGGCTCTTAAAATTCAAGCAATTGAAAATGAGCACTTTGGCGGCACAAAAATTTCTAATGCAGCTAACCGGTATAGCGAAAACACATTCGATTATTTTCGAGCAGAACTAAAGCGGTTGCTAAAGGTTGCTGAGATTCGCTTAACGGAATTCCGAGCCAGCCGGGTGATCACAAATTCCACTAATCCTGCTAAAAATGGGCTTGGCAACTCCCAGAATGCTGCTTACACAGTAAGCGGGGAAGATCAGGCGTTGATTCTGGAGAAACTCAAATTTATTGATCAGGTTCTGGAGCGCTACAAACCGAAGCCAGCAAAGTCCACTGCCTTAGTTCCTGTGCAGCCATCGGCATCAGATCGAGTGCTTCTTTCCTCCGAATCGTCTATGAATGGGAAGGATCCGAGACTGGAATATGCCGATCTGGTTGCGGATGAAGATGATGGAATCCTGGATAAAACGGGAGTCCTACCCCGCTCGATTTTAGGGACGGTGAGTCGGATTAAGCGGGATCTAGATCCCAGATCGGAAGATCAGGTGATCCAAAATTTCCGAAGCACAAAGGCAAAAACTCTGATTTCGATCCGACTTATTTTGTTGTTAATTATTATTCCGCTGTTGACGCAGCAGGTCACTAAAGCCCTGATTTTTCCCCTTGTCGATCACCATCGCAATGTGACCAATCAGGAAATTTTTATTAACTATGAATTAGAGGAAGAGGCTCTTCAAGAACTACGCACCTATGAACAGCGTCTACGGTTTGAGTATCTATTAGGAGATACCCCTAAATTAACAGACAAACAAATTGATGAGCGCCTTCAGGAAAAGGCCGAAGAGTTGGCGCAGCACTATAAGCGGTTGGGAACCAATGCGATCGCCAATGTTTTTGCCGATTTATTTTCCCTTGTAGCCTTTGCTCTAGTGCTGATCAACCGCCGGGCTGAGGTTCCGGTGTTGAAATCATTTATGGACGAAACAATCTATGGGCTGAGTGATAGCGCCAAAGCATTCATTATCATTTTGTTCACTGATATGTTTGTTGGTTTCCACTCTCCCCATGGCTGGGAAGTCCTGTTGGAAGGCGTTGCTAAACATTTGGGTTTGCCCCCTAGCCGTGATTTTATCTTTTTGTTTATTGCGACCTTTCCAGTAATTTTGGACACCATCTTCAAATACTGGATCTTCCGATATCTCAACCGCATTTCTCCCTCCGCTGTTGCTACTTACCGCAGCATGAATGAGTAAGTCCAAGCAAAAGTTGGATGGATGCAAGTCCAATACAATTGCCTATTTTGCTGGCTTGAAGGGCTGGCACGCAGTCCAACCGGGATAAATGGCTGGTTGGACTGGGCAGGACTTTTCCCTGTTTATAGTCAGAAAGTTTCCTGACATTGACTTCAGACTGTACTATGCAGGAATTAATTTGAAGTTGTGACCGGAGTGGTCGGTGTCTCTGTCGAAGTAGGTGGGCTGGTGGGGGTAGAGGCTGGCGGGGCACTGTCTAAAGTTGTTGGTGTGGGTGTAAGAACAGGTGTCGGTACTGGCGTAGGAACAGGTGCCAGTGTAGGAATAGGTATTGGCGCTGGCGGCGGGGCTGATATAGGAGTCGGAACCAGGACCGGAGTGGGTGCGGGGACCGGGGCCGGAGGTGGCTGGACTGGGGTTGGAGCAGGGGCCGGAGCCGGTGTTGTCGGAGTCGGCACTGGCGTTGGGGCCAGAACTGGAGTGGGAGGCGGCTGAGATGGTGCGGGGACCGGGGCCGGAGGTGGCTGGACTGGGGTTGGAGCAGGGGCCGGAGCCAGTGTTGTCGGAGTCGGCACTGGCGTTGGGCCCGGAAGTGG
>Ga0272446_1002301_pt1 | contig 26246 bp, 28 predicted proteins | sample YNPCB0061_FD_194587 | JGI IMG/M metagenome (GOLD analysis project Ga0272446, IMG submission 194587) | Hot spring microbial mat communities from Yellowstone National Park, WY, United States - YNP-CB-006-1 | ecosystem: Environmental > Aquatic > Thermal springs > Hot (42-90C) > Sediment | place...
GTCGCCATCGGTGCGGTCGCCGTGCCCGAGGTCCTTCAATCCGGCTGGAACGATGGAAGCCTTGAGAATCGTCGTCTCGATCTTGATGCGACCAAGGCGCAGAGTGCCATCGTCGAAACCGATCGCAACGTTCTCGCCGTTCAGCGTCCGCGCGAAAGTGGTGATCTTTCGTTCGCCGATCTCAAACTGGCGGGACTTGATCAAGCGGCCCGTCGCAAGGTGATTGATCGCGACGTCACCATTGCGTTCGACCGACACGACAATCGTGCGGTACTCATCCACGAGCTCCGTCAGAACGTCGCTTGCCGCACCCTCCAGCTTAGCCCGACTCTGGGCAATAACGTGACTCCCAGAGAACAGGGGCCAGACCACTTCAGCCAGAAACACCATGATGCCGAAGACGGCGAGTATGACGCCAAGTCCACCGATTGTAATCGTCCAATTGGCGATGGCATCGACGACGAGGACAGACCGACGGGTCCTACGTGGCGGTCGCCGCGGTGCAGCAGATAATGCCGACTCGGGGGGAGAACGCGACAGGTCAATAGTGCCATCGGTCATAACTTTACGTCCAATCACCAACGTGTAAGCGCATCAACAATAAGGAACGATGCCGGATTAGTCTAACCCGGCATCGCGTCGCGCATTCGGCGCTCAGTTGGAGATATCTGAAATCCCCAAAGACTTCAGGTCCTCCAATCGCAAAGCATTCGTGATCGGAAAATAGCCGCCCTTGATGGTCTCGGTTTGACCCTGCTTCGACAGCGTGTACTTGATGAACTCGGCACGCAGCGGGTCGAGGGGCTGGTTCGGGTTCTTGTTCACATAGATGTAGAGGAACCGCGCGATCGGATAATTACCCGAATACGCGTTTTCGGCGTTGGCTTCGTAGCACTTCTCACCGGCCTTGGCGGCGAGCGGGACGGCGCGAACGTCGGCCGTCTTATAGCCGATGCCGGAATAGCCGATGGCGAACTTGTCGCTCGCAACGCCCTGCACGACGGTCGACGAGCCCGGCTGTTCCTTAACCTCATCCTTATAATCACCCTCGAACAGCGCCACTTCCTTGAAGTAGCCATAGGTGCCGGAAGCCGAGTTGCGGCCATAGAGCGAGATTGGCTTCGCCGCCCAGTCACCGGTCAGCCCCAGATCACCCCACGTGGTGATGTCCTTTGAGGCCCCGCCCTTGCGGGTCTTTGAGAAGATCGCATCCACCTGCTGCATGGTCAGACACTCGAGTGGATTGTCCTTGTGGACGTAGACCGCAAGCGAATCGACGGCGACTCGGAATGCCGAGGGCTTGTACCCATACTTCTTCTCAAATGCTTCGATCTCCTTGGCCTTCATCGGGCGTGACATCGGACCAAATTGCGAGGTGCCCTCGACCAGCGCGGGCGGTGCGGTGGACGAGCCCTTGCCTTCGATCTCGATCTTGACGTTTGGGTATTGCCCCTTGAACCCTTCGGCCCAGAGCGTCATCTCGTTGTTGAGCGTATCGGAACCGATCGACTTGAGCTGACCCGAGATGCCGCTGACCGCCTTATAGTCGGGCAGTGCCGGATCGAGATCGACCGCCATCGCACCGGTGGTTATTACCGTGCTCGTGGCAAGCGCGGCCGCGACCGTTTTTAGCTTCATGAGAATTGTCTCCTGCTGTTGTGTTCAACCTTCTCCGCGGCGGCTTGCCGCCGATTGCAGCCGACTTCTCGTCGGACTTGTTAGTATTCGGCCAAATGGCTGCGATAGTCGTTGAGGCACCGCCTCAGGCTTGAGCTGACGCGGGCTTTCCACTAATCGAATAGCGTGACGCTAATATTACAATTGGCGGTTCCCCCTTGTGGAAAGGATCATCACAGCCAGATCGAAAGAAATCAGCAGGCATCAGTGGGACCCCGTTCCTGCCTTGAATCACAGTGGAGTCGCTTCGAAATTCACGTTGCATAGCAGGCGAATATTGGAGAGCACGCCAAACCTCGGCCGATCTGCGAGGTAGGTCGAACCGGACGCTCAAGGACGCCACTGTCAGTCGGTATCAATACGTGAGCCACGCGCAGCTCCAGCAGAACCGTGACGCCTTTCTCATGGCCTACAATTCCGCCAAGCCCCTCAAGACCCTGCGACGCCTTCTCACTTTATGAGCACATCTGCAAAGTCTGGACAGAGCAGTTGAAGCGCTTCAAGCTTAAGCCGCTAACCACCCGGTGCGGTCAACGAGGTAATTCTCCGGATCAAGGAGAAGCCGGCTTATGTCTTCCTCTTGATCACACCTTCAAGTTTTAACGCTGCTGCCGCTGTGTTCGAGATGGTTCCGAACTTGCGGACGTTGAGGTGCAATAGATCAAGGCGCCGATCATCCTCATCGGTGTCAACGATGAGTTCATAGTCGACCGAAACCATCTTGGGCGGACTATCCTGCCGGACGCCATGGAGTTTCACCTCGACGCCGCGCAGATTGAACTTGAGCATCGGCGTCACCCGCTCGATCCCCTTGATCATGCAGGCAGCGATAGCCGCGAGAAACAGTTCGGCTGGGTTGAAGGCATCGGGCCTGCCATTGATGTCCGTATCGAGAACGATCTCGGCGTCCTTCGCGGAGGCGACGCTGCCGTGCGCATTTACTCGATGCGCGCTGACACGATACTCCAGCATCGGTGCCATGTCAGGCCGCAAGCCATCGAGCGAGATCTTCCGATTTCGGCAGACCGCCCGCATGCACTACCTTGCCATCAATGACGATGCCAGGCGTCGAAGCGATGCCGTAGCTGGCAATGGCCGCATAGTCGGTGATCTTCTCAACTTTGACCGGGACACCGAGCTTGTCGGCTTCGGCTTGCACCATTTCGGCCGCGGTGATGCAGCGTTTGCAGCCGGGGCCGAGAACTTTGACGTCTTTCATGACTCTACTCCGTTTCGTTATTGGAACAGCGCGTTGAACAGGAAGCCCACCGCGAGGATGCCGGCGCCGACGACGCCGACGAAGACAACGATGAGGCGGATCGTCAGCACCTTGCGCAGAATGATCATCTCGGGGAGCGACAGGGCGATCACCGACATCATGAAGGCGAGCACGGTCCCGAGCGCAGCGCCCTTGGCGAGCAACGCTTCCACCACCGGAATGATGCCGGCGGCATTCGAGTATATCGGGATACCGATCACCACCGCGGCCGGGACCGACCACCAGGCGCCGCGCCCCATGATCGTGGCCAGCAGGTCCGCCGGCACATAGCCGTGGATGAAGGCGCCGGCGGCGATGCCGGCGATGATCCACGGCCAAACCTTGCCGACGATGTCTTTCACCGCTTCGAGCCCCGCCTTGATGCGATCGACGACGGTGAGTCGTTCCGGCGGCAGCTCGGTTGCATTCGCACGGATGTTGCGAACCCAGTCCTCCAGCCAATGTTCGAGATGGAACCGGCCGATGACCCAGCCGGAAACGATGGCAACGGCGAGGCCGAAGACGAGATAGGTGACGGCGACTTTCCAGCCCACAAGCGCGAACAGGAGCCCGAGCGCCACCTCGTTCACCATCGGCGCGGAGATCAGGAATGAAAAGGTCACGCCGAGCGGCACGCCGGCGCTGACGAAACCGATGAACAGCGGCACGGCGGAGCACGAGCAGAACGGTGTCACGATGCCAAGCGATGCGGCCAGCACGTTGCCGATGCCCTCGCGCTTTCCGGCGAGTAGCGCGCGGGTCTTCTCCGGCGAGAAGAAACTGCGCACGACGCCCATGCCGAACACAACCAGCGTGAGCAGCATCAGAACTTTGGGCGTGTCGTAGGCGAAGAAGGCGAGCGCCTCGCCGAGGTGGCTCTTGGGATCGACATGCGTCGCTGCGACCACCCAATCGGCGAAGGGGACGAGCTGGCTGTAGACGATGGTCCACGCCACGAGGGCAACGGCCGTCCAGCCCATCCACTTGACGGCCGAAGGACCTGCGCTTGGCGGGCATTCACCGATGGAGCCGATGCTCATGCGGCGTTCCTTTCCTGATTGGCCGGCAGTGCCAGCGCGGCGTCGACGAGGGCGACGACCTCGCGCGGGAGGTTGGGCGCACGGCGGTAGCGGACCCATTGGGCGTCGCGACGGTCGACCAGCAGTCCGGCGGTCTTGAGTGCCGCCATGTGACGGGACATGCGCGACTGGGTCGCGCCCAGCTCCCGCATCAATTCGCAAACGCAATGCTCGCGCCCGTCCCACATCATCCGGAGGGCTTCGAGCCGGGTCGGTTCGGCGAGGGCAGAGAGAATCACTATTGGATTCATAACGTTACTCATTTTATGCGCTTATACGTATAATAGCATATAGATAGGTAATGCAAGACCCCTCCACCACCCACTTGACGCGATTGTCAGTCGCTACGGAACCGACCATGCAGCTGCTCTTCCTCGACCATTCGCCGTGGCGGCTCAGGGCCGAGGTCGTATAGGAAGAACTCGCGGGAAATTATTGTGCGCGTGAAGGAGGCATGACGCTGCTCGCCCGGTTTCTGCGCGGTCGACGTACATGCGCACGAAAGGCTGATTGACGAGAAATCGGTCCCCGGCCTTCCGCCCCGCGCCGCCTTGCCGTTGATCATCGCCATGGAAATGCTGCTAATCGAGCACAGCACTCTTCGGCAGATTTACCAGCGCCTTTCTGGGCGCGGGCGGGGCTCAGTCGAGGAGCTGCTGGCGCTCAAGCAGCAAGTATTGGGCGCTTGAGGAATATTATGGCGCCATCACAACGGCCACGCGCTTCAGCGAGGCGGTGACCGCCGAAGGCGATGACGCAGGAACCTGATCTCCCGGGCGCAGCGCTTGAACTGCTTGGCGTGGGCATAGGCCCGGCCATCAGCGCCGCGCGCTTGGCCAGCCGGGCATAGGACTGGCGCAGCTTGACACCCTGCGCCTTCGCCAACTCGCCGAGCTTCAGGGTCGCCGTCAGCAGCAGCTTGGCGTCCGTCGGGTGAGTCACGTTCTTCGGCTGCACCGTGCTGACCACGATGATCCGCGCGTCGTGCGCTTCTGTTCGCTTTATTCGCCGTCCGTTCGACTCCGGACAGCCGCAGCGGTTAGGAAAAAGTGTGAGAAAACAAAGGGACTTAATGGTAGCGGGAGGCGGACTTGAACCGCCGACCTGCGGATTATGAGACCGCCGCTCTAACCACCTGAGCTATCCCGCCACGCTTGCCGACGCGCGACCTTAGAGGGACCGTCTATAGGGAGCGCCGCCGCGTCCTGTCAACTTCGACGGCCTTTCCCGATCCAGCGGCCCACCGTGTCGGGTTCTTGAGCCTTTCCGCCTTTGACTGAATCGCGGGCGATTCCCCGCGGCTCGAACCTATGCCGCACAAACAGGCCGGACATACGAAAGCAACCGATCACGCATTCCGACAAAAACGAGGCCCATATACCGAAGAAGACCTGCGAACCGGAAGATATTGTAGCGAAGCTGCGGCAGGCGAATGTGCTGACCGCGCAGGGCACCGAAATTCGATGTCGTTCGCACGATCAGCGTGACGCAGGTGAACTACTCGTTCCTTGTTCGGCGGGCCTCAGCTCGACCAGGTGATGCGCATGAAGGAGCTGGAGCAGGAGAATGTGCGGCTTCGCAAAGCCGTATCTGAAAAGCCGTATCTGATTTGACGCTCGACAAGATGATCCTGACCGAGGCCGCCAAGGGAAGCTTCTAAGCCCTTCGCGCCGCCGTCCTTGCATCGACCATATTCGTGTCGCGATGAAGGTCTCCGAGGCCACACTTGCGTGGTGCTCGGCATTACAACTTGCGGGCTACGCCCGCTCCCTCGTCCACGCAGCATCTCGCAGATGGAGGTAACCTGACCTAACATTCCGCCCAGACCACTCGCTGGGGGCCGATTATTGCCACCTCGAGAGAAAGGAAAAAAGAAAGTGAGTGAGAGAAACGCCAGCGCAAACGTCGCATCCCGGCCGCACCTCACTCCATCTCGACGCGTCCGCTGCGCATCTTCTTCACCCGCCCCCGCGTGGTCTTGGCCTTGAGCCGTTCTTCGCGCTGCCCTCGTGGTGGCTTCGTCTTGATCCGCACCTTCGGCCGCTCGAGCGACGCCGCAATAAGCTCCTTGAGGCGTTGACGTGCATCCGCCCGGTTCTGCTCCTGGCTGCGGAAGCGGTCGGCCTGAATGACGATGATCCCATCCGTCGTCAGCCGCCGGCCTGCGAGCCGCTTGAGCTTGCTGCGCGCATAGTCCGGAATCGAGGTATTGGCCTTCAAACTGAAGCGCAGCTCGACCGCGGTCGAAACCTTGTTGACGTTCTGCCCGCCCGGCCCCGAAGCGCGCACGAAGCGTTCCTCGAGTTCCGTTTCATCAATATCGAGCGTTGGCGTAATCCGCATGTCTCGTTCCGCACTTCCGATCCGTCGCTTAGCCCCGCGGAACACGCCGCATTTTGAAATCACGAATGATCTCGCGTGCCGCATTCATGCCCGGCACGCCGGTGACGCCGCCGCCCGGATGCGCGCCCGAGCCGCAGAGATAAAGGCCCGGAACCGGCATCCGGTAATTGCCGTATCCCAGAACCGGACGGGCCGAAAAGAGCTGGCCGAGCCCAAGCTGCCCGTGGAAAATGTCGCCGTCGATAAGGCCAAAGCGTGTCTCGAGATCGAGCGGGGAAAGCACCTGACGTGCGACGACGGCTGCTTTGAAGTTCGGCGCAAACCGCGACACGGTCTCAATGACGACGTCGGCAAAGGCGTCTTTCTCGCGTGCGTCGGACCAGCTTCGGCCATCGGGAAGCTTCGGGGCGACATGTTGCACGAACAGACTTGCAACGTGCTTGCCGGGAGGCGCGAGATCAGGATCGAGCGTCGACGAGATCATCATCTCGACGGCCGGCGCCCGTGACCAGCCGTGCGCGCGAGCGTCCAGATAGGCTTGCTCGAGGTAGCCAATCGTCGGCCCAATGACGATGCCGGAGCGATGGTGCAGCGCCACATCCTTGCCTGGACGGCACGTGAAATCGGGAAGCTCCGAAAGCGCAACGTTCATCCGGAATGACCCAGAACCCGTCTTGATGGAGAGAAATGGCGCGCGGGTCTCGGCATCGAGATCGTGCTCGGCGATGAGATCGCGGAACAAAAGCTTCGGGCCGACGTTTGCCGCGACCACCCGCGCACGCACGATTTCGCCTGACTTCAACACCACGCCGCGGGCCCGCGCGTCCCCAATCAGCACACGTTCGACCGCCGCCTCCGTGCGAATGACCGCGCCATGCGCCTGGGCCGACGCCGCCATGGCTCTGGTGATAGCGCCCATGCCGCCTTTCGCGTGTCCCCAATGCCCGATCTTGCCGTTCACCTCGCCAAAGCAATGATGCAGAAGTACATAGGCGGTTCCCGGCGTCGACGGAGCAGAGTAGGAACCGACAATGCCGTCGAACGCAAATGCGCCCTTGATCGTCTCGTTCTCGAAACGCCGATCGAGAAAATCGGCAGCACTCGCCGTGAAAAGCTCAACGAGGAGACGTTGGTCGGCAAGCGAGAGCTTGAGCACCCGACGGCCAATCGCGCCAGCCCTGATCAGTTCGAGAATGCCGCCACCAGCGTTGGGCGGTGTCCGCGTGATGAGATCCCGGAGAACGCCGACGGCCCGATTGAGCTCTGCATCATAAGCGGGAAGCCGGTCGGCATCCTTCGTCGAAAAGCCTGCGAAGGCCCGCCTTCGTCCGTCCGCATCGTAAGGCACGAGCAAGCCGCGCCGATCATCAACCGGCCAGAAATTGGCAGCCGGCCGGTCCAGAATCTGCAGCCCGTGCTGCAAAAGCCCGAGGTCGGCAATGACCTTCGGGTTGAGCAAGCTCACCGTGTAGGAAGCAACCGAATTCGAAAATCCCGGCGCAAACTCCTCGGTTAATGCCGCCCCGCCGACGATTGGATTCTTTTCAAGTACGATGACCGAAAGTCCTGCCCGCGCAAGATATCCAGCAGCAGTGAGGCCGTTATGTCCGCCACCGATGATTGCGACGTCGAAGGTTCGTTGGTTCATGGAGACTTACTCGGAGGATTTATTGCGACGCAAAAGTCTTCGCGATACAAAAGGATTATTGAGTCGCCGTGTGTACGGAACAATTCCCGGCGAGCGTCGTTTAAGACACGGCATGCCACCAAAATGCCCGCGACGCGCCTCGGAAATGTCTGTTGGTAATTGCACAAAACTTGTTCCGGGGCATTTACTAGTCGTTTAGAACGCGTTCTTACGCTGAGTTTTCGAGTTGATCTGCGACAGTCTTCGCGCCTGCGCGCGCGGACGCTAAGCGCGAAACCAGAACGCCGGGGGTTATATGCGTGCTGCGACGACCAGCGCCATCCCGAAAGTCGGCCCTGCTGTTGCACAGCGCAGGCCGCGATCTCGTGCGGCAACTCTCGCCGGGCTCGGCATTGCATCGCTGTTTCCGGCAATCTTTTGGAGCGTCCTGATCGACGTCGTCGCATCGTGGCTCGGTACGCCATTGGCAACGCGAACCGTAACAATCATCGGCGCTGTGATCGCACTCTTCCTCCTCATCGTGTGCGCTCCGCTCTTTCTCCGCGGTTCAGGCGATTAGCGGTTTCGCGGGGTGCACGCGCTGCTGCCTGACGTTCGCGCTAGACACCACTCCAGCCACACTGAAGCCGTTGGCAAAGACGCCGCTTGCCGCCGCCAATCGAGCAGGGAGCTGGAACGAAGTGGCAGGTCCGGCACGAATAGGATGAGAGGCACCCGCGCCAGCGCCCGCCCTTCTTGAAATTGCAGGTGAGAAGCGTCTGGCAGTCGCGCTGCGGATTGATTGCGCCTCCTGGCCCTTCTTGCGCGCGAACGGCAATGGCCCCGCCAAAGGCGGCGCCTAGCAACATCACCATCGCCAGCATAAGCTTCGACATCTAAGCAGGCTCGGACGCATTGATATCGGCGAGCATCGGCCGATCCCTGCCACGAAGCAAGACGGGTCACCGCAAAAAACCGGTCGTGGTTACTCTGCGGCCACGCGTTTTTTCGGTTTAACGAGCTCCATGTAGTCGTTAAGCAGCGCTTCGGTGATCGAACCCGGTTTGAAACGGTGTTCGCCGATCTCAGAAACGGGCGTTACTTCGGCCGCGGTCCCCGTGATGAAGCACTCGCTGAACGACGCGAGCTCTTCGGGCATGATCTCACGCTCGATAACGTTCAGGCCGCGAGCCTTCGCAAGCTCGATGACCGTACGCCGCGTGATTCCATCAAGGAAGCACGAAGGATCGGGCGTATGGATCACGCCGTCTTTGATGAAGAAAATGTTGGCGCCCGTACACTCTGCCACGCGGCCCCGATAATCGAGCATCAGGGCATCGGAATACCCGGCGCGTTCGGCCCGATGCTTTTCGATCGTGCAAATCATGTAAAGGCCGGCCGCCTTCGCCTTGGACGGCGCGCACGCGGGATCGGGACGGCGATATTTCGCGTGAGCAATACGAATGCCCTTGAGACGCTGCTCCATTGGGAAGTAGGAGCCCCAATTCCATGCCGCGATTGCGAGATGGATTTTGGAATGCTGAGCCGAAACACCCATCTGCTCACTGCCCCGCCAAGCAATCGGACGGACGTAACAATCGGAGAGCTTATTGGCAGCAATGACATCCCTGCAGGCCTGGTCGATTTCCGCCACCGTGTACGGGATCTCGAAATCCATGATCCCGGCACCCTCGACGAGGCGCTGTGAATGCTCCGTAAGCTTGAAAATTTCCCCCTCATACGCCCGCTCGCCTTCGAACACGGCACTGGCATAATGCAGGGCATGGGTTAACACGTGCACCTTGGCCTCGCGCCACGGAACCAAGGTGCCGTCCATCCAGATCAGCCCATCGCGGTCGTGATAAGGAACGAGGTCAGCCATGCCGGTCTAAGTCCTTCACTTGTCTTTATCGTTGGTGAATAGTGAACGCCGATGTGTTGCCCACTGACTGACCGGAACCCCTGCGGTCCACTCCCAAGCAGCTGCGAGACGATTAGCCTCTGGGCGCGCAGGCCGCAAGGGTATGTAGCGCTCCGATCAATCCAGCGATTTGTCTTGAAACAGAATACAATCGAGGCCAATAAGTCAACATGACTGACATAACTTCAGACAGCGCGTCGGGGCGCCGCCACACCCCCCACCAAAGCCCAGCGGCAGCGCCCACAGCCGGAGATGGCCGCAAAATCGCGCCTGATCTCATTGCCTGCGTCGAGCTGTTCTATTTCGCCTATCGCGACTTCACCTGCGATCCCGATGCGATCCTCGCTCAGTACGGCTTCGGGCGTGCCCACCATCGCGTCCTGCATTTCGTGCACCGCAACCCTGGGCTGAAGGTCGCAGAATTGCTCGACATCCTGAAAATTACCAAGCAGTCGCTGGCACGCGTTCTGAAACAACTGGTTGACGAAGGTTTCATTATCCAGCGCGCCGGAAACGAGGATCGGCGCGAACGCCGTCTATACCTATCCGCCAAGGGCGCGCGGCTGACCGACAAACTGACACAAATTCAGGTCAAACGCATCGAAGGGGCGCTCGCCAAGCTCGGCCCTGGCGCCGATGTCTTCGCGAGCAGGTTTCTCTTTGCAATGATCAACGAAAAGGACCGGCCCCAGGTTGAAATTCTGATTAAGGGCCAGCGCCAGGCTGCAGCGGGCAACGGCTCCGACTGCAACGAGTGAGAGGACGGATGGCACAGGACCGACCCGAGCCGATTGCCGACAATGCTCCTCACATTCTCGTCGTCGACGACGATCAGAAGATCAGGGCACTGCTCGGACGCTTTCTGACGAGCAATGGTTTTCGCGTAACCGAGGCCGCCGATGCAGCCGCAGCGCGCTCGTACATGCGCGGCCTAGCCTTCGATTTGGTCCTGCTCGATGTCATGATGCCGGGGGAAAGCGGCTTGTCGCTGGCACGCGATCTCAAGTCAACGCGACCAGTGCCTATTTGCATGCTGACGGCTCTCGCCGAGGCGGAGGATAGGATCTCGGGCCTCGAAGCTGGCGTCGATGATTATGTACCCAAGCCGTTCGAGCCGCGCGAACTGCTTCTCCGGCTGCGCAATATCCTGCGCCGCGGACAGGCACAGAGCTCGACCCGCGATGAGATCCGCATGGGCGGATGTGTATTCAACCTCACGCGTGGCGAGTTGAAGCGCGATGATGAGACGATCAAGCTCACTGAGCGCGAACGCGACCTGCTCCGCCTTTTTGCTCAGCGCATAGGTGTGGCGGTGCCACGCCACGAACTCTCAAGCGATGACAGTACCGGCAGCGAGCGAGCTATCGACGTGCAGATCAATCGTCTGAGGCGCAAGATCGAAGCCGATCCCTCAAACCCCGTCTACCTGCAGACGGTGCGGGGCAAGGGATACATACTCTATACGGATTGACCGGAGTGGTCGGTCGCCTTCTGGAGCGCAAGCGGACATAGACGGCAATGGCGGTTGTGCGCGAAACACCATCCGAAACCGCGATTGGCCGCTCCCCCTACCGCCGTTTTCGCGAGCACCCCTATGTCGCTGGGTTTTACCGTCTCGTCAGCGAGTTACTGCCGAAGGGCCTTTATGCGCGCGCGCTCCTGATCATCATCACGCCGATCGTCGTTCTCGAAGGCGTCATTGCATTCGCATTCATGGAGCGCCACTGGCAGGCGGTGACGCGCCGGCTTTCGGAGGCAACGGCCCGCGACATCGCCGCCCTGATCGAGGTCTACGGCGACATTCCGAAATCAGAGGGGGCGCAAAAAATAATTGATCTCGCGCGCGACCGGCTCAACCTGACGATGGAGGTCTTGCCGCCCGGCGACCTTCCACCACCAGGGCCGAAGCCCTTCTTCCGGCTACTCGACCGGGCGCTCTCCAACGAGTTGCGCAAGCACGTGCAACTGCCGTTCTGGATCGACACCCTGGGTGAATCGCAGAATGTCGAAATCCGGGTCAAACTCGACGACGCAATCCTGCGCTTCGTTGCCACGCGCAGCCAGACCTACGCATCGAACTCGCACATCTTCCTGCTTTGGATGGTTGGCTCTTCGGTCATCTTGCTGACAGTGGCTATTCTCTTTCTTCGAAACCAGATCAGGCCGATCTTGCGGCTTGCGGATGCCGCCGATGCTTTCGGAAAAGGTCGGTCGATTCCGGAGGACTTTCGCCCGCGTGGTGCGCGCGAAGTGCGGCAGGCCGCGCTTGCGTTCTTGCAGATGCGTGATCGCATCACGCAACATGTCGAGCAGCGCACGACGATGCTAGCCGGCGTCAGCCACGATCTGAGAACTGTGCTGACGCGTTTCAAGCTTGAGCTCGCACTGCTCGACGATACGCCTGAGGTGCGTGCATTGTCGGCCGACGTCGACGAAATGCAGCACATGTTGGAGGACTACTTGGCGTTCGCCAAAGGCGACGGCGGCGAGGAAGCGACCCCGACAAATCTCGGCGAACTGCTTCAGGAAATCGTTGATGATGCCTCGATCTACTCATGCTCCATCGATCTCAAGATCAGAAAGAGCAAGGGCGAGATCGTCCTGCCGCTGAAGCGCCAAGCCCTGAAACGCGCGATCATGAACCTTGTCACCAATGCCGCACGTTTCGGCGATCACGTCGTCATCCGCGTCGCAACCGAAGGGCGATGGGTCCGCATCGAGGTCGACGACGATGGACCCGGAATACCGGAAAAGGAGCGCGAGAACGTGTTCAGGCCGTTCTACCGGCTCGACAATGCCCGCAATCAGGACGAGGGCAACAGCGGGCTCGGCCTGGCTATTGCCCGCGACATTGCCAAGAGCCACGGCGGCGAAATTGCCCTTGGTCAAAGCTCCATGGGCGGTCTCCGCGCGATTATCTCATTGCCGCAATAGGATTTTTTCAAATCCCGTCCTTCACGGGGTTGTGAATTGACTGTTATGTTATGATGTTACACTAATCCCTCCATCGGTTCCGGCGCGATTTCCCGTCAGACCACGGCAAGGTGTCCTCCAAGCCTGCAGTCCCGGTACCGATGGTCCCGATCGCCGTGGGTCGCCAGCCCATTCGGGACAGCAAATTGAGCCGCGAGCCTTTGGACGCGACCGACTTCCCAGCCCTGGTCAACTTCCAAGCTCGCGGCTTCGTTTTTGCGCCGCAAGCACGGCTTCGGTCATGAGTTCCGTGAGCCCGCCCTTTTCCCGCATCAACACCGTGAGCGCCGCCGCCGTCGTGCCCCCCGGCGAAGTCACGTTCTGCCGCAGCGTAGCCGCATCGCTTGAGGATTGGTGCAGGAGTTCCCCCGCGCCGGCCACGGTGGCACGCGCCAGCCGCATCGAAGTTGCTTCATCAAGTCCTGCCGTCACCCCGGCCCTCGCCAGGGCCTCGGTCAAATGGAAAACATAGGCGGGGCCAGACCCCGAAACCGCGGTCACCGCGTCGATCAGATTTTCGTCCTTGAGCCAGACAACTTCGCCGACCGCGCTGAGCAAGTCCTGGCAAACCTGCTTTTGCGGTTCGGTTACGTAGGCGTTCGCGACGGCACCCGATATCCCACGCCCGATCGCGGCTGGCGTATTCGGCATCGCGCGAACCACCGCCGTTCGCGGCGGCAGATGGCGTTCAAAGCTTGCCATCGATTTCCCGGCAGCAATCGACATGACAACCGTCACCGGGCCGGCGAGCCTCGCCAGTTTCGGAAACACCGCATCCATCACCTGCGGCTTGACCGCCACAACAATCACCGACGGTGGCCCCGGCAGTGACTCGATCTCCTTCACTACGGTGATGGCATGTCTGGCGGCAAGATCGGCCGCCTCCCCCGCGAGCTGGGGCTCCTGAACAATGATGTTGCCCGCAGGAAGCCCGCGCGCGATCCAACCCGACAACAAAGCAGCGCCCATCTTGCCGGCGCCTGCAAGCACAACCGGGCCGTCCGGTTTGAAAGGCATGATGTAAACCTTGGCGATCAGTGACGAGGGACGGCTTATGCCTGGCCCTGCGTCTCGAACATCGTCGAAACCAGGGCTTCCCGGCTTTCCTTACCCGCCCACACCACGAACTGGAAGGCCTGGTAATAACGCTCACATCCTTCGAGCGCCGCTTTCAACATCGCCTCGCACTGCCCGACCGTCGCCACGGCCCCGTTGAGCAGCAGCGCATGTCGGAACATCACGAGCCCTTCTTGCGTCCAAAGATCGAAATGTCCAAGCCAGAGTTGTTCATTGATCTGCGCGATAAGCCGGTACATTTCGGGGAGGCGATTGTCTGGCACGCGGAAATCGAAAGCACATGCCAGATGCAGGGCCTCGAGATCATCGCGCCAGTTAATTGAGATGTGATAGTCGGCCCAGGTCCCGGCGACGATGAGCGTCATCTCCTCATCGCTCGCGCGCTCGAGCGGCCAGTCATGGTCATGTGCAAGCTGCTCGATGAGATCGATTGGATTTAGAACGCGGTCAGAACCTTGTTCCGCAACTGCCATTGATAGCGATCTCCAATCTGCCGCAAGGCCGAGGGATTGAACCAACGCAACGGCGCCAAGCAGAAAAAGTGGCACCGCTCATTGCTGCGCCGGACCAAATCAGACGCCCTGCCGAGTCGCAAGCCGACGGGGTCGACGCAACAACCTTGTCCACGATCAAAGTGGCAGACGACGGGCGCGCGTGAGCTCAAATGAGGTACGCGCACGGTTAGATGTAGAAAACGCCGCCTAAGTTGTGGATGCGCCGAAGTGCTGAGCCTGATCAACCGAGGCTTGTGACCTCGCCACCCGACCTGAGCTTCTCAAGCTCGGCCTCAAGGGCCGCAATTCGCGCCGCCAGCGCCTCGTTCTCCTGGCGCGCCTTTTGCGCCATGTCGCGCACCGCCTCAAAATCCTCCCGCGTCACGATATTCATGTCGCGAAGGAATTTCTCGGCCTGCGCCCGGATCAGTGCTTCGGTCTCCCGCTTCACACCTTCCGCCGCACCCACCGCATCTGTCATGAGCTTGGCAAAGTCGTCGAAGAGCCTGTTGGTTGTCTGAGTCATGGTGACATACTGGATCAAGGGTTGGCGCTGACTATGATGACTGACGCGCTGGCGCGCAAGCCGATAGGACATCCCACCCCGGCATCTGCCTGCGTAAAGCTTGACAATGTTATGACATTGCCAAACAAACCTGCGCGATCGGGCTCCCTGGGGCCAGCCTTGCAACGTCCCTCGGAGTGCCGATGACCCTCGCCGTACTGACCTACCCCAATATCGATCCGGTCGCGATCGAGATCGGCCCGGTCTCGATCAAGTGGTACGGATTGGCCTACATGGCCGGTCTTGTCCTTGGCTGGCTCTATATCCGCCGGTTAATATCGACCCCGAAGCTCTGGAGCAACGAAAAGGCGCCGCTGACGCTCGAACGCGTCGACGACCTGCTGCTCTATATGACCGCGGCAGTGATCATCGGTGGCCGCCTCGGCCAGGTGCTGCTATATGATCCGAGCTTCTACTTCTCCAATCCGGTGGAAATCGTCAAAGTCTGGAAAGGCGGAATGAGCTTCCATGGGGCCCTCATCGCCTCGGGGCTGGTGATCCTCCTGTTTGCGCGGCAATACGCGGTCTCGGCCAGATCGGTGATGGACCTCTGTTCCGCAGCGGCGCCATTCGGCCTTTTTTTCGGCCGCATCGCCAATTTCATCAATTCCGAGCACTGGGGCCGTGTGACGGATGCCGCAATTGGCATGGTATTTCCGAACGGCGGTCCGGAGCCGCGCCATCCGAGCCAGCTCTATGAAGCGCTTCTGGAAGGCTTGATCATGTTCATCATCATCCGCTTCGCCACACATCGGCTCCTTGCGTTGAAGCGGCCCGGCCTCGTCACCGGGATTTGGCTCGTCTGGTACGCGATAGCGCGCTCGGTGAGCGAGATCTTCCGCCAGCCGGAGCCAGAGCATATCTTGAACATCGGGCCATTTACTGCGGGTCAGGTCTACTGTCTGCCAATGTTGCTGCTGGGCCTTTATATGCTCTGGATTTCGCGGCAATCCGCCACTTCTGGAAGGGCATCCGTGTGAAGGTTGACCCGGTTGCGCGTCGTGACACTCCGTTGGCGCGGAAGCTGAAGGAGAGCATCCGCCGCCACGGTCCGATGCCAGTCCAAACCTACATGTCGCGCTGCCTCTGGGACGACGAGTATGGCTATTACCGCAGGCAGCCGATCTTCGGCGCCGCCGGCGATTTCATCACCTCGGCCGACATCAGCCAGATTTTCGGCGAGCTGATTGGTGTTTGGACGGGCGTGGTCTGGCAGAACGTATTTGGTTCGCCCGACCCGGTGACTTTCGTCGAGTTCGGACCCGGGCGCGGCACGCTGATGCGCGACGCATTACGCGCAGCACGCGTTGTGCCGGGATTTGTCGATGCCGCCCGTGTCCATCTTGTCGAAGCGAGCGCCGCGCTCACCGAAGTTCAGCGAAAAACACTGTCGAGCCATCACCCGCGCATCACTTGGGGAACCGGCCTCGACGAATTTGCCCTGCCGGCAATCATCGTTGCCAACGAATTTCTCGATTCCTGGCCAGCGGCCCAGTGGATCAAAACCTCCGACGGATGGCGCATAAAAGGGGTAACGCTCGATGACGCCGGAGACCTGCAATTCACCGCCATCGACGGCGACTGTCCGCGCGAAGCATTTGAACTCCTGCTGCCGGACGCGCCCCCCGGAACCGTCATCGAATCTCAAAATCTCGATCAGCTTGCCCATGCGCTCCGCGCGCTCACGGATCGCGGCCCGGTTGCGATGTTGATTATAGATTACGGCCACACAACCGCGACGGCCGGCGACACGCTGCAGGCCGTCCGCGCCCATGCATACGAATCGCCGTTGGCCTCGCCAGGTGAGGCCGACCTGACCGTTCACGTGAATTTCTATAACCTCGCCTCGACGCTTTACCGGGCGGGGCTGGCCCTTGATGGTCCTGTCACCCAGGCCGAGTTTCTCGGCGCGATCGGCATTGTCGAACGGGCCTCGCGGCTCATGGCGGCAAATCCAAGCCGGGCAAGCGAAATCGAAAGCGGAGTCGCGCGTTTGTTGGCTCCCAACGGAATGGGAACGCGCTTCAAGGTGCTCGCGGCCCGCTCGCGTGAACTGCCGCCGCTGCCAGGTTTTGAAGCCGCCGTGACGCCGGCCGCCCGAGCCGAAGGGCCCTGAGCCCGACTTTTGTAGGCAAAAGCCATGCCCTCGCCCCTGCCCCTGCTCGCCGAAAATCTTCAGGATCTTTCCGGAGTCCGCCACGGATTTTTCACCCGTGAAGGTGGCGTCTCGCGCGGAATCTACGCGAGTCTCAATTGCGGCATCGGCTCCAATGATGACACCCAGTCCGTGCTCGAAAATCGCCGTCGCGTCGCCCGTTATCTGGAAGGAACCAGTGACGGCGTCGTAACCCTCTATCAGGAACACGGCACCACGGCGCGGGTCGTCTCAAGTCCTCTTCCGCGCGAGGCACTTCCGCGGGCCGATGCGGTCGTCTCGAAAACACCGGGCCTCGTCATTGGCGTGCTGACGGCCGATTGCGCGCCGGTCCTCCTTGCCGATCCAGAGGCCCGCATCGTCGCCGCCGCCCATGCCGGCTGGCGCGGAGCCGCCGCCGGAATTATTGAAAACGTCGTTGCCGAAATGGAGCGTCAGGGCGCCAGTCGGTCGCGCATCAGCGCCGCCGTCGGACCCTGCATTAACCAAGACGCATACGAAGTCGGTCCGGAGTTCGAGGCTGAATTTCTCTCACGCTGCCCCGAGAACAGGCGCTTTTTTGTTCCCGCCGCAAGCGCCGGCCGCCTGCGCTTCGACCTGCCGGGCTTCGTCCTGCACCGACTTGCCGAAACGGGAATTGGCAGCCTGCTTGCTCTGACGTCCTGCACCTATGAGAACGAATCGCTTTTCTTCAGCTACCGCCGCAAAGTGCACCGCCAAGAGGCTGACTACGGCCGCCAAATCTCCGCCATTGTCGTGGCTTAACCGCACAATCCACAGAGAAGTCTATTGCAGCACCACCATTTACACGGCTGAATTGGATTTCGCTGGCCGGCCATCTGGACGTGCAGAGCCGGGCTGATTTAGAGGGTTGAACATCAGTCCGGTAGTTTTGGGGAGAGTGCAGGCCGCGGAGTAAGGTAATACCGGCCGCCGGGGAAGTTGCGGTTGGACAAGGGGGGACGTCAACGTGACGACCTTATGCTCTGCTCGGATGCTTGAGCGCGGATCTTTAATTCGGACCGCCGCGACGGCATTTTTCGCTTCAGTCTTCGCCCTTTTCATTGGGGGGTGCGGATCGAGTTCGAATCTGCTTGGCGGCGGAAACACGCCCGGCTCGGAAGCGTCGCTCACGCAACCGGGAAGCAGCTCGGCCGTGGTGCAGAGCGCAAAACTCCAAATTGCTCCGGTGATTGGCTCGCCGGAGAATGTGGCGCGAGATCTCCAGTCGCATTTGGCCTCGTCCATTGGCCGCAGCGGAATTACCGTTGCCACAAGTCCCGAGACCAAGAGCGACTACGTGGTTCGGGGCTACATCGTCGCGGCCCGCGAAAAGACCAAGGCAAAAATTTCCTACATTTGGGACGTCACTGATCAGTCCGGAAAGCGGGTGCATCGGATCACCGGTGAGGAAGTTGCCGAGGGCGCCGGTAAGGACCCGTGGTCAGCCGTCACGCCGCAAGTCGTCCAAAGCATCGCCGACAAGACGGCGACGCAGATTGCGAGCTGGCTTCCAGGGGCCGGCGGCATCCCCGTCGCCTCCAACACCCCTGTGACCGCGACACCTCCGGCGAGCACAGCGTCGACAGAGTCCGGCGCATCCACCAAAACCGCTGACGCCGCGGCCTCGACGGCCTCGCCTCCGGTGGCTCCGACGACCGGGAGCATCGCAACCTCAGGGCCGATCATGGCGATTGTACCGACCGTGACCGGTGCACCCGGGGATGGGGGCGACGCGTTGACGGCAGCAATCCAGCGCGAGTTGACCAAGAATGGTGTGGCACTTGCCTCCGCGCCCGGCACCCACGCCTACAAGGTCGAAGGCAAGGTCGCGATGGGCGAGAGCAAGGACGGCAAACAGCCGATCCAAATCGACTGGAACGTCCTTGACCCAGCAGGCAAGAAGCTTGGCACGGTGTCGCAGAAAAACGAGGTTCCGCAAGGCTCGCTTGATGGCGCTTGGGGCAAAACTGCAGACGCCGCGGCCGCCGCCGCCGCCCAAGGCATTATCAAGCTGTTGCCGGCCAAGAGCATGAATTAAGCAAATCTTGGCAAGGGCCTCGCCGCCATTTGAAACGGCTGAGGGCATTTAGAGCTCGGACGGTTGAAACGTCCGGGCTCAATTGCTACAAGCCCGCGCGTAGTCACGTTTTCGGAGCGAATATGCCTTTTGACGTCAAAGGTGACGATTTCCGAAACATAGATGGCCGAGGAAAGTCGGGCGTGAAAATCCTCGCGGGAAACAGCAACCGCCCCCTCGCTGATGCGATCTGTGCCTATTTGAAGCTGCCGATGGCCAAGGGCCAGGTGAAGCGCTTCGCCGACATGGAGATCTTCATCGAAATTCAGGAAAACGTTCGTGGGCAGGACGTGTTCGTGATCCAATCGACCTCGTTCCCGGCTAACGACAACCTGATGGAGCTCCTGATCCTGATCGACGCGCTGAAACGGTCATCAGCACGACGCATCACCGCCGTCATCCCTTATTTCGGCTATGCCCGCCAAGACCGGAAGCCAGGTCCCAGAACGCCGATCTCGGCGAAACTCGTGGCCAACCTCATCGAGCGGGCCGGTGCCGACCGTGTGCTCACCCTCGATCTCCACGCCGGTCAAATTCAGGGCTTCTTCGATATCCCGACCGACAATCTCTTCGCCGCGCCGGTCATGACGCGCGACATTGAGGAGCATTTTGGCAATACCGATGACGTTGTCGTCGTTTCACCCGACGTCGGCGGCGTCGTACGGGCACGCGCCCTCGCCAAGCGCATCGGGGCGCCGATTGCCATCTGCGACAAGCGTCGCGAGCGGCCCGGCGAAAGCGAGGTGATGAACGTCATCGGCGAGGTTGAAGGCAAACGCTGCATCCTGATTGACGACATCGTCGATTCCGGTGGAACGCTGGTGAACGCAGCGGAAGCGCTCTTGAAGAATGGTGCCAAAGAGGCCACCGCCTATATTTCTCACGGCGTGCTGTCGGGCGGTGCCGTAAGCCGCATTCAAAATTCGCGGCTGAAGTCCCTCGTCATCACCGACTCGATCATGCCGACGGAAGCGGTAAAAGCCGCCCGAAACATTCGCGTGATTTCGATCGCTCCGCTGATGGGCGAGGCTATTTTACGAACGAGCCGCGAAGAAAGCGTCTCAAGCCTCTTTTATTGATCCAATGTCACAATGTTTTTTACCGATGGCATTCGGCTGCGCATAGCAAAAAAGCCGATCTCCTCAATCAAGCTCAGTGCCTGAACAGAGACTGCAGCGGCCGCGAAGCTCCATCGTCATTGAGCGGACCTTGAAATCGTTTTTGCTCGCCCATCCCTGGAGGCTCTTGACCGCAGCCGGGCTGTCGAACTCTTTGACCGTTCCGCACGAGTCGCAGATCGCAAACACCGCCCGTCCCTGATGATGCGGATGGTCGCAGGCGATAAAGGCGTTCAGGCTCTCGAGCCGATGTGCCAGCCCATCATCGATGAGCCGCTGCAGAGCGCGATAGACCGTGGGCGGAGCGCTGACGCCTTTGCCGCGCACCTGCTCGATCAGCTCATAGGCGCTCAAGGGGCGCCCGACGCCGCGAAGCGCTTCGACAATGATCTTGTCCTGGTCTGCCGCGCTGCGGCGCTTTGTGGACTTTCGCGTCATATTCTGAAGTATCTCCGGCGCCCGGCCTCGTCGATCCAATTTGCGACGACCGCACCCAATTTTTCCTAAATCGTCCCTAATATGCTGATTTCCCCGTCTATATTCCAGGCCAGCCAAATTTGGCGGAGGCCCTTTTTCGCCCGAGAGGCCGTTGCACGCCCGCCGAAGCCCAGCTATACACCCGCCATCTCAAGAAGACATTCCTGAGACGCCGCACGGCACCCTTGGAGGCCGGCTCGCGGCTATTGGCCCTTCCGATGGTCGGAAGGGCTTTAACACCCGGAGACGATGCCATGGCTGAGCTCATCACGCTCAAGGCTACGGCGCGCCCGCGTGCCGGCAAGGGGGCCGCACGCCAAGCTCGCCGCGATGGAAATGTGCCCGCCGTCATTTACGGCAACCACGAGACCCCGGAGACAATCAACCTCGAATACAACGAGCTCTGGAAACAAGTCCTCAAGGGCCACTTCACATCGACTGCGATCGAACTCGACGTGGACGGCAAGAAGCACATCGTGCTCGCCCGCGACGTCCAGGTCGATCCCGTACGCGATACCCCACTCCACGTTGATTTCCAGCGCGTCGGCAAAGACGGCATCATCCGGGTTTCTATCCCGGTGCACTTCATTCATGAAGCGTTGTCGCCGGGTCTGAAGCGTGGCGGCGTACTGAATATCGTCCGCCACCATGTCGAGGTCTTCTGCCCCTATGACAAGATTCCGCGTTCGTTCGACGTGAGCCTTGAGGGTCTTGAAATCGGCCGTTCGATTCACATTTCGGCAGTGAAACTTCCCGAAGGCGTCACGCCCGTCATTAAAAACCGCGACTTTACGATCGCGACGATCGCTGGCGCACTGAAGGGCGAGGAGGAAGCAGCGGCCGTCACCGCGGAAGTCGCGGCCGCTCCCGCCGCCGAGGCCAAAGCCGCTGCGCCCGCCGCCAAGGCTGCACCTGCTGCAGCGGCAAAGGCGGCGCCCGCCGCAAAGCCGGCTGCCAAGAAGTAACCGCCGTGATATCGGGACCCGGCGGTGTGGTCCAGGAAGGACACCGCCGGGTCAACGTCTTCCGGCCGTCTCGCCGGAGGCAAGGAAGGCGAAACGGACATGAAGCTCTTCGTCGGCCTCGGCAATCCGGGCGAAAAATATCGCGCCAATCGCCACAATATTGGTTTCCTGGCCGTCGAGCGTATCGCCGAGCGTCACGACTTCGGTCCCTGGCGCAAGAAGTTCCAGGGCCTCATCTCGGAGGGCACTCTCGGCACCGAGCGGGTCATACTTCTGAAGCCCGAAACCTACATGAACGAGAGCGGACGCTCCGTCGGCGAGGCCCAGCGGTTCCTGAAAATTCCTCTCTCCGACATTTACGTTTTCCACGACGAGCTGGATCTGGCGCCAGGGAAGGTGAAAGTCAAAACTGGCGGCGGTAATGCTGGCCACAACGGTCTTCGCTCGATCTCCGCGCACATCGACAACGACTACAAACGCGTGCGGCTCGGCATCGGTCATCCCGGGTCGAAAGATGTTGTCATCCATCATGTGCTCAATGACTTCACGAAGTCGGACCGCCAATGGCTCGACCCTGTGCTCGACGCCGTAGCCAGCGCGGCGCCCTATCTCGCAAAGGGCGATGATGCGCGTTTTCTGAGCGATGTCGCACGCTCAAGCCACGATGACAGGGCCACTCACGCGTCCGCGCGTAGGCCGAGAAGCGAAACAAGCGATGACGAAGCAGACTCTGCCCGCAAGTCGGCATCGACGCCACACCCGGCAGGAGAACGTGCTTCGAAACGCCAATCCGCACTCGCCGAGAACTTGAAAAAATGGCTGGTTGCGCGAAAATCGCGCGACAGCGGCACGTGATCCAACAGGCTTCGAAGCGTTCGTAATGCCAAGGCCAGCTCATGTCTGAGTACCAGGAAGAGAGGCGTTCCGGTTGGCTCACATCCTTCTTCGGCGCGAGCGGTGAGGCGACGATCGGCACGCTGGTGATGCTTTTCACGATCGGTGTATTCGGCTTCGTCGTCAAAGACGCGATCGTCTCGAACAGCAAGGACAAGACCGGCGTCAAGCGCATCATCGCCAAGCGCTGGAACGAGCGCACGCTTGTCTTTCCGATCGAGGGCGTTGACCGCTCCGGCCGCCGCGCTCTCTTTGATGTCGTCGTCCTGACGAAGAACTATGGGTGGGTGCGCGGTTCGACGACCGAGCTTGAGAAGGACGATCGCCGGCTCTCCCCGCAGGAGATCCAGAATGAAGTTCTGGCGCCGCAGTTACGTGAGGGTCTTGGTTCGGCACGGGGGCTGATCGCAGTCGGCCTCGCGAGCCAGGAGGGCGAAATAGAACGCGAGGAGCAGCGCGGCGGACTGAGAGCCGTACGGACGGCGCAATGGGTGCGTGAGGCACTGGGCGAACGCATCCCGATGTGGACACTGAACCTCGGGCGCTATCTCGAGCCCTGCGTTGAATGCGAGGACTCTGATACCAGTTGGCAGCGTCCATTCATCGTCATCGCCGTGCGCCAGGTCGAGGACGGCACGCACCTCTCTGAGGCCCTGGCCGATGCCATGTCTGGAACGATCAACCTTCCAAGCCCAGCGCGCTACTCGACCTTCGCCTTTGCCAAGTACACGAAGTGAGCCATAGAGCCGCAGACGGGAACCCTTGAGCTTCACAACAGCCTCAAGCTCGCTTAACCCACGGCCAGCAACTTAATTCTTTAATTCTGGATCCTTCCCGCTCCATGGGCTTCAAATGTGGCATCGTCGGCCTGCCGAACGTCGGCAAGTCGACCCTCTTCAATGCGTTGACGCAGACCGCGGCCGCCGAGGCGGCAAACTACCCCTTCTGTACGATTGAACCGAATGTCGGCGAAGTGGCTGTACCCGACCCGCGCCTCGAGACGCTTGCGAAAATCGCCGGCAGCAAGGAGATCATCCCGACGCGCCTGACGTTCGTCGACATCGCGGGCCTCGTGCGCGGCGCCTCGAAAGGCGAAGGTCTGGGCAACAAGTTCCTCGCCCATATCCGCGAGGTCGATGCCATCGCCTTTGTGCTTCGCTGCTTTGTCGATGAAGACATCACGCACGTTGAAAACCGCATCGATCCCTTGGCTGATGCCGACGTCGTTGAAACCGAGCTGATGCTCGCCGATCTCGAAAGCCTCGAAAAGCGCATCGCGCAGGTGGAGAAAAAGGCAAAATCAGGCGACAAGGATGCCAAGGCGCAGTTCGCACTCATGGAAAAGCCGCTTCTCCTGCTTCGCGAAGGCAAGCCGGCCCGCCTCGCGAAAATAACGCCGGAAGAGGCTCCGGCCTTCCGCGCCTTGCAGCTTCTGACGTCGAAGCCCGTCGTCTACGTTTGCAACGTCGAAGAGAGCGCAGCCGCGCACGGCAATGCCTACTCAAGACAGGTTGAGGAGCGCGCCAAGGCAGAAGGCGCCGCCGTCGTGGTCATTTCCGCGAAAATCGAAAGCGAGCTCGCTGGCCTTGCGCCCGAAGAACGCGATGCGTTCTTGAAGGAGATGGGGCTCGAGGAACCCGGCCTCAACCGCTTGATCCGTGCGGGCTATGCCCTGCTCGATCTGGTGACCTACTTTACCGTCGGCCCCAAGGAAGCCCGCGCCTGGACGATCACACGCGGGACCAAGGCACCGCAGGCCGCAGGTGTAATCCATACGGATTTCGAGAAGGGGTTCATCCGCGCCGAGACGATCGCCTATGATGACTATGTCGCCTGCAATGGCGAGACGGGTGCCAAGGAAGCCGGCAAGATGCGCCTTGAGGGCAAGGATTATGTCGTGCAGGACGGCGACGTGATGCACTTCCGGTTTGCCACGTGATGGCCGCGCACTGCGTTGGCGCCTCCCAAAAAAAATGAAAAGGCCCAGATGTCGGGGCCTTTTCTTAATTACTGACTTTCAGCTCTCATTCGGCAGCCTCGGCCGTTCGCTCGCCCGGCACCGCAACGCCCATCCGCTTGGCAACGCCGGCACCATAGGCCGGGTCGCACTTCGCGAAGTGTCCGACCTGCCGCTCGATGATGAACTTCGGCACGCCCTGCATGGCCTCTGCGATGTTGTCCATCAGCCGTTCGCGCGCATCTGGTGCGAGCAACCGGAACAGGTTACCGGCTTGCGTATAGTCATCGTTGCCGACACGGTGGTTGTAGCGATCTGCATCCCCCGAGATCGCAAGCGGCGGCTCCCGGAATGCCGGCGTTTCCTTTGGTCCGCCGAATGAATTCGGCTCATAGTAGGCGTCGGGATTTCCGGTGTCGTTACGGAAGAACCGCATGGCGCCGTCCTTGTGGTAATGATGGACGGGGCACTTCGGCGCGTTGACGGGTAGGGCCTCGTAATGCGTGCCAAGCCGGTGGCGATGCGCATCCGCATAGGAGAAGATGCGCGCCTGCAGCATCTTGTCGGGCGAGAACCCGATTCCCGGAATGATATTCGACGGCGAGAACGCCGCCTGTTCGATTTCGGCAAAGTAATTGTCCGGATTGCGGTTCAGTTCGACGATGCCGACCTCAATCAGCGGGTAGTCGGCATGCGGCCAGACCTTCGTAAGATCGAAAGGATTGTATGGGGTCTTATCGGCATCCGCCTCCGGCATGATCTGAACGCACATTCGCCACTTCGGATAGTCGCCTCGCTTGATCGCGCCGAAAAGGTCTTCCTGATAGCTCTCACGCGTTTTCCCGATCAGTTGGGCCGCTTCCGCGTTGGTATAGTGCTTGTGACCCTGCAGCGTCTTGAAATGGAATTTGACCCAGTGGCGCTCTCCATCGGCGTTGAGGAACGAGTAGGTATGTGACCCATAGCCATTCATGTGGCGCGGACCGACCGGGCAGCCACGATCCGAGAAGAGGATCGTCAGCTGATGAACGCTTTCCGGCGACAGTGACCAGAAATCCCACATCGCCGTCGGCGATCTGAGATTCGTCCTCGGGTGCCGCTTCTGGGTTCGGATGAAGTCTGGAAACTTCATCGGATCGCGGACGAAAAACACGGGCGTGTTGTTTCCTACGAGATCCCAGTTTCCCTCCTCCGTGTAGAACTTGATGGCAAACCCGCGCACGTCGCGCTCGGCATCCGCTGCCCCGAGCTCGCCCGCAACCGTCGAGAAGCGGATGAGGAGGTCCGTCTTCTTGCCCACCGCATCAAAAATCTTTGCGTGCGTATACTTGGTAATATCATTGCTGATGGTGAGCGTGCCGAAGGCGCCCCATCCCTTCGCATGCACGACCCGCTCGGGAATGCGCTCCCGGTTCTGGTGCGCGAGTTTTTCGATCAGTTGATAGTCCTGAAGCAGCAGGGGCCCGCGCGGACCAGCCGAAAGCGAGTTCTGGTTATCTGCAATGGGAGCACCGGCCGAGGTGGTGAGCTTTGTGGAATCCGTCATCGTGATCGTCCTTCGAGGGAGAAACCGGGCGCCACGTGAC
>Ga0272446_1002302_pt1 | contig 26245 bp, 28 predicted proteins | sample YNPCB0061_FD_194587 | JGI IMG/M metagenome (GOLD analysis project Ga0272446, IMG submission 194587) | Hot spring microbial mat communities from Yellowstone National Park, WY, United States - YNP-CB-006-1 | ecosystem: Environmental > Aquatic > Thermal springs > Hot (42-90C) > Sediment | place...
AGACCAGGTTATCTCCGACCCCCCCTCCCCCCGACCTGTCTGGGGCAGAAGTAGTAAGGCGAGAAGTCTACCAAAAAGGAGAAATGATCAGAAAATTAGTCGTCATTAAAACGGCGAGGGAAGGGGCTGTCCCCTATCTGATCTACTGGACTGATTTTTCGGCAAAACGGAAGGAACCCCTCGATATAAAAGTGTCCTATGCCTACGAACCCGATCGGGTGCAACAGATCGCCGATCAACTCATTGCCCAAAATATTGTCAAGGGCTGGCAAAGAATTACTTGACAACCGCCTAAAATACCCCTACTATAACAAAGCTACAAATTGGGACTGTAGTTCAATTGGTTAGAGCACCGCCCTGTCACGGCGGAAGTTGCGGGTTCGAGCCCCGTCAGTCCCGTTACTTTTCTAGGGCATCCAGTAAAAGATGGATTAGGGGATGGTCTAATAGGTCTTCTAGCACATCACTGCCCCCGTCCTCTAGGGCTGAAACCATACTTTGCTTCAATCGGGCATTTTTCTGCACCATGTCAACCGCCCTGGCAATACCCGCCATCCGATCGGCAATTGATTGGTCAGTATAGGAAGCCAGAATTTCATCTAGGATATGCCTCACTTCCCCAATGGCGTAGGTCAGGTCTCCCTCTGCCACCGCCTGGAGGATAGTCGCTTCCTCGATCGTGGTTAATTCGGCAACGGGTTCTGCCATATTGATTAGGGTGCGGCGCTTCTTCTCAAATTCCTTCGTCTGATTGATGGCACGATTAACCGAGTTGAGACGATTCACGCCGTTAAAGAGGTTATTTATATGCTCTCGGTGGGGGATATGCTCCCTAGAAAAGCCAATCACCTCGATCCAGTCCTGCTGTGCCCTAGCCTCGTATTCTTCCTCTAGGGCTTTGCGGAGGAGTTCGTAGGACAGCATAAATTCATCTAACAGGCGAGAACGATCGGTTTCGGCAGCCACACTCATTTTAATTACCACCGTACCATTCCCCTTGTTCTTAATACTAGAGATTGCCATCTTCGCATCGGGGTTTTCTTCGTTCATATGCTGAAAAGTCTGGGAAAAAGCCTCCCAATCGATGCCATTTTGAAAGACCATCGATACAAAACCCATCGTTTTTTGAAAAAGACGGACAAATTCATCGGGCTTAAACTTAGAATCTGCCGGGTAGCGGTCTTCATAGAGGCGGGTGACCAGTCCCTGGGGTCGTTCAATCTTTGACTTCAGATAGATATAGCTACATTCCACATCCTTGAGCCTGGTATCACTATCGATATTCCAGTCCTCTAGGCACACCCCAGTAAACTGAGCACCAGTAAAGTTTGTGCCCATTGCCTGGGTGCCACAGATATATGCCTTCATTAGGTCGCAGTAACTCAAGTCAGCATAGCGGAGGTCAGACTCTAGGAAGTTGGCATTGGTCATGTCCGTATAACTGAGGTCAGCATAGCGGAGGTCGCAATGACTAAAATCAACACTGCCCAAGTAGGCACGGCTGAGGCGGGCGCGGGTGAGGGTAGCGCTGGACAGGTTTGCCTTAAAGAGGTTTGCCCGCATGAGGTTTGCCCTAGTGAGGTCTGCTGCCCGGAGGATAGCTTCGTTTAGGTCTGCGCCGTAGAGATTGCTCCGCATCAGATTGCAGATGCTGAGGTCGGCTTGGGTGAGGTTGGCTCCCCCTAAGTCGGCGCTGTAGAGGTTAGAGCCAAATAGGTTAACCCCCGTCAGGTTGGCTTTGGACAGGTGGGCATTGCGGAGATGGCTTTCCGAGAGATCCGCTTCTGAGAGGTCCGTCTCAGTTAAATCCGCACCAAACATATAGGCTGCCCTCAGATAGGAACCATGGAGGGAGGCACTAAAGAGATTGGTACCACTCAGGTCTGCTTCACCCAAAAAAGCGCCATTGATATTGGCATGGCTTAGGTTGGCGGTGCTGAGATTGGCACTGCGGAGGTTGGAGCCGCTTAAGTCTGCCCCGGTGAGGTCTACATCTACTAGATCGGCAAAACTCAAATCCGTGCCACTTAGATCGGCACTCCTTAAATCGATCGGGATGTCTGGGTTTTCACTGCGCCAGTGATTCCAGGTATCGATGCCTTGGTCAAGAATTTGGAGGTATTCTGGTTCTGCCATAGTTTTAGATCCTGGCAAAGAGTCCCTCGATCGGCATTGGTGTAGCCTTGGGGTCAGTCACAATTTCGACAATTTTGTTTTGTGCTGCTGGGCAGAAGAGGGCTTCTACACAGACTTGGGCTACTAGGGCGCGGGGAATTCTACCACTAAATAAGGTATCAGCAGGAGCCATGACCAGGGGATCGGTGGTAGGATTATTGGTCAAACCTCCTGGACGAACAATAGTATAAGTAATTCCACTTTTCATGATCTGTTGTTCTGCTTGTTTTTTCCAGAAAAGAACTAACCAAAATAAGTTAAGAGGATGAAAGAAGACAGAAGTTAAGAGAGAAGAAACAATGACCAAGTGTTTTATATCTCTAACCTGACAGGCTTTGACTAGATTTTTAGTGCCTAAATAATCTACCTGGAGGGGACCAAAGATGTTCAAACTAGGGCGGGCACCTGTAGCGCAAATAACCCGATCGGTATCGCCGATCGCTTCGATTAACAAGTACCGATCGAGGACGTTTCCTTCCCTAATTTCGATGTCATTGCCCAAGATTTCCCTAGCACGATCGGGGTTACGGACAAGGGCACAAAAGGGTATAGAGCGGGACTGCAATTCACGGACAATTGCTTGCCCTGTTGCTCCGGTTGCGCCAACTACTAATACCTTCATTCCTTACTCCTAAACGATCGTCATTTTATCAAATAATTTTGCCCAAAATGTCTGCTTAGTAGTGTTTTTTATAGAGAAAGGTTGGCTAGAATTTGCCCCATAATGGCGTTAATTTGGCAAAACCGATCGGGGTTAGCAAAAATTTCTGTCGGGTTTTGTACATACTTACCTGGCACCATTTCATCACGACAGTTAGTAATAATTTGCTCTAGGCTTTCTGGGGTAGATTCGAGGTGGAACTGTAAGCCCAGCACCCTATGGTTATAGATAAACGCCTGGTTAGTACAACCCTCACTCAAAGCCAGATGGACAGCACCAGGAGGGAGATCAAAGGTGTCCCCATGCCAATGAAAGACCGTAATTTTTTGAGGCAGGTCGGCAAAAACAGGGTAGTTAGAAGCTTCAGCCGTTAACTCGATCGGGAACCAGCCAATCTCTTTATGTTTACCTTGATAAACTTTTGCACCTAAAACATCGGCGATCAATTGTGCCCCCAAACAAATACCGATCACCGTTTTGTTAGCAGTAATTGCCTCTTTAATAAATGCTTTTTCTGTCTTGAGCCATCTGTATTTTTCTTCTTCATAAATGTTCATTGGTCCCCCCATCACGATCAACCAATCAAAGTCTTTTAATTCTGGCAAAGGATCGTTTTGATAAAACCGAGTAGCAGATAAAGAATGACCATGGTCGATCGCCCAAGTCTGGATGCTTCCTAATCCTTCAAAGGGGACGTGTTGTAGGTAGTGGATGTGCATGGCTCTAACTTTGTCCTATGGTGAGTTATCCTAACATAGGATTGTTCATAAATTAAACATCAACAAGTAAGATGAAATTAGACTTTTTTTCGGTCAAACTAACAAACGATCGGTTAGTCTTTTTAGTTAAAATTGAATCGGGCTGGGGAGAAATCGCCCCTTTAGAAATGAATGATCAAGACTATGAAAAAATAAAGACGGCTTTATGCCAACTACAAGAAGAACTAAAACCGATCGGTAAAATTAAAAAAGAAGAAATACCCTTTTTCTTAGACCGTTTTAATTTTGCACCCTTGAGCTATGGTATTGAACAAGCCCTGCTCCATCATTACGCTAATATTAAGGAAAAGTCTTTAGCTGAGTTGCTCTGTGATCAGAACAAACCCCTTACCAAAGTTAAAATCAATGCTCTTATTCCCAGAGTATCTGTCTATGAAGCAACCAAACTAACTACAGAATTTCTTACCACAGGTTTTACAACCATCAAAATTAAAGTTGGTAGTTCTGATATTCAAGATGATGTTTGTCGAGTAAAAGCAGTAAGAGAAAAAGCAGGAAAAGAGATTAAGATTCATTTGGATGCTAATAGCAGATGGCATAAAAACAACGTTTTAACCAACTTAAATCTATTAGCCGATTTTGGCATTGAATATATTGAACAACCATTACCGATCCTAACTGACATGGCATGGTTAAAAGACCAGAGTCCTATTCCTATAGCAGTGGATGAAGCAGTCTCTTCTCTGTCAGACTTACAAGAAGCAATAAAGTTAGACTGTTGTCATTTAGTTGTTATTAAGCCGATGTTTTGGGGCAGTCTTTTGCAGGCATACCAGGGGCTGAAATTGGCTCAGTCTAAAGGTCTGCCGGTTGTATTAACAGGTACATTAGAGGGTCCGATCGGGCGTTGGGGCGTATATGAACTGGCAAGGGCTGGTCAAATCGATCGGGGTTGTGGCTTGACTGGCTATGGTTATCAAAAAGGTTCAGTTATGAAAGAAATATCTATCTAATATTAGTATTAGTTAATATTAGATGTTAAAATTTAGAAAAACAAAGAAGCTATAACTTTAAGAGTAATGTCCAACCTCCCCCTTTTTGCCAATTCAGAACATTATATTGAGACCGAATATACAGATAAATCAAACATAGTTCTCTATCATGGTGATAGTAAGAAATTTGTTAAAGAAATACCAGAAAAAATTATTTCTTTGGTAATTACTTCGCCTCCCTATAATTTAGGAAAAATCTACGAGAATTCAACCTCGATCGATAGTTACCTTGAAGAGCAAGCAAAACTTATCCAAGAGCTTTACAGAGTATTAAAAGATGATGGCAGTATATGCTGGCAGGTAGGTAACTTTATCAAGGATGGAGAAGTTTATCCATTAGATATTCTGTATTATCCTATTTTTAAGAAGTTGGGATTTCATTTAAGAAATCGCATCATTTGGTATTTTGGACATGGACTGCACGCCTCTAAAAGATTTTCCGGACGCTATGAAACAATTCTTTGGTTCAGCAAGACAAATAAGTATAAATTTAACCTTGATCCAGTCAGAATCCCTGCTAAATATCCAGGCAAGCGACATTTTAAGGGTGGAAATATTGGCAAGCCTTCAGGCAATCCCCTTGGTAAAAATCCTGCCGATGTTTGGGAGTTTTTAGCAAAAGAATGGGATGAACTTTTATGGGATATTCCTAATGTGAAATCAAATCATCCCGAAAAAACAATCCATCCCTGTCAATATCCAATTGAATTAGTTGAGAGATGTGTATTGGCTATGACTGATGTGGGAGATTGGGTATTTGATCCCTATGCAGGTGTTGGTACTTCTCTTATTGCTGCCATAATGCACGATCGGCGAGCTATGGGAAGCGAGAAAGAAGAAGATTATATTAACATTGCCAAAGAAAGAATTTCTAATTATAGGAATGGTTCATTAAAAATCAGACCTTTAGGTAAGCCAGTACATCAACCAACGGGGAATGAAAAAGTGTCACAAATTCCCGAAGAATGGAGGACAAGCGCCCAATTAAAACTCATGGAAAAAAAGAATAATTATTTATGATTATTGCAGGTATTTATTCTTTTAATAATGGGGAGGAAGTAATTAAAAATAGTTATTTTCAAGAACTACAGTAAGTGAAAGAAGTTATTCAAAAGATTAATAGTGAGACTTGCAAAACTAAAATTAGTAGGGAAAAGACGATGACTGGAAGAGTTCTCTATAAACCAGCTAGTCTTAACAAGTTGTTTCAGCAAGAGTTTGCCCAGAGAGATTGGCAAAAGTTCAGGATTAAATGTGATTACTCTCAAGAGTATTACACTAAGGAATATAATTCTGCAACTCAATTCTCCAAAAGCGCATTTCGTGAAATGGACTTTATTAAAAGTAGGTTGGGGGTCGAAGTTCAGTTTGGCAAATATGCTTTTATGGTCTATAACGTATGTGCCAAGATGACGATATTCCGTAATTTGGATGCCATAGATGCGGGTATAGAAATTGTGCCAATAAAATCTTTTGCTGATGAGATGTCTACCGGGGTTTCATATTTTGAACAGTTTGTTTGGGACTTAGAAAAGCGAGGAGTTTCTAATATTGATGTTCCTGTATTAATCTTGGGTATTGACAAAAACTCATCTAATTAAACTTACAAGTAAAACTGCCTTATGGTAGCTTTGTAAAATTCATTGATAGCTATATTGTGAAGGAAGTAAGGTTATTTCTGTACCTTTTATTAGGGCGTTATCTTGCTCTTATATCTGTTAGACAATAAGTTAACTATTTTTTGTTTTAGTGACGCTTTATCACTTGCCATAGCTTGGGAAAACGGGGCACTTGACCAACTAGGGTGGCTGTAGTTGTAACTTTGAGTTTTGTTTCTAAAATTTCCCTTAGATTACTGCTAGAAATTGGTCGGTCTAGTTTGCCTAATTCTGTGATCCCGATCGAGCCTGTTTCTTCTGAAACAACGATACAAAAGCACTCGGCTACTCTTTCCGTAATGCCTATAGCCGCCCGGTGACGGGTACCAATTTGTCGTGAGGCTTTAGCTTCGGAAAGGGGTAAAATTACGCCGGCTGCCATGATTTTTTCCCCTCTCACAATTACAGCGCCGTCATGTAACAAAGTAGAGGTTTGAAAGATGGTCTGAATTAGTTCTTTGGATAAAAAAGACTCCATCTTTACACCTGGATAATGGATGTCATTTTCAGGGATAGGCTCCCCAGTTTCAATTACGATGAGGGCTCCAGTCCGACTTTGGGATAATTCCCTGACTGCTTCAACAATTTCATCGATTACGGCTGCCGATCGGGATGTGTTTCTGGTCTGGGGCGAATTGGGCAGAAAATAACGCCAATTGCCTGACCCTAAATTTTCTAAAAAGCGGCGAATTTCTGACTGAAATATGACGGCAAGGGCGACGGAAATTCCGACAAGCAGGCTATTGAGGACAAAGACCAGCATGGGCAGCCTTTGCACATTGTCTACTATGCCGATCTGACGCACCAGTAGGTTGATGACTAGCAGAACAATGTAGCCCCTCACCATCATTACTGTCCGGCGGTCATTGCTTATACTGAGAAGACCATAGATGAGCAGCACAACAACTAGAACATCTATGATGGGCAATAACCGGTCAAGTAATAGCTTCATCCACTCTGCCATCGATCGGGTAAACAATCCTGTCGAATTAAGTCTTCATAGGTTTCTCGCCTAATAATAAGATCAGCTTGTCCTTCTTGCACTAAAACGGCGGCTAAGCGGGGCAGCCGGTTGTAGTTAGAAGCCATAGCGTAGTTGTAGGCTCCGGTAGCAAGCACCGCTAGTATATCCCCTGGCTCTAACTGGGGTAGCTTGATTGAGGGGATGAGGATGTCCCCTGACTCGCAATGTTTACCAGCGATCGTTACTTCCCGATCGTTTTGGGCATTCATCCGATTGGCGACTAGGGCTTGGTATTGTGCCTGATAGGTGATGGGGCGGGGATTGTCGGACATCCCTCCATCTACGGTGAAGTAGGTTTTGCCGCCAGGCACAATTTTATGACTGCCAACGGTGTAGGCGGTAAGGCAGGCGCTTCCCACTAATGACCGACCGGGTTCACACAACAATTTTGGTAAAGGTAGATTCAACTCTGTGCAGGTTTGTTTTACTCCCTCGGCAACGGCTTTTACCCAATCACTGATTCGGGGAGGGTCGTCCTGCTCTGTGTAACGAATGCCCAAGCCCCCTCCTACATTTAGTTCGGTAAATTCTAACCCAAATTCCGATCGGGCGGTTTTGTAATAATTTAGTAAGATTTTCGGCAGGTCTTGGGGATGTTCTAGGGAGAAAATCTGGGAGCCGTTGTGGGCATGGAGTCCGACGCAATCCAAGTTACTATGGCGGAGGTGGGCAAGGACTTGGGGCAGGTCATCTAGGTCGAAGCCGAATTTACTGTCCCGCTGACCGGTGCGGATATAGGCGTGGGTATGACAGTCGATGCCCGGCGCTACTCTCACCATTACCCTTGGTCTAACGCCCTGTTCAATCCCGATCGTTTCCGTTAGTTTGATGTCGTGCCAGTTATCTAACACGATCGTGGCACCAGGACGGATAGCTTCTTCAATTTCTTGCCTAGATTTGTTGTTACCGTGGAGATAAATGGTGGAGGGATTAACCCCAGCCTGGAGAGCGGTGTAGAGTTCCCCACCAGACACTACATCAATGCCTAAGCCTTCTTGGGTGACCAGAGCGCAGAGGGCGATGCAACTCCAGGCTTTAGAGGCATATAAAACTAGATGGTCAGCCGGATAAAACTCCCTAAATGCCTGCCGGTACTGCTGACAGGCGGTGCGGATGGTTAATTCATCGACAATGTAGAGGGGGGAGCCGAATTGTTGAACTAGGCTGACTACATCACAACCCCCGATCGTGAGGTGATGATGCTGATTTACGGTTGCAGTGAGGGGAAGTAACTGTTGATTCGGGGATAGTACCATAGACTAGGAAGATAACTTTTTACCATTTTGACATTACCCCGCTCTAAAAAAAGTAGGATTGTTATCTTTGGGTCACAAAATTATTTTGTCTGACTTCTAGCAATCCTATCAAGTTTATTTTTGGGGAGAGTTTCAGTTTACTATTGCACAATTCAAATGAAAAAGGTAAAAGTATCATGACCTGATTCAAGAATAGCGAATAGTAATGTCTATCGCTAAATCGTACTAGGCATTACTGCACAGTTCACATAAAAGAGGGACAATAAGTCCTATTCAAAAGCGATTACGAATTAGATACTGTCTCTTTCTCGATCCCATTAGGCAATAATAACGTGATGGAATGTAGTTTTAACCAAGCTGTATCGGTGAAAAGAGTTTAGGTCTCTATCACAGGACAATATCATTATTTACTTGAGGCTCTTTTTATTTGTTTGAGACTATGTTTTAGCAGAAAGAAGAGAAGTTCTAGTAGTCTGTCATTATTTTGAAAGTTTGGTAAGCATATATTTAACGATCGCTTCTTTTAGCCCCTGTAAGGTGAATTCCTTTGCTTCAATTTCTACTCTCCCCAAGGCTTCCCTACAAACGATCGATGTTTGTGTGCCAATAGAAGCGATCTTTGCTCCCTTGATCCAGTCTGACCAAACCGAACGATCGGTTATTTGGTCTAACATCTGCACGAAATGTAAGACGGTTTTAGAACTGGCAAAGGTAATGACATCGATCGTTTTTAATGCTTCTAACACTTCTTCATCTATCCGATCGGGACAGACGGACTGATAGGCGGCTACACAATCCACTTGAGCGCCTTTGTTAGTCAGTTGTTCGACGAGGACTTCCCTGCCCCCGGATTCCACTCTGGGGAAAAGGATCGATTTACCTGTCACATCGGGAAAGACTTGAATTAGACTATCGGCGATAAAGTCAGGGGGCACTAAATCGGCAACAATGCCATAGGTTTGCAATACTTCTTTCGTCTTTTGTCCGACCACGGCGATTTGTAAATGGTGGAGGGCACGACAGTCTTTGCCTTGTAAAAATAAACGACGGAAGAAAGCCTCTACCCCATTAGCAGAAGTAAGGATCAACCAATCATACCGATCGATGTTTTGAATTGCCCGGTCGAGGTCTGCATAACTGGAGGGGGGAACGATTGCCAGGGTAGGCATCTCGATCGTGATTGCTCCCTGTTTTTGTAGTTCATCCACAAAACTAGCCGACTGACCGATCGATCGGGTAACCAGTATCCTACAGCCAGACAGGGGCAGAGAAGAAGAGAGCCAAGATCGATGACGTACAACTTCACCAATCACAATGACCGCAGGGGAAAGATCAACTCCAAACGGTAAGTCAACGTGGTCTAACGTACCCGTCCAAACCTGTTGTGCCCATCTGCCGGCTTGATGAATGATTGCCAGAGGGGTTGATCCCGATCGGTATTCTTTCAGTCTGTCACAAACGATCGATAAAGACCTAGTTCCCATCAAAATAACTAAAGTCGGTATTTCTGCCAAAGACCGCCAGGGGAGGTGCTCCGGCTCATGCCCCGTTAAAACCACAAAACAACTAGACCGATCGGTTTCGGTTAACGGAATACCAGCTAACATGGGGGCAACGATCGGACTAGGAAGACCAGGAACGACAGACCAACCTATATCAGCTTGCTTTAGAGCTTCGATTTCCTGTAAGACCCGACCAAAAACCCAGGGATCGCCGCTTTTCAGTCGCACGATCGTTTTACCGGTCAAAGCACGATCGATCATTAACTGATTGATAGCAGATTGGGGAACACTCTCTTTGCCGCCCCTTTTACCTGTCTTGATCCATTCGCATTGGGGAGATACCAAAGCGCGTAAACGATCGTCTACCAGATCATCCGCAATAACAACTTCTGCTATTTCTAACAAAGAACGGGCTTTAACTGTTAAACCCTGTTCTCCACCAATTCCGGCACCGACTAAATAGACAAAACCTTTCGTCATTCCGATAGAAAATCCGGTCTTGCCATTAACATAAATTGCACTTGGGACGCTCGCTCTGGCTCATCCCTCGGCTGACGTTGGATGTAAGAGCCGTCCGGTTGTAAGTCCCACGCTTGGCGATTGTCGTTCAAAGTGATGTGGATAATTTGTTCTACCTCTGCCTGAATGAGGGGATCGATGACAGGAGTAACCACCTCGACCCTAGCATCCAGATTACGGGGCATCCAGTCTGCACTACCGATGTAAAGCTCCGGATGACCACCATTGCCAAAGTAAAAGATGCGGGAATGTTCTAAAAAACGACCGATGATGCTCACAACCCTAATCGTTTCACTCAGACCTTTCACACCAGGACGCAAGCAACAAATCCCCCGCACGATCAAATCAATCTCCACCCCCGCTTGGGAAGCGGCATACAGATGATCAATGATTTGCGGATCAACCAGAGCATTCATTTTAGCGATAATTTTTCCTGCTGGTCCGTGTGCTTTTTCCCGATCGATTAAAGCCAGGAACTTTTGCCGCATGGAAACAGGAGCAACCAAAATACGGCGGTATTCCTTTTGTCGGGAATAACCAGTCAGATAGTTAAATAGATCGGTTAAATCTGCCCCCAAGTCTTCATTACAGGTGAGAATGCCTAAATCACTGTAAAACCTGGCGGTGCGGGGGTTGTAATTCCCTGTGCCAATATGACAATAACGCACGATCTTACCTTCTTCTTGACGGACAACAAGAGCGGTTTTGGTGTGAGTCTTCAGATATTTAATCCCATAGACTACATGAACGCCGGTATCTTCTAGTTTTTTCGCCCAAGCGATGTTGTTGGCTTCGTCAAAGCGGGCTTTTAATTCTACTAAAACTGCCACTTGTTTACCATTTTCGGCGGCTTTAATCAGGGCATGAACGATCGGTGAATCCCCAGAGGTACGATAGAGTGTCTGTTTGATCGCCAAAACCTGGGGGTCTTCTGCCGCTTCTTCGATCAGACGTTGGACAGTTGTAGTGAAAGACTGATAGGGATGATGAACTAACAAATCCCCCGATCGAATGACATCAAAAATACTTTCATTAGTGTTTTTAAGGCGGGGATGGCTACTACTGCGCCAGGGCTTGTCTTTCAGGTGGGGGAGGGGCAAGCCAGTCAATGTCATCAAACTGCCCAAGCCCACCAATCCTTTGATGTCGTAGATGTCTTCTTCTGCCAGACCTAGTTGTTTTTTCAGTCGGTCACGGGTGTTAGAAGAAACCCGATCGGAAATTTCTAACCGAATGACAGGACCAAACTTTTGTTTTCTCAGTTCTTCTTTTAATGCGGAAATGAGATCATCTGCTTCATCTTCTTGTATTTCTAACTCTGCATCTCTGGTGATACGAAAAGGATGATATTCCAGAATTTCCATACCAGGAAAAAGAGTATGGAGTTGGGCACCAATAATTTCTTCGAGGGGGATAAATGCCTGAGTGCCTGGCTGGGGATGGGGTATAGGCACCAATCGGGGCAGAATATTAGGCACCTTTACCCTGGCAGAAAATCGATTACCATTTTCATCGGCAATTTCTACCGCTAAATTCAAACTCAAGTTAGAAATATAGGGGAAGGGATGCCCTGGATCGTTAGGATCGATCGCTAAGGGAGTGAGCACAGGGAATATTTGTTTTTCATAATATTCTGTCAAAGCTTTTTGATTAGTTTGATCAAGACTTTGATAGTTACAAATAAAAATTCCTTCTTTTTCTAATTCAGGACGGAGAGTTTCAGTAAAAAACTGTTGTTGTTTTTGGACTAGGGGTAAGAGTGCTTCTCGCATTAGTGCCAATTGTTGGGCGGGGGCTAAACCATCATCGGTCAGTCTTTGCAGGGGTTGAACAACTGCTCTTCTGACATTTGCAACCCGCACCATAAAAAATTCATCTAGGTTACTACTAAAAATTGAAACAAATTTAACCCGTTCTAACAGGGGTGTGCGGGCATCAATTCCCTCCGATAGCACTCGGTCATTAAAGGCAATCCAACTCAGTTCCCGATTAAAATAACGCTGATTCATCCCACCAACTCCCCGACAAGTTCCAATCTGAATCTTATGGGAAAATTAGCCACTAATCTACTACCAATTCCACATCGATCGTTTTGTCGTCTACCCCCTGGACATGGGCAACTACTCCAGGTCCAAAGAATTTAGTGATTTTGTCCTGTCTTTCTTGCCAGGCACTGAGGTCGAAGTGGGGGGAGTCAAACCGCAAGACTAGGGCGTATTTGCCTTCCCGATCGGTTTCGTAGATGGCGGTGAGGAGGGGGCGGAGGGTATCGTTGGGGGAAAGTTTAAGTTTTTCGAGGGTTTCTAGCAAATGAGCTTCTGCACCGTAGCGGTAGCCGGTAACATCTTCCCTTAGTTGCTTGAGGGTAGTGGTCTGTTGCTGGTTGCGGAGTTTAATTATGGCTTCTGGGCTGGGATGGAGGAAGGGGACTGGCTTGAGTTCGGCTGCCCGCAGGGCTGCTCCCCCCAGTAAGATGGGAATGCCATAGAAAAAGCCCACCAGGTTGAGGGTAGGGTTATTGCTAAAATAAGCAATAAAACCAACAGCCGTCAGGATGCCTCCCAAGATTAAACCCAATCTGCCCAAGGAAAATTTACGAATCATAAAAGCGCTTTAATAAAAACTTAACAATTTTAATAAGCATACCATGCTGGACTACCCACCCGATCGGGGCAATATGGGAAGAAAATAATCAGCATCGAGTGCTTTTAGTTGATAGGGGAAAACGTCAAAAAAATTCTCTGTTTTAGTTTCTTGGTTTAACCTTTCTTTAGAGGGGTGTTCTGTGATTATTCTTCTATTTTGCATAGAAATGAAATTAACATTATCTGATATTTTTGCTACAGTAGATACAGTATTTAGATAATCCCTATGGAAACTAAACCGATCGGAATTTGTGTTGATGCCAAGGAAACTTCTGAACAACAAAATCTCAAGCTAGCGGCATTACTCAGGCTGAAACTTAGCAATTCAAGTCCATGCCAAAGACCCCTGATAGAAGTGATGAATGATATTAGTCGGAATGCTCAAGCACGAGGGTTAACTCCAGAAATTTTGAACTCAATCTTGAATGAGGAATGAAGTACGCTACGTTTTTGATACAAACGTCATTATTAGTGCGGTTCTCTTTGAGAATAGTAAACCTGCTCAAGCATTTCGATATGCTTTGGCAAATGGGAAAGTATTACTGTCATTTGACCTTTTAGAAGAACTAAATGAGGTGCTTGGGCGTGATAAATTCAATCGTTACCTAACCAGTGAAGAACGAAAGAAATTTTTAGAAGCATTCATAGATCAAGCAATTCTGGTTGACGTAACCGAGAATTTTCAGGAGTGTCGTGATCCGAAAGATAATAAAATTTTAGAGCTGGCACTGAACGGCAAAGCTAATTACATTATCAGTGGTGATAGGGATTTACTGATACTGCATCCATTTCGTGATGTCTGTGTGATTACAGCAGACGACTTCTTGAAGGAAAGAGAATTTGACTAGGTAGCAGCGGAACAAATTGGTCGCCCTAACATAACAACAATCTCTTGTTAGGCAAAATACCCTCTAAGTTGTAATATGTTTTTGATCATTTTAGCTTTTACTATGGCATTGCGGCGGTTTGTTTCTTGTTTTGTGTTTGCCTTCCTTGCTCTGTTGACCACGATCGGGATTGTTGCCTGCGATCGGTTGAATCCCCAAAGCACAACTTCTAACCCGACTCCCCAAGGACTGAAAATTGGCGTTCTATTGCCTGTGACTGGCGATCTTTCTGCCTTTGGACAACCGATGGTCAAAGCGATCGATATGGCGATCGAAACTGCCAACAGTTGCGGTGGTGTGCTGGGTCAGCCCGTCCAGGTGATCAAAGAAGACGACCGGACTGCGGAAACAACTGGGGCAGAAGCCATGAATAAACTGGCAACGATCGATAAGGTGGGTGGGGTGGTAGGAGCCTTTGGCAGTGGAATTTCCAGCGCTGCCCTGGCTGTGGCTGTCCCTAATCAAGTGGTGATGGTTTCTCCTGCCAGTACCAGTACGGTATTCACCGATCGGGCAAAGGCGGGGGAATTCCAAGATTTCTGGAATCGTACGGCTCCGCCTGATACCTACCAGGCGGCTGCCCTGGCAAAACTTGCCTACAATAAGGGTTTTCGGAAGGTCAGCACGATCGTGATTAATAACGACTACGGGGTGAGTTTTGAAAAAGTATTTGTCGACACCTTCAAACAGTTGGGGGGAGAAGTGCTCAATGCCGATCGTCCTAGCCGCTATGATCCCAAGGCGACTACCTTTGAAGCGGAGGTGCGGGGTGCCTTTGGCAATAAGCCGGAAGCGGTTGCGGCTGCCCTTTACCCGGATACAGGAGCATCGGTGATCAAGTCTGCCTATGAATTGGGCTTATTGGAGGGGGTGCAACTCCTGCTCACGGACGGGGTGCAGACGGAGGCATTTCCCCAAGCGATCGGGAAAACGCCAGAGGGCAAAATGATCATTGCGGGTGCGCTGGGCACTGTGCCGGGAGCGGATGGCACCAGCCTAGAAACTTTCCGTAAGGAGTATGAAGCTAAGTTCAACCAACCGATCGGTGCCTATGTGCCCCATGCCTACGATGCTGCCGTCCTTTTGATGTTGGGTGCGGAAGCCGCCAAATCCAATCAGGGAGCGCAGATTAAAACCCAAATCCGATCGGTGGCTGCTCCTCCTGGCAAGGAAGTGAGCAACATCTGCGATGCCCTCAAATTAGTGCGGGGAGGCGAGGACATCAACTACCAAGGTGCCAGCGGGAATGTGGACCTGGACAGTAACGGGGATGTGCAGGGTGCCTACGATGTCTGGACCGTAGAACCAGACGGGAAAATCAAAGTAGTTGACCGCATTTCAGCGTAAACTTTAAGGTGTAACCAAGATAAAGGATTATGGGACTAGAACTGCGGGAAGCCCCCCCCCAAGAAGTGGCGATGTATGCACCTTACTTCAAGGACCTCGAACGTCGTGCCCAACTTTCCTATGCGATCGGGCTTTACAAATCCGGTGAATTGGTAGGAGAGCGGGTAATCGAAGGGGGAATAAATGTGCCCTTTGTCGGAACCTGGCGGGTAGCAAATACTCCCCTAGACTTTACCTTATGTAAATTTATCTTTGATAACCAACCAGAATTGAGTTATGAACTCCAGATAGTGAATAACCAATTTATGGATTATCTGATTGATGTGATTTTGCGCTATAAAAGTAAGAATGAGATAGATTTTCCCATCTCTTTTTATAGCAAGTTATTCAGAATTGAATTATCAAAGCCGGAATAGTTTTTGTCCTACCATATTCCTGTTTTGTGTGCTGAAGTGGGAGCGGGATTAAACCTCCCTAGCAGGGGGGCTTACCTCGATTGTACGGTAGGTGGGGGTGGTCATAGTGCTATGATCCTTGCCTGCCCTGACACGATCGTGACTGCCATCGACCGGGATGCTATGGCAATTGAGGCAGCCCAAGCCCGACTCAGGGAGTATGGCGATCGGGTGACCTTTTGGCGGGGCAATTTTCAGGATTTTGTGCCTAATACGCTCTACCAAGGCATTTTAGCGGATTTGGGGGTCAGTTCTGCCCAATTCGATCGGGGGGAACGGGGGTTTAGTTTTCGTCACGAGGGTCCCCTAGATATGCGAATGGACCAGAGGCAAGCCCTGACCGCCGCTCACATTGTCAACACCTACGATGAAGTCAGCCTGGCAAATCTGATCTATGTGTTGGGTGAGGAACGGCTGAGCCGCCGCATCGCCAAGGCAATTGTCCAGTCCCGCCCGATCGAGACTACTACGGGTCTAGCCGCAGTAATTGCCCAAGCTGTACCCGCCTCCTATCGCCACGGCAGGATTCACTGTGCCACCCGTACCTTTCAGGCTCTCCGCCTTGCTGTCAACCAGGAGTTAGAATCCCTCGCCACTTGGCTGAAATTGGTGCCCGATTGGTTGGCACCAGGGGGCAGACTGGTCATCATTAGTTTTCATTCCTTGGAAGACCGTCTTGTCAAAAATGCCTTCAAAACCGACGATCGTTTAACAATTGTTAATAAGAAACCGATCGTGGCAACCGCAGACCCCAATCCCCGTGCCCGATCGGCAAAACTGCGCATCGCTGAAAAGACTAAGACAAACGACCAATGAGGTCTTCCACTCTTTCTTTCACTTCCGATCGAATGCGTCTGTAGGTTTCTAACCCCTCTCCCTCTGGATCATCCAACTGCCAATCTTCAAATATCTCCCGCGTTACCCATTCTGGCGGCAGATTAACTCCACAACCACATAACGAAATCACGACATCAAAATCCTCCGCCTTAAAATCAGACAAAGGTTTAGAAGACTGGTTACTAATGTCAATCCCCACTTCTTTCATCACCTCGATCGTTTTTGGATCGATAAAACTAGCTTCCAAACCAGCACTGACCACTTCTACCCGGTCTTTACCGATCGTTTTAGCAAAACCCTCAGCCATTTGGGAGCGGCGGGAGTTCTTCTTACAGACAAACATGATCTTTTTCATAGTTATTCCTCAGACAGAGAAGGATTACAAGGCAAACAACGGGGATCAAACAACGATGCTTTTTCCGGCTCTCTTGGAAACCAAAAAGCAGTACGCTTACAAATTTCCACTAACATTAGCATAGCCGGCACCTCGATTAAAACCCCTACCACTGTTGCTAAAGCCGCCCCAGAATTTAAGCCAAACAAAACGATCGCTGTCGCAATTGCTACTTCAAAGTGATTACTAGCCCCAATGAGAGCAGCAGGGGCACTATCTTCATAGGTAAATTTTAGTTTCAGGGCAGCAACATAGGAAATCAAAAAGATAAAGTTAGTCTGTACAAATAGGGGAATAGCAATCAGCAAAATATGGAAGGGATGCTTGACAATTAAGTCTCCTTTAAAACTAAAAAGTAATACTAAAGTAATCAGTAAAGCAGAGATTGCTATCGGATTAAGATAGTGGAGAAATTTAGACTCAAACCATTCCTTCCCTTTGTGTTTGAAAATCCAATAACGACTGTAAATCCCAGCTGCCAAAGGGATTCCTACATAAATCAAAACCGATAAAACGATCGTTTGCCAGGGCACAGTCAGGTTATTTGTTGCTAGTAACCATTTACCCAAGGGTGCATAGAGAAATAGCATCGCTAGGGAATTAATTGCCACCATTACTAAGGTATGACCCTGATTACCATAGGATAGATAACCCCACATCAAAACCATAGCAGTGCAAGGCGCAATTCCTAATAAAATACAGCCTGCAATATAGGAGTTAGCAATAGTTACTTCTACCCCCCTAATTATCTCTGTAGTATCTAAGAAAGGAGCGAATAAATAACCCAGAAAGAACTGAGCAAATACTACCATTGTAAAGGGCTTAATCAGCCAATTTACTACTAGAGTAAGAATAACTGGCTTGGGTGCTTGCACAGCTTTTACTGCTTGGGAAAAGTCAATTTTGACCATGATGGGATACATCATAAAAAATAAACAAATGGCAATGGGAATCGATACTTGATAAATCGCCATTTGGTCTAGGGTCTTGGCTAAATCGGGGAAAAGTCTGCCTAATAGGATGCCTACAATAATGCAAAGGAATACCCAAACTGTCAGGTATTTCTCAAAAAAACTAAGGCTTCCCCCTATTTTTTCTTTTTTGGCTAATGATTCCATGGCTATACAATTTTTTTATCTTTTTCCTCTCCATTAGCTTATCACATATCAAATAAACTTGATGGATTTTTGTCAAATATATCGGTGCTTTCTCTGTTACAACTTTTCTCAGTCTTGTAAAAAGGGGTACTGACAGCTATAGTCTAGGGATTCCATCCCGATCGTGCCGTTATGATCAATCCAAACTTGTTTAACAGTTGTGACTTGATTTTCAGTTAGATTGACTAAAGTAAAATGACGAAAGATAGAACCGTCTAACATTTGCCAGCGGGGAACACAGGCACCATTTACATAGACTGTATTTTCTTTTTTCCCGATCGTTTCGCGGCTAAAGGGTTTGACCTTCAAGCGATGGTGCATATGCCCAAAAGCAACTAAGGGGATCGGGCGATATTGCCGCCAAAACTCGATCGCTCTATGCAAGTCTGGGTCGCCGTAGTCCCCCCCTGGTGTCTTCCAGTCCTTGCCGCAGGGAGAATGGGGCATTTCACCCAGCCCGATCGGTCCATTATGGGACAAAAAAATCAGGCTTGCACAGCCTGCTTCCCCCACCCGACGGCAAATTAAATCCGCTGAAGATTGAAAGTCAATCACCCCGTAGCGACTGAGGTAAAAATCCCGATTTTTCCATTCTGCCCCGCCCCAGCTAAAGGGTCTGCCCCCCACTACCGATAAACCCAAGTGGGGAAAATCTTTGAACCCGTAACCCACATGGCAATCCCCTAAAAGTTCTAATTGCTGGGATACCCTACAACCCCTCACCGCCCGATCGTAGGGCGCTTTTTTTCTACCCCATTCCGAAGCAGTGTACCAAGCATCATGGTTGCCTAAAATTACCGCCTTAGCAAAATGGAGGCTACTGATCAACTCCACGATCGGTACCGCTTCATTGCCAATATCCCCCACAAATAAAACCAGATCGGGTTGCAGATAGCTGAGGGCGAGATGATCCCCCCTGTCCCATTGGTCGTGGATGTCCCCCACGATCGCAATTGTGATGCCGGACATCTACTAGGGATTACTACCTACTAACAACACTTCCTTTTGGGTTAATTTTTCGTACATCGCCCGCATTTTTAAGCCCACAATCACCTGGAGTAAGCCTGTACCGTTGTTTGAACCAGGATAGTCCTCATGCTTGAGTAACAACTGGGTTAATTCGCCGTAATGCTTAGTGGAAAGCCGACTGAGGTGATTTTCGATGTAGATGACTTCCTCCAACCGATCGAATTGTCCATCAACTTCTAGCACAGTAACAGGATGACCATAGTAGTCGTCTGAGCCATAGAAGAAGCGCATACCAGGATAGGAACAGGTCAGCTTTTTGCCGCAGGGAGTCCAAGTAATCGTAGAGCCGTCATCAAATAGATAGGCGGGTTCAAAACCTTCTTTGCCTTCTTTTTGGAGTAACCGCACCCGCAAAACCTTATGTTCGGGGTCTTCGGGGAGCAAATTAGTAGGCAGAATCTGGATTACTACGTCCGCATACTGCTTCTGGGGATCGATGTAAGCCATAAAGTCGGGCTTCCTTGCCTCGATCGCTTGCATTACATCCTGGAGGGTATGCCCCCGCTCCGCCATATCCCGCTTAGTTTTCCAGGCAATCTTTACGGGTTCGCTCAGGTCTAAATATACACTGAAGTCCACCAACTCCCTTACCCGTTCATCATAGAGGGGGTGTAATCCTTCAATTACAATAATGCCGCTGGGTTCTACCAGTTCGGGGGGGTCAATCATGCCCGTCTCATGGTTGTATATGGGCTTCATCACAGACTTGCCCTGCTTCAAGTCCCTTACCTGTTCATACATCAGGTCAAAATTATTAGCTCTGGGGTCGAGAGCCGTAATGCCAGTCTGTTTTCGTTGCTTTCGGTCTAGGCTATGGTAGTCGTCCAGACAAATAATCGTCATTAACTCCTGTCCAAATAAATCCCCCAAGCGGCGCAGAAAAGTGGATTTACCACAACCGGAGTCCCCTGCTACGCCGATGATCACAACGCGATCTGGCTTATTGCTCATATTCTTAGACTTCTTAAGTAAATTTTAATACTCTAATACCCTATCAAAACATGGAACTCCCTGCAAGTAACTCCTATTTTGTGGGACATAATAGGTTAAGCGTTCAGGCAATTTATGAATAATCTTGATTTTGGTAAATTTTTACAAAGGGGCTACTACCTCACCCTGGGGCTTACTTCGACTCTGTTGGAAATGGCGCAGGACTCTACCAAACGGGAGGAGCGTTTAAGGGACCTCGATCGGTTTGCCGATGAATTAGTTGCTAAAGGAGTGAGCACGGAAGCGGAAGCCCGCAGCTATGTCGATCAGGTGGTAGGGAAGGGCGTGAGCCAGGATGCTTCTGATGCTACAGTTTCTGCCGTGGCTACCCCAGTAGCAGAGGATGCGGCTGAGCAGGAGTTACAAGAACTTACTAACCAGATTGCTAATTTGCGGGCAGAATTAGAAGAGTTACGTTCCGCCCAAAATTAGTGAATGCGGATTGATGTAATTACCCTATTTCCTGAATTTTTTCAGTCTCCTTTGGCGGTCAGCTTGATGGGGAAAGCCCTCGCTAAAAATATTGCCACGATCGAGTTGACTAACCCAAGGGACTTTACTACCGATCGGCATCACCGCGTGGATGATGAACCCTACGGCGGCGGGGTGGGAATGCTGATGAAGCCCGAACCCCTCTTTTTAGCGGTAGAATCCTTACCCACTTTTACCGATCGGGAAATCATCTTACTCAGTCCCCAGGGAGAGACCCTAACCCAGCCTCTGCTGAAGCAACTCGCCCAAAAAGAGCAATTAGTTTTAATTTGTGGCAACTATGAGGGCGTGGATGAAAGGGTGGTTGAGCATTTAGTCACCCAAGAAATTTCCTTAGGGGATTTTGTCCTTACCTGTGGGGAAATTCCCGCCCTAGCGCTGATCAATGGCGTGATCCGCCTGTTACCTGGCACGGTGGGCAAAACAGAATCCCTCAAGTATGAAAGTTTTGAGGAAGGTTTATTAGACTATCCCCAATATACCCGTCCCCGTAATTTTCGCGGCTGGGAGGTACCATCCGTCCTGCTGGAGGGCAACCACCAAATGATTGCCGATTGGCGCAGGGAACAGCAGTTAAGGAAAACAAAGTTGCGCCGTCCCGACCTCTTTAAGCAGTTTCTGGCAGAGCAGCAAGATGGCTAAACTAATGCCATTGTCTTGCGTTGCATAGTTTGAAAGATATTCACAAAACCATTAGCGCGAGAAGGGGTGAGGCTGACGGATAAGCCTAGTTGTTGGACAAAGTCCGGCGTGAGTTGGAGGATGGTTTGGGGGGGCAAGCCATTCATACCGGTTGCCAAAAAACCTAAAAATCCTTTACTGATCAGGGCATCGGAATCACCGTTGAAGATCACCTGTCCGTCCTCTAGGGAGGCAGTGAGATAGACATTAGATATACAACCACTGACCCGATTGTCTGGTAGTTTTAGGCTGGGGTCGAAGGGGGGTAACTTTTTGCCGTACAAAATTAGTTGCTCATAGCGGGCTTTGGGATCGGAGAGGGTCTGAAACCGATCGATTAGTTTACTGATGGAAGCGGGTAGGGTTGAGGTAGGCATTACTATTAAGTAGATTTACTGATTTTATTCTAAACTTTCTGCTAATTCTTGTGCCATCTGGGCGACTAGCCCTGGCACAAAGGGGGTAGGCAGGAGATTTAAGGTTTTAGCTTGGGTTCTAATTTTTTCTAAAATATAGCTCTCTGCTAAAAAATAGGGCAAAACTGAAACGGAGGGACGATCGGGGCAGGTCTGCCAGTTGGGTTCTCCCTGCCAGTAGAGGGGCTGGGCAGCAATGGAGCGGGCAAGGCTGGCAAATTCTGCCGTTGCGCCAGGGTAGTTGCTGCCATGACTGAGGATATAGCGCTCCCCCGTTCTAGGAAATTGGCTGTCAAGTAGTTCTGCCATGGATGGATGGTCTCCCAAGATGGGGGTTAGTTGCCACCGATCGGGGGGTATTTGCTCTGGTATGTCGATTTGGGTATGTACGCCCTTGAGGAGGAATAGGGGAATAGCGATAATTTGAGCGTTTTGGGGTAGGGTTTGGGCAAAACTTGCCATCTGCTCCTTCAGGGTCTGGGACTGTCCTTCTAAACAGCCGCCGCCGACTTGGACTTGGGGGCATTTTGCTTGGAGAGCGGCTTCAATCAGTTTTCTCCCTAAAACCGATCGGGGGGAGCGACTACCGTGGGTGATGACAAAATATGCTTTCACTAACTTAACGCCCTTAAATTCATTTAACCCATCTGCTACAAGATAAAGCTAGTTTAGCTTGGGGTAAATTTGTTGTACTTCTTTTGTCTTGCAGATTCAAGCTCTCTGATTGCCTCCTCTTCTGGAGAGTCTCAAATAAGTAATGATGTTCTCTTGTGATAAACACCCAAAGTCCTATTAAGGCAAGAAGTTTGTTAAAATTGCCTCCTATGCCATCATTGGTAAAATGAAACTCTGATATTCCTCTTGTTGGTAAATCTTGCAATGATAATATTATTGCCTAGTGCGATTCAGCGATGGACATTATTGACTATTCTTGAATCAGGGCATGATACTTGTACTTTTTTCATTTGAATTGTGCAATATCACAAGCAGTTAGAGGGAAAGTATGAATAACTTATTCTCTCAAAAATCATTATTTCTCTTTTGGATTAAAAGGAGACTTAAATAGTAATGGTATAAAGTAGTAGAAACATAGATGAAAAAGGCATGATTTACAGAAGCCTGGGTTTTCTTCTTCTTACTCCTATTGTAGTCTATGCCCAAGAAACTCCCTCAGCTCTTGTGAAGCGGGCAAATACTCTAAGGGAGCAAAACAATCTGGCTGAGGCAGAAAAAGTCTATCGCCAAGCGATCGAGTTAAGTCCTAACCTGGTTTCTGCTCACTACGGACTTGGGGTGACACTAAGGCAACGGGGCGACCTGAATGGGGCAATCAGTGCCCATCGAGAGGTCATCCGCTTGGACCCGAATTACACTCCCGCCCACTACAGTTTGGGGATTGCCCTATTTCAAAAAGGTGATGTAAATGGGGCGATCAATGCCTATCAAAAGGTAATTCAACTAAGCCAGCCCGACCCCAGCCTTGCCCCTACCTATTACAATTTGGGCTTGGCTCAGGAAAAACGCCAGAACTTGCCGGCTGCCTCGGAAGCCTTCCAGATGGCTCTTAAACTTGATCCTAACTATGGTTTTGCCTACAGTGGTTTGGGTTCCATACTCCGAAGACAGGGGAAGCGCCAAGAGGCGATCGAGATTCTTAAAAAGGGAGTTGCCCTCCAGCCCGATAATGCCCAGACTCACTTTACTTTGGGGGTGGCTCTCTACGAGGAAAAGGACTTGGAAGGAGCGATCGGTGCTTATCGTAAAGTTATTGCCCTTAAGCCCGACTTTCCCAATGCCCACTATAACCTAGCGATCGTTTTGACGGAAAAGGGGGACATGGAAGCCGCATCCGATGCCTATGGGCAGGCGATTAAACTCAACGATCGGAATCCGGACCTCTACAATGCTTGGGGTAATGCCCTCCTCCAGGTGGGTAAAATTACTGAGGCACAGGCTGCTTTTAGTCGCAGTTTGGTGCTCCAGGCGCGTAATCCGGTTGCGCTGAATGGTATTGGCTTGGCTTATCGCCGTCAGGGAAATTTAACTAAAGCGATCGAGTCCTACCGTAAGGCAATCGAAATTAGCCCCCAATATGCCCCTGCTTACAACAATTTAGGGCGGGTCTATGCCGATCAGCAGGAGAATGACAAAGCGATCGAAGCCTTTCAAAATGCGATTAAGGTCGATCCTAAAAATGCCATAGCCTTTAGCAATTTGGGCAACCTCCAAAGAACGAAGGGCAACCTAGAAGAAGCAATTAAAGCCCTCAGACAAGCCATCAGTTTAGGTAAGGCAGAAATTTGGACTGACTATACCAGCTTGGGGCTGGCACTAGCAGAGCAGAATAACTATGATGAGGCGCTCCAGGCTTATCGCCAATCTTTGGCAGAAAATCCTAATTATCCAGTTACTCATTTGGGCTTGGGGGCACTCTTTAGCCTTAAAGGGGACAAGCAACAGGCTCTTACCCACTATCAATCTGCCCTCAAACTCTATGAAACTGCCCAAGATAAGGAATGGATTGAGCGGGTGCAACAGGCGATCAAAGCGCTCCAGTAGTTGCCTAAACCGATCGGGATCGATGATCATGTATCATTTGTAGATGGAGTGGGGTTTCCCCACTTTATTTGCTTTTTATAGCCCCATGACCCATCCTCTGATCGAACCAATTCAAAATCTTGCCCAGAGCCTTGCCCCCAGTTTGGGGTTAGAACTAGCAGGGGTCTATGTCCAAACTCACTGTAACCCCGCTGTGGTACGGATTGATATTCGCAAGCCCGCTGATGAGGTAGGGCTAGATGACTGCGAAAGGATGAGCCTCGCCCTAGAAGCAGAACTCGATCGGTTGGACCTCATCCCCTTCCCCTATACCCTGGAAGTGTCCAGCCCTGGCATTGACCAGTTTTTGACTACCGATCGGCACTTTGCTGCCTTCCGTGGTTTCACGATCGCTGTTTCTGCCCATACCCCCTATGGCGGGAAAGACTATTGGGAGGGGCAATTAGTAGAGCGTACCGCCGAGGTAATCAAGCTCGCCCAGAGGGGGAAAGTGGTGGCAATCCCCCGATCGGTGGTCTCTCAGGTAGAACTGCAATAAACAACTAAATAAACACAAGGAGATTTTATGTCCATCGTCAACCTGCCAAATTTGCGCCGTCTAGTGGAAGATATTAGCAAGGAGCGTAACCTACCTGGCACGGCTGTTAATACAGCTTTGGCAGAAGCATTACTGAAAGGTTACGAAAAATTTCGCAAAACTTATCGAAGTGAAGGCACCCATTTTGATGAAGATTACTTCCAAAATTTTGAGGTGGAGCTAGACTTAGAACAGGAGGGCTTTAGGGTATTGGCTACGAAAACGATCGTGGAGGAAGTGACCAATCCCGATCGGGAAATTGCCCTAATGGAAGTGAGGGAAGTAGCACCAGAAGCACAGACCGGCGGCACGGTAGTAGTGGATGTCACCCCAGAGCAACAGGACTTTGGTCGGATGGCAGCCATGCAGACCAAACAAGTGCTAGCCCAAAAGTTGAGGGACCAACAAAGACGCATGATCCAAGAGGAATTCCAAGACATGGAAGGGGAAATCCTCCAGGGCAGGGTACTAAGATTTGAAAATAATTCCGTCATTATTTCGGTAACCAGTAGCGTAGGGCAGCCAGAGGTGGAAGCAGAGCTACCCAAAATGGAGCAGTTGCCCAATGAGCGTCCCTATCGTCCTAATTCCAGCATCAAGGTCTATTTGAAGCGGGTCTACAATACGCCGCGCAGGGGTCCCCAGTTGATGGTATCAAGGGCAGATGCGGGCTTAGTGGTGAGGCTGTTTGAAAATGAAGTCCCCGAAATTGAAGATGAAATTGTCCGCATTGTGGCAGTAGCAAGGGAGGCGAATCCCCCCACTGGTCATGTGGGACCCCGCACCAAAATTGCCGTCGATACCCTAGAGCGGGATGTAGACCCAGTGGGTGCCTGTATTGGTTCAAGGGGAGTCCGCATCCAAGCGGTAGTGAGTGAACTCAAGGGGGAAAAAATCGATGTCATTCGTTGGTCTCCCGATCCGGCTACTTACATTGCCAATGCCCTCAGCCCCGCCAAAATTAAAGAAGTAGCCATCATCAATGCGGAGGAGCGGCAAGCCCTAGTGATTGTGCCGGAAGACCAACTCAGTCTAGCGATCGGGAAGGAGGGGCAGAACGTCCGTTTGGCAGCTAGGCTGACGGGCTGGAAAATTGACATCAAGAGGAATGAATAGTGGCTCCCGTCGGTTTTCGTCGCTGTATTATCTGCCGCAAACTAGCCCATCGGGACGAATTCTGGCGGATTGTGCGGGAAGGCAATACCGTAAAACT
>Ga0272446_1002303_pt1 | contig 26242 bp, 21 predicted proteins | sample YNPCB0061_FD_194587 | JGI IMG/M metagenome (GOLD analysis project Ga0272446, IMG submission 194587) | Hot spring microbial mat communities from Yellowstone National Park, WY, United States - YNP-CB-006-1 | ecosystem: Environmental > Aquatic > Thermal springs > Hot (42-90C) > Sediment | place...
GGCTGAATTTTCGCAGAAGGTTGTTTAAAGAAGTAGAAAAAACTGTTGAATCGGCGGAAGCAATGCTACAAATCGCGTTTATATCTTTTATTATCAATTATTTATAGTTCGCAAAACATTATCTAAAGGTAGCGACCGCATCTAAGGGTATTCCTAAACTGTCTTTGAAAAATTGCTCAACAAGTGTATAGTCTTTTCCTTTCAAATACTCTTTTAAGGTCTTTCCCTGAGGCATGACCATGCCTTTTTGCATTTCTGTCATGAGCGTAGGGTCGTCCATGTCCAACTCTAACACCAGCTGCTCGGAAGTTTTGAGTTTGTTTTTGATAACTTCTGTTAAAAGTAAATCTTGTGGACAAAGCACGTGGAAAGTGCCAAAAAGATAAGAAGGTTGCTTCAAACCTTTGCCTGAAATTTCCCAAAGCAGACTTTGTGTTGCGTTTTGTGCTTTTGCTATTTGCTTCCCAATAAAGAAGCCGAGCATAAGTAAGCCTAAGAAAATAATAATCTTTTTTACCAATGTTTTCATTTTTCTAATAAATTTTAGATGTAAATACTCAAATTTGACTTGTGATTCATTCACAATACAAATAACGAGTATTTTCGGCAGGGCATTGGTGAAAGAAAAACTAAACAAAACTTAAAAAAAACTTAAAGCCATCATCTTTTCCCCCCAAAGTTTCGCAAGTTATAAGTAAATATCAGCATATAGTATTGGCGAAGCACTTGGGTTCTTACGTCTTCTATATAAGACTCGCTTACATTTCGTACAATGCTGTTGTTTTGATTGAGTAAATCAAAAACGCTGAGTTTAATTTCTCCTTTCTGATTCCAAAACTTTCTCCCTACGCTCATGTTCCAAAGTAAGAAATTTTGATTGAAACCTCCTGTTAAGCCTGTAAACCAAGTATGTCCAATATCGCTTTGCAAGAGAAAATTTTTAAAAAGAAAGTTAGTACGAAGATTAGTCGTTTGCGAGTAAAAAGTATTGTCTAACTGGGCTTGGATAGAGTTTTTTACTATGCCATAATTCCCTGAATAAGAGAGATTGAAGTCTATGTTTTCGCTGATATTGCTTGCAATAGTAATGCCCTGACCAATGGTATAGCTATCAGAAATGTTAGTGATATTGTTTATCAGGCTTGGGGTTCTGGTATAGCCTACTCTGGTGCTGAAATTCAAAGTGATTTTTAACTTTTTAATAGGCAAACCATACACACTAAAATAGTTCATGTTCAGCTGGTTGTCAAGATTGACAGGTTGGGAAAATTGTGAACCTCTCTTTAAAATGACCTCATTAGCGATTATGGTATCTCTTTGAGCAATGGTAACTGCATTACTGATAGGATTTTGTGTGTAATTCACATTGAAAAAGGTGAAAAAGGTGGTGGCTTTTTCTGGGTTATTAGCAGAATAGCGGAGTACAAGTCGGTGATTGTAACTTTGCACCAAATCAGGATTGCCCGAAGTCAGGAAAAGGGGATTGGTATTATTGACTACATTTTGGAGTTGGTTTACCGAAGGGGCATTGACCGCAGTGCGGTAGAAAAAGCGTAGGTTTTTAGTATTGGAAAAGTTGTATCGTAGATTAAAATTGGGCAGAAGGTTATTAAAATTGCGTTGGAGAGTATTGTTGATTGGGAAAAGTTGCTCTCCAATGAGTTGAGCATTTTGATAAGACATTCCTGCGGTAAATTGCATTTTTCTATTATTATAACGATAGCTTACGCCGCCCCGATTAGCAATATACTCATTATCAAAGGTATTGGAAAGTAAAGTATCTAAAATATTAAATGTTTGACTGTTTTCATTGAAAGCATTGGTTCTGCGGTCAGAGTAATTGTTGTTATAAGAAATGTTATAGTCAAACTGCAAAACACTTTGGCGGTTAATTGGCTCAGTGTAAGACAGATTTCCCTCGATGGTATAAGCATTGGTAATTTGGTCGGTGCGTTGATTTTGGTTCGTAGTATTGATGATATTTCCTTGAAAAAACTCATTTTGGGCAAATAAAAAAGATTCATTATCGCGGTTATTAAAATTAGTAGTAAGGCTGACCGAATAAGTACGCCCACGTTTTTTGAAAGCATGGCGAAAGAGAATCTCATTGCCAAAATTATAGGCAAAAGCGTTGTTGCGATTTAGGTTCTGTGTACTATTCAGCAAAGAACCATTGGCTAAGGCATTTGCCCCTGTCAGGTTCGTGGAGGCTTCGTTGAATTGAAAACTTAGCCTTGGGGTAATGAGCAAAGAGTTGGCAGAGTCAATCTTGTACTCGAGGCGAGCATTCAAACGATGATTTTGATTGACACTTTCTGAAAGGCTACTTTGGTCGTACAACTGATTCGTATTATTGCTCAAAAATAAGGTACGCGCCAAGTCTTGGCTATTTACATTGGAGCTGCGGTTAAAGAAATAACTACCTGTAATTGTTACTTTTTTCCCCCAATTATCACTGTAATTCAAGCCAATAGAGTGCGTGTTAGTAATTCCGCTTTGCTGACCGATTAGGAAATTATTAGCGTTGTTATTTCCGCCCTGCCAGCTTCCTCCGCCTTGTCCCCCGCGACCACCTTGTCCTCTACCCCCTTGCCCGCGACTGCCCCCTCCTTGGTTTCCTGTAACTCCTGCTAAGTCTTGGGAAGAGAAATTTTGTTGATTAATATTATTGCTAAGCGCTACTAAGGAAATACGACGTGCCTCTTTGAAGTAGTTAAGTGTTGCTCCTGCTTGGTAGCGGTCATCTGTACCGTAGCCTCCGTAAATTCGTCCAAACTGCCCATTGCGGCTGTCTGCTTTGGTAACAATATTTATCGTTTTGATGGTATTCCCGTCGTCAAAACCACTAAACTGGGACTGCTCGCTCAGTCGGTCAAATACTTGGATTTTTTCTATGACTTCCGAGGGTAAGTTTCGTAAAGCAATGACGGCATCGTCGCCAAAGAACTCTCTCCCGTCCACCAATACTCGTCCTACGTTCTCGCCTTGCGCTTGTACTACACCATTCTCGACTGTCAGACCGGGCATTTTCTTTATCAAATCCTCCGCAGAAGCATCTTTATTCATTTTGTAGGCTTTGGTGCTTAGCTCTACGGTATCTCCTTTTTGTTCGGCGAGTGCTGCCTGCCCTATTACCTCTACTTGTTTGAGCATAGATACCTTAGGAGCGATGAGTAAGTTGCCTAAATCCAGCACAGGTTGGCGAAAAAAAATGGTGGTATCAATGTCTTTGTAGCCTATAAAAGTGATTTTCAGCTTGTAAGGCTGTCTTTGCGTAGGTCTGAGGCTAAAATTTCCTTCTATATCGGTAGTAGTAAAAAATTTTTTAGTAGTATCTCTGATACCTGTCAATATTACGTTGGCACTAATGAGCGGTGCTTTGTCTAAGCTATCTAATACAGTGCCTTTCAGTTCTAAGTTCTGTGATTTTAAAGCACTTGCGAAAAAAAATAGGCAAATGGAAGTAAAGTAAATTTTTCTCATGGTTTTTAAGTGGTTAGTCTTGGTTTGAAGAATGTAAAAGATTTCTTTTAGACTAATAAAATTCAAAAAAGTTTAAAACCCTTCTTAGTTTTTTTGTGCTGAGATAAAAATTTCCTTACTGAGTAATAAAAATTATACAAAAAAAACTAATCTTTGTAAGAAAGCCTTTCGTTAGTGATTTTTTTACTCTATCTCTTCATTTCTACTATGATAGTCATTCAAAATTATCCATTGGCAGTTATTTTTTGCATCTTGGCAATGATTTGCTGGGGTTCTTGGCAAAATACCCGCAACTGGGCGGGTTTAACTTGGCGTTTTGAACTTTATTACTGGGATTGTGCCTTGGGGATTTTACTCTTGTCTTTTTTAGCCGCTATTACTATTGGTAGCATGGGTAATACGGGGCAGACATTTTGGGCAAGCCTCGCACAAGCCACTCCTACCTACATTGCTTATGCTATGCTCGGCGGAGTAATTTGGAATCTTGGAAACTTGCTTTTAGTAGCAGGAATTTCCTCAGCAGGCATGGCGACTGCTTTTCCAATAGGCGGAGGATTAGCTTGGTTATTGGGTATCTTAGTAAACTACATCGGAAAGCCGGAAGGCAAACCCTATTATTTATTAGCAGGTGGAGCGTCTATTGCTTTGGCTATCTACCTGTGTACCTTAGCTTACCAACGCTTGCAGCAAGGCAAGGCAGAGGTTTCCTACAAGGGAGTGATTTTAGCATTTATTGCAGGAGTGCTAATCGCCTTTTTCTACCGCTTTGTGGCTATTTCGCTGATTACTGACTACGCCAGTCCCGAAGTCGGTAAATTAACACCACTTACAGGGGTATTTTTCTTTTGCGTCGGAGCTTACCTAAGTACATGGATATTGAACCCTATCTTTATGAAAAAACCCGTCAAAGGTGAGCCTGTGAGCATGGCTGATTATCTCAAAGGCACTCCTAAGCAACATTTGATAGGCATATTGGGAGGCATGATTTGGTGTTGTGGAATGGTATTTAGCTTTATGGCGGCAGACCAGGCAGGTTTTGCAATTTCCTATGGTTTGAGTAACTCCGCTCCTATTGTAGCCGCATTGTGGGGAATTTTTGTATGGAAAGAATTTAAAAACGCACCCCAAGGAACTTCTAATTATTTGGTAGGAATGTTTGTTTTTTATTTTATAGGCTTAGTATTGCTTATTTTGGCGAAGTAGGTATCAAGAGCAGCCCCCCCGTCTGTACAAATCTATCTTTTAAATTAGTAAATATATTTGAAAATGAAAACATTTGCAGTAATAGGTTGTGGATTCTGGTCGCATTTCCAAGTGGCGGCCTGGCACGAATTAGAAGGGATAAAATTAGTAGCTGTTTGCGACAAAGATATAGACAAAGCTAAATCGTTAGCCGTAAAGTTTGGTCATCCCAAAGTATATACCAATGCCGAGGAGATGTTTCAGAATGAAAAAATTGACTTTCTCGACATTATTTCCAGTGTGAATACGCACTGCGAATTGGTGCTACTTGCCGCTAAGTACAAAATAGATACTATCTGCCAAAAACCTATGGCAGAAACCCAATCAGATGCCTTGAAAATGCTTAGAGCCGCAAAAGAGAAAGGTATTCGTTTTTTCATACACGAGAACTTTCGTTGGCAAGCTCCTTTAAGAGAACTGAAAACCCTCTTGGATTCTCAAATAATTGGCAGGGCATTCAAAGCTAATCTAAGATTTTGTTGTAGCTTCCCTGTTTTTGATAATCAACCTATTTTGAGGGAATTAGAACAGTTTATTATTGCCGATTTGGGGGTACATATCCTTGACCTTGTGCGTTTTTATTTTGGTGAAGTCGATACGCTCTATGCGAAAACGATGCGAATAAACTCTACTATCAAAGGTGAAGATGTGGCGAATGTTTTTATGGAAATGGAAAGCGGCTTGCATTGCTACGCAGAAATGTCTTATGCTTCCATTCTTGAAAATGAACGATTCCCACAAACATTTATCTTAGTAGAGGGCGAGAAAGGGAGTATGTATCTTGGCTTAGACGGAGAAATTCGCATTACCACTAAAAACGGAACCACAGTAAAAACGGTAAAACCTATCATGTATGCTTGGCTTGACCCCGCTTATGCAGTGGCTCATGCAAGCGCAGTAGATACTAACAGGAATATATTACAAGGACTAAATGGAAACGGTTGCGAAACCACCGCCGAGGATAATATTAAAACATTAAACCTGGTATTTGCCGCTTATGAATCTGCTAAAACAGGACAGCCTCAAAAAATGAGGGATTATCCTATAGCGTAGAAAATGAAAAATAAAATCAATCAATTTTACCAAATTGCTAAACTCAGGAAAATAGAAAGAAGAAAAAAAGATATACTTATGAGAATAAAGAAAATGATTTTTAATATTTTATTAATCTTGTAAGCTGCTTTCTTTACTAACTGCGTTCTCTCTCTTAGCAAGCAGTCTATATCTGAAATGCCCTTTTGGCTATAATTTTGAATAGAAGAAGAAGTACCTGAGGCTTTGGGAATTAAGTGGTACTCGCTGTTAGTATCTATATGGTTAAGGTAGCTTTCTACTCCATGAAAAAGAGATTCAAATAGGCTTTTTATTAGGTGAAAAATAGGATAATAAACATAAGGTAAATGTTTTTGAATCTCCTTTTGTATGGTTGTAACACTTACTATAAAAGTAGTAGCTTTGATTACCTCAGCAAGCGAAGGAATTTCTATACGGACTATTGTCATACTTTCATTGGCTACCCCGATTTCAAGCAAGAGCAAGCGTAATTGTTTAAGAACTTCTGCAAAAATATACTCGATTTCCTTAGATAAGCGATTGATGAATAAAACCCCTCCAATCAATAGCCCACATAATAAGGCTAATACTCCTCCGAGCAGAAAGAATACCGTCCCTAAAAGATAGTCCCCTAAAATACAGAAAGATACCGTAATCAATACTATCAAAGTTAGTAAAGCGGCAGCTGGAATAAAAATAGTTTTAACGAAATAGTGAGGGAAGTGAATCAAACTCCTTACCTTTGAGATAATCTCTTCTTCCTCCAAAGGCAAGAGGCTAACTCCTGTGGTTTCTTGAAGTCTTTCACTTATTATAACAGCGTCTTTATTCATTTTAGCTTTAATCTACTTAATAAATTTATAAAAAATTCTTGCAAAATAAATAAAATTGCTCAAAATTTAAAAATAATTTAATGTTTAGCATATATGTCTGAATGGGTATCTCTCCCTCTGCTTATCAATGAATATTTCATGACAAGGAAAGTTACAGCAGAAACATTAGACACTCTATTAGCCAATGGGTGGAGGCATTTTGGCACATATTTTTTTCGCTACAACATCAATATTTACCAAGGACAATTCTGCCGAGTAGTTCCTTTGCGAATAGATTTACAAAAATTCACATTTTCTAAAAGTCAGCAAAAAATTTGGAAAAAAAATCAAGACTTACACGTTCGTATCCAACCTATTCAAATTAACCCAAACGTATTAGATTTGTTTGAAAAACACAAGACAAAATTCAAAGAAAATATCCCGGAAAGCATTTATACTTTTCTTTCTACTCGTCCCGCCGAAGTTCCCTGTGCCGCCGTAGAAATTGGAGTTTACAAAGCAGATAAATTACTGGCAATGAGTTTTTTAGATTTAGGAAAGGAATCAGTTTCAAGCGTTTATGGCATGTATGATTTTGAGTGGGCAAAGCGCAGTTTGGGAGTTTACACTATGCTCTTAGAAATAGATTTTGCCCTAAAAACTAAGCGAAGATACTATTATCATGGGTATTGCTTTGATATACCTTCTTTTTATGATTATAAGAAAAAGTTTAACGGCTTACAAGGTTTTGATTGGCAGGGAGGTTGGAATGACTTATAAATTTGCTATTATTACGCCAAAATTTTGAATAACTAAAATCTAACAATTGCTTAACTCTAATTACAGTGAAAGTATTACTTACCTGCCCGCCAATGATAGGGCAACTGCACAGATTCAAACCCTCTTTTCATGCGAAAGGGGTAGAGGTAATAGTACCTCAAAACTTCGTACAACAGCTTTCCGAGGAGGAACTTATCCAAATACTCCCTGATTTTGAGGGTTGGATTATTGGAGATGACCCTGTAACCAGAAGAGTTTTAGAAGCAGGAAAAAGAGGCAAGCTAAGAGGAGCAGTAAGGTGGGGGATTGGCGTGGACAATGTAGATTTACAAGCAGTAAAAGACTTAAATATTCCTTTTTCCAACACACCTTATATGTTTGGAGGAGAAGTAGCAGACCTTGCAGTCGCCTATGTCATAGCCCTTGCTCGTTATACACATCTCATTGATAGAGAAGTAAAAGCAGGTCATTGGGCAAAACCCGCAGGCATCTCCTTGGCAGGAAAAACAGTGGCACTCATAGGTTTTGGAGATATTGGTAAGAACATAGCCAAGCGACTCTCTGCGATGGACATGGTATTAAATATTTACGACCCTTATGCCAAAGATAAGGAAAGATACGATAACTATAACTTTTTCAACTTCCCTGAGAAATTAGAAGAAGCCGATTTTGTAATACTTGCCTGTGCTTTAACTCCTGAAAATAAGCACCTTATCAATGTTGATAGCCTTGCCAACATGAAAGATGAAGTCCGAGTGGTGAATGTTTCCAGAGGTGGTTTGATAGATGAAAAAGCCTTAGTAGAAGCATTAAAAAGTAAAAAAGTTCACTCAGCCGCCTTAGATGTTTTTGAAGTCGAACCTTTGCCTATGGATTCACCCCTAAGACAGTTTGATAACATCATTTTTGGCTCGCACAATGGTTCTAATACTATAGATGGAGTCATTAGGGCGAGTAGAAAAGCAATGAGTTTGGTTTTTGAATTTATGGGAATAGAATAAAGCTATTGTAAATGAGGAAAATAGAGAGCCGTTGGTAACTTGCTTATCTCGAAATCTTCCAACAGATTTTCTATGTTTGATACTTTCTTTTCTATGCCTATTTGCTTTGCTATCCATTGGATAATAGGTTGGGGAGAAAGCAAATTCTCCCGCAATATCTTGATAGACAAAGATTCATGAGATTTAGACATTTTTTGCTTTCCCTCTTCGTACAACAAAGGGTGGTGAAGAAACGTAATCTTCATAAAGTTTTCTTTTCCGAGTAACTGGGCTAAGTAAAGTTGAGCGGCAGTAGAAGCCATCAAGTCCTCACCTCTTACAATAAAGTTGATTTGATATGTCAAGTCATCAGATAGGGAAGCTATCTGATAGGCAGGAATTTGGTCTTTGCGTCTGATGACAAAGTCGCCCATCTGCTCCGCCAAATTGACGCTTACCTTCCCTTTAAAAATATCTTGGAAACTGAGAGGGGCAGAGGGAACTTCAATTCTCCATGCAACTTCGTTTTGTTGGGAAAACTGACGTTGATTTAAGATTTTATTCTCTCTGCAAAAACCCGTATATAAGCCGTTGATTGAATGATTTTGAACCTCTTTGCGAGAACACTTACAAGCATAGACCAAAGGAGGTGAAAGATAGAGAAGATTATTTAATAGCTGTTCATACTCATGGATTCTATACTCTTGAGAAAAATTTTTTAGAAAATCATTAGTTCCACTGGCGCCCTCGTCGTAGTCTAACCCTAACCACTCCAAAGTTTGGAAAATATCATCTAAATAGGCAATTTTCCGCCTTTGGCTATCTAAATCATCTATTCGCAAAAGCAAAGTGCCTTTTTGCTGCCTGACTATGAGCCAAGTAAGTACAAAAGAAAATACATTGCCCAAGTGCAAGAAACCGCTTGGGGTAGGAGCCAGTCGCGAACGAAGCGGAGGGGAATGCGTATCATGCTTAACCTTCATGGATTAATTTATCTTAACCAACTTATTTTTCATAAGTTAGGAAAACTCGAACTTCAATCTAAAACCAAACCGCAATGCTTCCAATCAGTAATTGACTGTTTTTTACAGGATTACCTTCTGAGTTTTGGTAAACCTCCTTTTTAGAAAAGAAACTGCGGCTTTCCAAACGTATCAAAATATTTTTTTCTATGCTATAATTTACACACAAAGAAGTACTTGCAGAAGAAAACCCATTAACAAGACTAACAGGAGAAATCTGCACGCTATTAGGGTCATCAAAGTACTCCAAGCGACCTGAAAGCGAAAACTCTGATGTAAACTGATAACTCCCTATCAAATTTATATTATGCCAAAAATAATTTTTTACTTCTCCCATCGCATTTTTAGCCTCCTGCACGCCAATATAGGCGCAAGATGTCCCAGAAAACTTATTTCTTTTATAAATAAAATAAACATCTGTAAAATAACGATTGCCAAAATCAGGTCGAGAGGAGGAGTTTTCATTGCCAATATAGGTATTCCAATTAATAAGAAGGTAATCATTGGGACGATATGCTAATTGTGTGCCTAAGGATTTGCTCTCATTTACATCTATGATTTGTTGCCAACCATTGAGCAGGTAAAGTGAAAGATGGACTCTCTTCCCAACAGGGATTCCTAACTTCGCTCCTGCCAGATAATAAGGTACGTATTCACAAGCAAAAGAACGGCTGTACATCAGTTGGTCTTTGGAAATAGCAGATTCATTGGTATAGGGCGAGCCTAATACTCCTACATCTAACCATATCTCTTTGTTTTTAAATAGCTTAACGCCTATATTCCCCTCTACTATGTGCTTTAAAGTACCTTGCTCTGCTGCATAGTTAGCATTCATGTAAGTTCCAAATCCGGGAGCAAATTTTGCCCTTACCCTCGCAGAGTTATATTCCATAGAAATATATGCTAAATTGATATTCAATTCATTATGCCTTGCAGAATTGACAAAATATGGTCTATCTTTGTCCTTAGGCTGGCTAAAATCATAACCATAATAAGTATCTATATAGCCTCCGATTACCCATTGGTTACTCATAGTGTCCACGGGAGCGGACAAATTATTTTGAGCATGTAAACTATTGGGCAGAGAATAAAATAAAAATACGCCTAAGATACATTTAATTTTCATCTTGTTAATAGCTGTATTTGTAGAGTTAAAAAGTATTATGCAAATTTTACATATATTTTAAGCATTTTAATATATTTTGTAAAACTAAATTTATGTTTATGCTATGAAAAGTGAATATTTTACCCATGGCAATCTCGTGCTTTTTCAAGGAAATTGCTTAGAAAGAGAAAGTTTTGATAAAGAATTTATTGATTTAACGGTTACTTCTCCGCCTTATAACGTAGGGATTGATTATAATTCGAATAATGACGAACTAAACTACGAGCAGTATTTAGATTTCTCTGAAAAGTGGTTGGCTAATTGTTTTGCTCGGACAAAACCACAAGGGCGTTTGTTGATGAATATTCCTTTGGACAAAAACAAAGGCGGACAGCGAGCTGTAGGAGCAGACTTGACCAAAATAGCCCAAAAAATAGGCTGGCAATATCACTCAACTATTATTTGGAACGAAGGCAATATCTCTCGAAGGACGGCTTGGGGTTCTTGGCTTTCGGCGGCTGCTCCTTATGTGATTGCTCCCATAGAGTTAATTGTGGTGCTTTATAAAGATGAATGGAAGAAAACTAATGGCTCGAGAATTTCAGACATTAGTAAAGAAGAATTTATGGCATGGACAAATGGTCGTTGGAATTTTAATGGAGAAAGTAAAAAGCGAATAGGGCACCCCGCTCCTTTTCCAAGAGAATTGCCACGCAGAGCCATCAAATTATTTAGTTTTGTAGGAGACACAGTTTTTGACCCTTTTTGTGGAAGTGGTACAACTTTGATTGAAGCCGAAATTCATAACCGGATAGGCATAGGCTTAGGGATAGATTCTAATTACTGTGAATTGGCGAAAAATAGAATTTTGAAAGAAGTTGGAAGTCTAATTTTTTAGAAAAATGGCAAAAATAGTTCAACATGAACTTGTTAAATGCTTGCCTACAATATTAGCCTCATTAGCAAATCTCTCCGTATCATCAAACTATAAAAATATTTTCAATAATTATTTATTTTTTACATTTATATTCCCTACCTTTGAATCATGTTTTATTTGAAAACGAAACTAAGAGTTACTCATCAGTTTTTTTCTTTACTTTTCAATATTAATTAAAAAAAAATTGCAATATTTTTTGATTAATAAATATTTATTGATATTTTTGAACCAAAATAATTTCAATAATAAATGAATTAAGTCAAATGTAGGATTTGTTCTTGATATGATAAAAGCAAACAAATCGCCATTTTCAAAAATATAATCTTTTAAAATTATGAACGAGGTATTTGTAAAACTCAAACGCAACTTTGGACTGACACTAATACTGGCGATAGGGCTGGGCGTAGAGTTCACTAATTTCCAAAGTATGTTTTTCAGATTCATGCTGTCGTACAGACCTGACTGGGGGGCTATCAACCATGTACCTGCTATGTTTCTGAGTGCCTTTTTACTCTTGTGCATTGTCATTTTTGGCATTCGCAAGCAGGTGGTCTTATCTTGGTTCTTGGCGTTGCTGACTTGTGTAGTTTCTTTTACGGTGTATAGTCGCATGGAGTTAAGTTGGGAATGGGAAAAAATGGACGAGTTGAACTTTGTTGTGCTGATTTTGAGTGCTATGTTGCCTATGTTGGTGGCTTACAGTACTCACCAAATCGCTCACGACGAGGAGGAGGACGTGAGCGAACTCATGGCGGATTTGGAGCGTAGAAAACGCAGACAACTGCAAAACGAAATGATACGCCAAAAAGAGTTGCAATATGCCCAAGAACGCAGGCGTTTGAAAGCCTCTTTGGCACAAGCATTAAGAGAAGAGGAAAAAATGAAGATGAGAGATTTAGAAAGCTATCAGAACGGTTTTGCCGATGCTTACCAAGAAGATGAATTCGAACCTGTTTATCACAAAGTTAAAAAACCATCTACCCAAGAGGACTTGGCAGAGAAGTTTGTAACAAGCAAACAGTACAACTCTGTAAATTTTACACCCATCAGGGACAAATCTTCTAAAAATACCTCTTATAAGCCAGTGGAGAACAAAGAGAAAAATAGTTCTGTGAAAGGGCAAAATGTAGAGGAGAAAAACATTGAAAGCAAATTAAAAACAACACCTAAAATTATGCAGGTAAAATCTCAATATGAAGAGATTGAAAATAAAGTAGCTAAAAATGAGCCTCTTTCAAAAACTGAAAGCCTCTCTAAGCGATTCAGAGAAGAAAGCGAAAAGGAATTGAAGCAAGAGCAAGAGGTAGAGCGAGAAGTAGTTTTCAATTTTGCAAAGAATGAAAATATAGCTAAACATACTCATTTTTCTAAAATGAATGAAGACGGCAATCCTCGCAAAGTAGCAGGAGGATACAAAATTACTTGCATACACTGCGGCAAAGAAACCGTCAAAAAATCAAAAACAGCAAAATATTGCTCTACTTCATGCCGAGTGGCTCATCGCAAGGAATCTGGCATAGAAGATGACGGCAAAAGCCCTGCATTCTACTTAGTAAAAGACGATTTTGATAACTCTGGCGTAATAGAGTGGGCAAATGCAGAAAGCGTGTAGCATACCTTTGTAAATCAATATTTTCAAAACAAGATTTTGATTGTCAATAATTTATGTAAAAACTTTACTTTAAAAAGAACTTTTAAAATTAATGATTGGCATTATCAGAAAGTTAAGCAAAGTAAATTTGCATCTTTCTATGAAGTTCAAAAATGTGCGAACTAAGCCAAAAAAAAATCAGTTTTGCTACTATATCAAAGCATCTTCTTTCAAAAATTGGACTAAGCAGCAAGTAACCAAAAACTAAAAAATACTAAAAAAATGGTTAAAGTAGAAAATATAAACAAGAAAACAACAGAAAAGCGTTTGGTAGAAAATCCCAAAGCTACTACTGGAAAATGTTGCAAATATTGTAACAAACAGATTCAATATTTCACTAACGATAAGCAAGAGTATTGCTCTAATACTTGTCGTAGTGCGGCGAATCAAGCCAAGCGAATCGCTAAAATGGGAATAAGTGAATTGAGAAAAGAAACTGCCGAGATAGCAAAGCGTTCAATCAGTGGAAACGATGCAATAAATGCTGCACGTAACATGACTAATGAGCAACTTTGGAAGTTGGTAGAGGCAATGATGACCGAGTTAGCAGCAGAGAAGGCTAAAAATGCAAGCCTTTCCAAAGAGTTAGGTCGTTTCAAGAAAATAGCTTTCAATTTGTATGTTGTTGAGTAAGTAGATTAGTTTACTATTGATTGATGTTTTTGGTTGAGTATTTACGGTTTGTATATGACCTTCCTTGTTCATAGTTTGCATCTTTTGACTCTGCTATAAAAGTATTTGACTGATTTCTTTCGGAAAAGCTATTCAAATTTGGATAGCTTTTTTTGTTGCAAGTAAGATGGAGTCAAATCTGTAACTTCTTATTGGATTAAAAGAATCTCTACAAATAAATCAGCCTTATTTATTACATACTATTGGATTAAATTATACTAAAAACAAAAGAATAAAAAATTTTTTTATTCTTTTAACTTATCTAAAAAATACTGTATATAATATTTTGTTAATCAATGTTTTATACTAAATATAACTGTAACTCTGCACAATATTATCATAAATTTTATCTTGATAATTAGGTAGCTATTAATTGTTATATAAAATTGATTATGTATAAAAAGCGGTCATACATCATAAAAGCGTCTTACTTACTAAACACATAACATTAAGCAATAGAAGCAATTAACTCGTTCAAGTCGGCAACATTGTGGGCTTGGGACATGTCTATTCGTTTTTGATAGACATTTTCATACACTTCAGCAAAAATTTCTTTTTTTATCTCCGTATCGTACTCGTTGTTGCCGAGCCACTGCTGGAAAAGATTAGGGTATTGCTTTTCATACTTGTAGAAGTAAAAGTCTTGCAACTTATTGAAAAGCTGATTCTTAAACATTTCTTTTTTAGGAGAGAGCTTATTAAATTCTTTGAAAACGATGCGTATAGAATAAGCATGGCTTTGTCCAGGCGCTTTGTAAAATTCAAACTCAAAATTTAATGAGGTGCGTTCTTGTATTTCTCTCAATGCTTTTTGCAGATGTCTTTTCTTTTCACGATTGTTCTCATAGTGAATATCTGCTATTTTACAGAGGTGGTCAAAATAAGGTGTAATTTCTTCTTTCTTGTACATAGCAACATGTTGCAACATAGAGAGATACATAAAAAGACTTTTATTTCTCTGGGTGCCTGCCGCTATATAATCTTCCAAGAATACAGTAGAATAATAACTTAATAAATTGGAAATGAACTCTTTGCTGAGTTTGAGTTCGTAATATCTTTTCTGTGGACGGCGTGAATCATAAAGCACTCTTGCGTCCACCAACACAGGAATACTTGAAATCCCTTCTATGTTCATGCCCGGTACTTTTGCCTTGTAAGTAAACACAATATTTTCTTTTATCATGCGGAAAATAGTGTATTCTAACTGCGAACTCCATTCATAGCCGTTAATGTTGGGTTTATGTTTGCGTGTTTCTGCGGCGGGGTGTCGCTTGCTAAGATTGGATTTTTTATAGCCCATGACCTTACAAAAATCGGTTAAGGAAACGCGATTAAACCCAAATAAATTATGGGTATAGTTGTAACAAATATAGACAATTAAGTCTCTTACTAAACCTGCATCAGTACCGTAATGCTCATTGATGTCTGCTGCATTTAAGATGATATTCCGCTCTACTCTAACCGGGGAAAGCGTAGAATTAGAAGCAGAATTTTGGGAATTTACCGCAGTTGTTACCATATTTTTTTATTTTAGCAAAGCAAACGCAAAATATATTTAAGTACAAAGTTAAAATTATTAAAAATATTTCCAAAAAACTTAGGTAAAAAAATCTTTTTTCTCAAAAAAATTATGAAATACACTGTTCTAATACTCGTTTTATGCTTTTCTTTTGCTTGCGGAAGTAAGGAAAAACAAGAAAATAGCATTGAAAATCAGACCGCTAATTTGAGTGGAGTAGATTCTACTTATCTATGCGTACCCTGTAAATCTGTGGGGAAAATTACAGCAAATACAACGGAAGCCGACTTGGTCAGATGGTTTGGTAGAGAGAATGTCATTACTGAAAAATCAGCCTTTGACGGCGGAGAAATTATCATTACGACTATATTCAGAGGAACGGAAAAGCAACTTATTATTAATTGGAAAGATGAGGACAATTTGACAGGAGTAGCCTCTTGTGAGATAAATAATGAGGATACGGTTTGGCAAATTCCTTATGGTATCAAACCCTCTACTCCTTTGGCAAGGCTAAATGAGCTAAATGGTAAGCCCTTCGTATTCAGTGGATTTGGATGGGACTTCGGGGGAAATATTTTGGACTATAAAGGAGGGAAATTAGAACAGTTTAGAGAGTGCTATGGTCTTAGCTTATCAGATGCGAGCGAAGATAATGCTTATAATTTGGCAGATGAAGCCTCGCAGCAAGTAATGGGCGATAATGATGTTATGAGTGATAACAAGGTACTTGAGAAAATGAATATTAAAGTAAGCGTAGTAAGAATATTATTTAATTGATGACTTGCTCAAAAGCTTACTCAGTGCTAAGAAAATAAATAGGTCTGATTTGAGCAACCTTCAGCAAATTTTTTGTCTTTTTGATGTGGTAAATCATATTTATTTTTTAATTTTTTCTAATTAATTTAAAATGAAAACTTTAAACTTAATTTTCGCACTCATTTTATTTTTAGGAATTACTGTGTCTGCCCAAGATACAGAGAATAGGCAGGAAACACTTTTTAGTAGAGGGACAAGTGTGTCTGGATTTGGCGGACCGATAGTAGAGTTTAGCGTTGTCAAAGGACAATTTTCAGTGTCTAATGGTGGCGGTGGCGGGGTACTTTTCAATCAATCTTTCTTCTTGGGAGGATATGGAATGAATACCTCTAATAGATTGGCTATTAACATAGCAAACACTAATCATAGACTTGATTTTGGACACGGGGGGTTTTGGCTGGGCTACATCGACTCTTACAACAAATTAGTACATTTTACAGGCAGTTTGCGGCTTGGCTGGGGTAGCGTAACGATGCGAGAGAGTAGAAACTTTGGAAATAATTTCAATACTCGACTGGGCAATTGCTTTGTAGCTACTCCCGAATTGGGCTTTGAGCTAAATATTACTCGCTTCTTCCGAATTGCCGCAACCGCAGGTTATCGCATTGTAGCAGGCATTAGTGAGGTTAATTTTACTGATGCACAAGGCAATTTGATAGAAAAAATTAACAATTCTGATTTTAGTAGCCCAATGGGGGCGCTTACTTTCAAATTTGGTTGGTTTGGTAGATAGTAAGAAAGGAGGTTTCTTTTGCTTTAAATTATTTACGCTCAAAATAGATAGTTTGCAAACTTTTATAAGGTCCTAAACCTTGTAAAAGTTAATCTTCAGTAGCATTTTAGCATTACTTGTTATACACCACCGACTAATTTTTATTTCTTCTTCCTCATTAAATCTGCATTGCATTTTTCTTTTACCATGAGAGTATAGGACAGTTAGTTGTTTTTGATTGTGTATTTTTGTTATAGAAAAATTTAAGCCGTAAGCACACAAGATTTTATTACTCACTAAAGATTTATAACTAATGACAAAAAATATGAACTTCAAATACGTAAGCTATCTTTGGGACGAGGCTAAGGCAAAGTCCTTAGGGGATAATCAAGTCGATTTATTGATTTATCGCTCCAATCTTTTAGGAGCAGACCTTCGCCTTACTAACTACGGCGGGGGGAATACTTCTTGTAAAACGATTGAAAAACACCCACTTACCAATGAGCCTACTGAGGTGATGTGGGTAAAAGGTTCGGGTGGTGATTTGGGTACTTTGAAAAAAAGTGGATTAGCCGCACTTTATTTGGATAGCTTGCATGCGCTTAAAAAAATCTATCGCGGTCTGCAATACGAAGATGAAATGGTAGAACTTTTTAACCACTGTATTTTTGATTTGAACTCCAAAGCTCCCTCCATAGATACTCCTTTACACGCTTTTCTGCCCTTTAAGCATATAGACCACTTGCACCCTGACGCAGTCATTGCGATAGCGGCATGTAAAGATGGAAAAGCTATCAACCAAGAACTCTTCGAGGGCAGATTGGGCTGGGTAGATTGGCAACGTCCGGGATTCGACTTGGGCTTAAAGTTAGCAGATTGCTTGGCTCAAAACCCTGATATAAAGGGTATTATCTTAGGACAACATGGACTTTTTACTTGGGGGGACGATGCCTACAGTTGTTATTTGAATACATTGGAGGTCATAGAAAAAGCAAGTGAATATTTGGCGAGTAATGAAGGGAAACGCAGACCTGTGTTTGGAGGTACAAAAATTCAATCTTTGGAAAAAGAACAAAGACTATCGCAAGCGAGCAGACTTGCTCCTATACTGCGTGGGCTATGTTCTTCTTATCAAGAAATGATAGGTCATTTTACTGATGATGAGCGAGTTCTCCAATTTGTCAATTCCTATGATTTAGACAAGTTAGCTCCTCTTGGCACAAGTTGCCCTGACCATTTTTTAAGAACTAAAATCCGTCCTTTGGTGTTAGAACTTGCTCCTGATGAAGATATTTCTGATTATAAAAAAATAAAAGAAAAACTTACCCCTGCTTTCGAGGAGTATAGAAAAGACTATACGGCTTATTACGAGCAGTGTAAGCATCCGAATAGTCCCAAAATTAGGGACACAAACCCTGTGGTAATTCTTTGGAAAGGAGTAGGTATGTTTACTTTTGCAAAAGACAAACAAACTGCCAGAGTAGCCAGCGAGTTTTATATCAATGCTATTAATGTTATGCGTGGAGCAGAGGCAATTTCTGAGTATATTTCTTTACCTTTACAAGAAGCATTTAATATAGAATATTGGCTGTTAGAAGAGGCAAAACTCCAACGTATGCCCAAAGAAAAACCGCTCTCACGCAAAATAGCCTTGATTACAGGTAGCGCAGGGGGCATTGGGAAGGCAATCGCTAAGAAATTTGTGCAGGAAGGGGCTTGCGTTGTCCTTTGTGACAATGATGCAGACCGTCTGCAAGGAGCAGAAGAGGAATTTGATAAAACGTATGGAAGGGACAGTTTTGCCAGTGGACTGGTAGATGTAACGGATAGCCAAAGTATTGCAAAATTATACCAAACAGCCTGTCTTGCTTTTGGAGGAGTGGACATTATCGTAAACAGTGCGGGGATTTCTATTTCTAAAACCATAGAAGAAACCAAAGAGAGTGAGTGGGATTTGATGTACGATATTTTGGTAAAAGGACAGTTCCTTATCTCTCAGCAAGGAGTAGAAATTATGAGAAAACAAGGTTTAGGGGGAGATATAGTCAATATTGTGAGTAAAAATGCGCTTGTTTCAGGTCCTAATAATGCGGGCTATGGCTCTGCTAAGGCGGCGCAGTTGCATTTGAGCAGACTCTTAGCGGCGGAGTTAGGCAAGGATAAAATTAGGGTAAATGCTGTAAATCCTGATGCAGTCATAGCAGATAGCAAAATTTGGGCGGGGGCTTGGGCTGAGGGTAGAGCAAAGGCTTATGGCGTTACGGTAGAGGAACTTCCGCAGTTCTATGCGTCAAGAACCTTGCTTAATGAAATCATTTTACCCGAAGATATTGCCAACGGGGTATTCGCTTGCGTAGGCGGACTTCTGAGCAAAAGTACAGGTAACGTCATCAATGTAGATGGTGGACTTGCGGCAGCATTTGTCAGGTAAAAAATCTGTTTTAACCGCTTTTATTTAAGCATAATTTTGTTTGTTCATGTCAATTACATTTCGCTACATTCCTACCAATGGGATTCAACTGCACGTAGCAGAGGCAGGGGAAAAAGGAAATCCCATGCTCATTTTGTTACATGGATTTCCCGAGTTTTGGTACGCGTGGATTCATCAGATAGAATTTTTTGCGGGACAGGGGTTTCATGTCTTAGCTCCTGACCAAAGAGGATACAACCTTAGCGATAAACCTCATGGAATAAAAAATTATGGGTTAGATGAACTTTGTAAGGACATCATTGGGATTTTGGACTACGAACAGGTGCAAAAATGCTTTCTCATTGGGCATGATTGGGGAGCGATGGTAGCGTGGGGCTTGGGCATGAAATTCCCGGAGAGATTTTATAAGTTAGGCATTATCAATGTGCCTCACCCTACCATCATGAAAAAAAGCCTTAAAAATAATCCTCATCAGCGAAAGAAAAGTGCATACATGTTTTTTTTTCAGCTTCCTTGGCTTCCTGAGTACATCTTGGGGAAAAATAATTTTTTGAAATTAGTAAAAACACTTAAAAAGAATACCAAAAAAGGAGCATTTACAGATGAAGCATTGGAAATTTATCGCAAGGCATGGGGACAGAAAGGGGCATTGACGGGAATGTTGAATTGGTATAGAGGCATTTTTTGCGCTGCACCGACTCGTGGAAAAACTAACAGAATAATTATTCCTACGCATATTTTTTGGGGAGAGAATGATTATGTACTTGGGCGAGATTTAGCAGAGCAAAGCATGAAGTATTTGGACTTTGGAACAATCACCTTTTACCAAGCTACTCACTGGATTATGCACGAGATTCCCGACATATTAAATCCTGATTTGCTTGCATTTTTACAAGAGTAGAATTACCGTGGCATAACTAATCTTTGCTCTTGCAGGGAGTAGTACAGTTTCTCACCTTTGTCAAGCAAAATTGTAACTATATTTTCGTTTACTTCTTGCACCGTTCCATGCTTAACACTATCCGAAGCGATGTAGCCATTAGCGTCAAAAAAACGGCGAATTTTCACATTTCTCCCGTCTTTACAGGTTATTTCTACTATATATGCACACCAGCCTTGTGCGTCTTTGTCAAAATAGCCTGATTCTTCATAAGAACTTTCGAAAATAAGCGTGTTCATTGGTTAGTATGAGTTTACAGATGCAGATAGGTAAAATTTAATTTTAAATATGGTATATTTTGTTTTTATGCAAGTATAACAAGCCTAACGGCTTTAAGGTTCGAGCATTTTTAAACAGTGTTTTTTGATAAAATAAAAGCACTCATTGCTGATAATAAAACTCTACTTAATCCTTAGTCAAGAGGAATTTCTATGGTAAAAGTGCTTCCTTTACCTAAGTTGCTTTCTACGCTTACACGACCTTTATGTTTTGCTACAATTTCCCTTACATAACTTAACCCTAAACCAAAGCCTTTGACGTTGTGTATGTTACCCGTAGGGACGCGATAAAATTTTTCAAAAATAAGTTTTTGCTGTTCTTTACTGATTCCCAAGCCTTTGTCAGAAACTTTAATGACTAAGCTTTGGTCTTTGCTATCAGTAGCGATAAGCACATCTATTGTTTCAGGGGAATATTTTATTGCGTTGTCTAAGAGATTGGAAATGGCATTAGACAGGTGAAAACTATCTCCTATTACCTTTGCCTTCTTTGCATTGAGTTGCCGCTTAATTTTGCCCTTATTTCCAATTTTCAACTCATAAGTATCTGCTAATTGATTGATTAGCTGATGAATATCTACGCTTTCCTTTTTAAGTTCTAAGCCTTTTCTATCCAACATCGCCACTTGTAGCACTTTTTCTACTTGGGTATTCAGGCGTTTATTCTCCTCTTTTATGATTTTGGTAAACTGCTTTATGGTGGCTGGATTTTGCAAGACTTGCTCATTTTCAATATTAGCTATGGCAAAAGAGATAGTGGATATAGGAGTTTTCAATTCGTGAGTTACGTTATTGATAAAATCATTTTTCAGGGCATCTAATTTTTTTTGCTTAGTTAGCATCTGTGCCGCTAAGCGATAGCAAATCAGCGAAATAACGATAAGAAAAAAGGAAGCTAAAAACTGCACAAGTAAGGATTTTAAGATAAATGTTTTTTCTTTGGGGAAAAAGAGTCGCAAATCTTCTCTTTCTCCAAATGAAAATTGGTATTTAGTATTGTCAAAATTTTGTTTGTCGGTATTTGGAGGGAGAAAGCTGTAGGTATTTTTTCGAGTATCAAAAAAAGCTAAATGCACTTCTGTATCTATTTTTTGTATTTTTAGTTGCGCAGTTACCAAAGAGTCAATAGGAAATATTTGAGCAATGCTCTGACTATTTTTTTCACAATCCAAACAGTATTGAATACTTCGCAGTACATAATATTCTTTTAGGCTTTTGTTTTCCTTGCGCCTGGTCTGCTCGAGTTCGTTTTTAAATCTCTCAAATTGCTCTTTCCTGATTTTGGGGAGCAGAGTATCTGGCTTGAAATCGAGTTTGGGATACTGCTGAACCGTTTGAGCAGTAATAAGCCAAAACGAACTGTCCTCATTGACATACAAAGAGGTATAGGAATTTTTATCTTTCTCGTTAGAAGTATGGCTTACCCAAAGCGCATAGATATTTCTTGCGTGTTCTATTGCCTCTTTGACATCATTGGCAAAATTTACCTCTGCTCGCTCATACTGCTTTTCCATGTTGGCGACCTCTAAGCCCAAGATTAGCCCTGCGGGAAAACTGATAAGGGACAGAAGCGTGATATATACCGATTTTTTCATATTTCAAAAGTAAAAATTTAACAAAAAATGAAGTATAGCTTTTTAAACTTTAAGTTTTCTTTAAGATTTTAATTTTTTTAATTTTGAGTATCAATAGATATAGATGACTTTGTTATCTTAGGTTTTTACAGTGGCTTCTCAAACATTACTATCTTTTACCGTGTTTTTCTATTGAAATTTTTATTAACCATATTACGTTCTGTTTAATCAAAACATTTTTTAACTCTCTTTTTTATGAAAAAATTACACATTTCTATTTTTTCTGTCTTGGCATCTTTGGCGTTTTGCTTGCCTTTGCTATTTTCTCCGAATGCAAGCAATACAAGACAAGGCGTACAAGACATCGTTATTTGTCATGTGGAAAGTGAGCCACCTGTTTCTGCGACAAGCCTATTTAATAGGCTGGCAAATGACCAAGATTTTATGAACAAGCATGAGAATCCACTCCCTTTTGTTTTTGCAGGAGGAGGGCAGAAAATTACTTTTAAAACTCCTGATGGGCAAGAAGGCACGGGTTGGGAGTTTAAGGCTATCAAGAAGTCAGACAAATACATATTTGTAATCCATGAATGGTGGGGGCTAAACGACCATATTAAAGAAGAAGCAGGCAATATTTATAATGAACTCGACGGTAAGGTAAATGTCATTGCCTTAGACCTTTATGATGGACAAGTAGCTACTACGCGCGAAGAGGCAGGAAAATACATGCAAAGCATAAAGCCTGAGAGAGCGCAAGCTATCATCAAAGGGGCGGCGGAGTACGCAGGGAAAAAAGCAAAAATTGGTACAGTAGGTTGGTGCTTCGGCGGAGGCTGGTCTTTGCAGGCTTCCTTGTTACTTGGCAAACAAGCCAAAGCCTGTGTAATTTATTATGGAATGCCTGAGAAAGATGTAGAAAAACTCAAAACCTTAAATCCTGAAGTGCTGGGCATTTTTGCCTCCCAAGAGCAGTGGATTTCTCCACAAGTAGTTTCAGAGTTTGCAGAAAACATGAAGAAAGCAGGAAAAAAACTTACTCTGAAAAGTTATGATGCCGACCATGCCTTTGCAAATCCAAGCAATCCCAAATACAACAAAAAGTTCGCAGAAGAGGCTATGGCTCTGACTATAGACTTTTTTAAGAAAAAGTTATAAAAATATAAATGCTGCGAAAATTAACCTTTATAAGGTTCAAACAAAACCTTATAAAGGTTTATAAGCCATTTTGTTTTGAATACATTACTTACCTCATGGCAGTTGTACTTTTTAGCTTATCTCCAAAATACACAATCTTCCAAATTCTGCCTTTACGCGAATCAGTTACAAACAAAGTACCGTCAGGGGCGATAGCTAAGCCCGTAGGTCTGTGAGTAGCATCGTTGGGGCTTTTCACGTTAGTAGTTCCCTCAAATCCATCGGCAAATACTTCCCACTGACCATTAGGTTTACCGTCTTTGAAAGGTACAAAGACGACAAAATAGCCCTCCTGCTCGAAAGGAGAGCGATTCCAAGAACCGTGAAACGCAATAAAAGCTCCGTTGCGGTATTTCTCAGGGAACTGTGTGCCGTTGTAAAATACTAAATCATTAGGAGCGGCGTGGGCAGGGAAAGCAAGGATAGGTCTTTTGACATTCTCACAACGACCTTGTTTCTTTCCGTCGCCTCCATACTCTGGGGCAAGCATTTTCTTGTCTTGGAAAGGGTCAAAGTAACAATAAGGCCAGCCAAAGTCATCTCCTTCGTTAATTTGCAAAAACTCCTCGGCAGGTAAATCTCTGTTCATCGTATCGGAATAAAGTTTCGGAAATAGGTAATCCAGCATGTCCCTACCATGTTGTAAGGCGTAAAGAGAGTTTACAGAAGTATTCCAGTCCAAAGCTACTGCGTTGCGGATTCCAGAAGCATAGCGCTTTCCATCTCTGCCGTGCTTTTGCCCTGCTTTTTCTGCACTAAACTGCCAAATGCCTCCTTGTAAGTTGAGTTCTGGGCAAGGGTCAAGTGCCTTAGAGCCTATCTGCCTGTCTTTTTCTTGGCACGCGTTAGAAGGTCCGCCTACCGTTACGTACATATTGCCCGCTCCGTCAAAAGTCATAGGTTTTGAGGCATGGTCTCTTTGGACAGGAAAGCCTGTAACTATTGTATCTGCTTGTAAATCAGGGATAAGTTCGCCTGATTTGAGCCTATAACGAAATACAGCTGTATCAGAGGAAGCATACAAATAGCCGTTGTAGATTGCCATGCCTGTACCTGTGTAATCGCCAAAGGTTTCTATAAGGTCGGCTTTCCCATCTCTATTAGTATCTCGCATTGCTACTATGCCTTTACCGTTGAGCAAAGTCGCTAACTTGACATAAATATCTCCGTTGTCATTGATAGCAATATGGCGAGCGGTCGCACCCAAGCCTTCCGTAACCAAAACTGCTCCGAAACCCTCTGGAAGGACAATGCCTCCATTGTCAGAAGTAGGTCGGTAAATTTCCGCAGGGTTGTTGGAAGCAACACCTTGCTTTTCCGTGGTTTGGTCGCCTCCGCAACTCATTAACACCAAGCAAAAGCTTGTAAAAAGCACAAAATTAGTAATCATTACTTTCATATTTTTACAGAAAAGAGTAAGAGTAAAAAATTGTTAATCAGTAGGTTAAATAGCTTGTGCAGGTCGAATGTTTTAAAAACTTCTGAAGTTAAAAAGTTTTGTGCTGATAAAAGAAGAAAATAAAAAATGAGGAGATAAATGTTTAAACGTTTAATTTCATGCGGATTTTAAGATAGTGTGAAAAATAAGCGTTAGTAATAGTATTTCAAAGCTAATTGTTAGTGCCATTGAAAGCAAAATTTAGATGGTTTTTAACACCATCAAATAGATAAGTATAAAATTTGAAATATGGCAGAAAATTGCATATTTTTGCTCGTCCTACAATTCTTTTACCTTACTCTTCAATGCAAAAAAAGATATTTTTCTGCTATTGTATCATTGCGCTTTTTAGCTGGAATTTTGCCTATTCCCAACGTAGCGATATTCCAAGTTTAAAAAAGAAACTTCTTACCAATCCGTCTGATAGAGAAAAAGTAGAGATACTGAATAGGCTATTCCTCCTTTATATCTTCCTCAATACAGACAGTGCTACACATTATAAGAATTTGGCTTTTCGCTTAGCTACCCAAATCAAAGATGTAAAGGGTATTGCCTATAACCAAGTCAATGAAGGGATTATGCTGAAATTAAGAGGTGATTATGCAGGGGCGATGGACAAGTTCTTACTTAGTCTTTATACATTTGAAAATCTTAAAGATGAAAAAGGCATAGCTACGCTCTACAACGAAATTGGACTGATTTGTACCGACCAAGAGCATTACGCCTTAGCAGAGGACTATCTTAGTCAAAGTCTTCAACTTAGGCAAAAACTCAAAGACGAGGCAGAGATAGGCATGTGCTATTATAACTTTGGTAATCTGTACTTAAAAACAGGGAAACTTAACGAGGCGCTTCTCTATCACCAGAAAGCCTTGAAAATCAGGCAGTCCTTGCAGGAAAATATTTTTGATGTAGGACATTCCTTCCGATGCATAGGAGAGGTATATTTAGCTAAGAATGAATTAGATAGTGCCTCTGCCTATTATCAGAAAGCCTTATCAACATTAGCCATCAGAAAAGATGCTTTTTTATATAGCGAGTTACATTCCTTGCAGGCGGCGATTTTTCAGGCACAGGGCAAGTATGAAAAAGCCTTAGAAGTCTATCAGGTTGCTCTGGATTCTGCTAAACTCTTTTCCTTCCAACAGCAGTTGCTAAAAGTTTACAAAGGCATAGCAGAGTGTTATGCTGAACTCAACCAGCCCGTAGCGGCACGAAATTATTTGCAAAAGCACATTGCTCTTTCTGATAGCCTATCCTCTACCAATTCTTTGGAAAAAGTAATTCGCATTAAGTCAGACTATGAAATGGCAATCAAGGAAAAACAAATATTAGCTTTGGAGAAAGACAAGCTGATACAAGAAGAACAGCTATTCTACCGCAATGTCTTACTTGCTGTTTCCACTTTCTTTTTACTAATGCTTGGAATTTCCTTGTATTTGGTTTATAAATATAATCGCCGCTATCAGCATGTCAATTTGCTATTGAAAGAAAAAAATGATGCCTTACTTGCTCAGAATGAAGAAATTGAAAGCCAAAGAGACAGTCTTTTGAAAGCAAATGAAAATATCAAAATTCAAAACAAACAAATTAAGCAGCAACG
>Ga0272446_1002304_pt1 | contig 26223 bp, 23 predicted proteins | sample YNPCB0061_FD_194587 | JGI IMG/M metagenome (GOLD analysis project Ga0272446, IMG submission 194587) | Hot spring microbial mat communities from Yellowstone National Park, WY, United States - YNP-CB-006-1 | ecosystem: Environmental > Aquatic > Thermal springs > Hot (42-90C) > Sediment | place...
GCGATTTCTTCCGCCTTGAGGGCGGCGTCCTTAGCATCGTGTTCCGAGATAGCCTTGGGCTCGTTGACCTGGGCCAGTTCGGCGTTGGCAACGGCCTTGGCCTCGTAATCTCGGGCTTGTCTCTCAGCGATCACCGCCCGCTGGATCTGCCACAGGCTGACACCCAGGCCGACCAGCAGCACCGCCGCCATGCTGCTGCCCGCCGCGATGGCTAGCCTTCGCCGCTTGCGTTGCTCCGCCTTGCGCACTAGCGTCTCGGCCGCGGCTGTCTCGGCTTGCTGCAACCGGGCTTCGACCGTGGCCCAATACGCCGCCACGCTGCCGCCACCTCGCGGCCGTCAGCGAAACGCTCGTTGGGCTGAGCCGCCAAGCAACTGCGGGCAATCGCGACCAACTCGGCGTTGGCTCCACAAGTCGTCAGTTCGTCCTGTTCGCTACGACCCGAGGCCTGACCAGTGGGACCCGACCGACCACGCAGACTGAACCGTCCGGGGAGATCGGCTCATTAGAAGTTATTGATAATTTCTTGCGTTTTTCTTCTTGTACGGCACGGGGATGAGTGATTAAACTCTAAACACTCGCAAACGTGTTGTTTTTATCGAGCTGACGGATTACCAGAGTCGATTCGGTACACCTATCTCGGTTGACCGATTCCCGGCGTTTCGAGCGGGCAACTCTCCAACATCCCCCGCTCCACCTGTCTTACTCATTTTTTGTTCGGAGGATTGGTTTTATGGTCCCCACAAGACGTTCCGAGCGCGTGCGAGCGCGAGGTGGTTTCACGCTGATCGAACTGTTAGTGGTGATCGCGATCATTGCGATCCTGATCGGGCTATTATTGCCCGCGGTGCAGAAGGTCCGCGAGGCGGCCGCCCGGACGCAGTGCATGAACAACTTGAAGCAGCAAGGGCTGGCGTTGCACAACTACCACGATGCCAATGGCACGCTGCCGAAGGGGTTCAGCCATTACACGAGTGCCTATCCGTATGAGGGTGCCTGGTCCTGGATGGCCTACATTCTGCCGTACATCGAGCAAGATAACGTTTGGCAACAAGCCAAGACCTTCGCTAGCAGTGGCGGGTGGAACTGGTACCCGTGGTTCAATCCGGCCTGCGAGCTGCAGATGAAGATATACACCTGCCCGGCCGACCCGCGGGGCATGCAGAAGTTCCCCGGCCGCTCGAGTTACGGCAGTCCGTACGTCGATTACGCCTTGACAACCTACCTCGGTAATTCCGGCCGGCTGTCGGCCTCGGACGACGGGGTTTTGTATCACGAGTCCAAGGTTAAGCTCGTGGGCATCACGGACGGCACCAGCAATACGATCTTGGTTGGCGAGCGGCCGCCAAACTCGAACCTCGAGTACGGCTGGTGGTTCGCCGCCTACGGCTACGACGGCCGTGGTACGGGCGACTGCACGATGACCTCCAACGACCTCGCCTTGGCCAACTACTTCAGCGCCAACTACGGGTGCGATACCACGAACTTGGCCTCCAAGATCGGCCTGCAGCCGGGCAAGCCAAACGTGGGCTGTGACGCGGCCCACTACTGGAGCTTCCACCCCGGCGGGTCGATCTTCCTGATGAGTGACGGCTCTGCTCGAATCATCACCTACAGCAATAACGGCGTTATTCCCGCCCTTAGCACCCGTGCCGGCGGCGAGGTCTTCACCCTCGACTGACCGCACCACAACCGACCGTGGCCGTGTCATGCGGCCACGGTTCCTCCTTTTTTGATTGTCTCGAGGACACGAATGAGAACCGTCTTGGCTACGTTCATTCTTGGTACACTCACGGCAGTCTGTGGGTGCAGCTCCGAGGAAAAACCGATGGGGAAAGCCCCGGAAGTGAAGCCCGAGAATTCCGGGGCCGGCCCACCTCCCGAAGTCAAAAAGGGCGGTCGCATTCCGGCGGCCCCCAAGCAACCGTGACGGAGTGAAGAGACATGCGCCGATACTACTTGTTGATCGCGTTGCTTCTCCTGATCGTGACCGGGTGCAAGGAGAAGAAGGCCAAATTTACTCCCATGCCACCGGAGGACTCCGGTGCGGATAAGAACCCGCCGCCTCGACCGAATCCGTTTAAGTAATAAAACCGGGTGTGCGATGGCTGCTATCGCTCACCCGGGCATCGGCCGACGAAGCTCCATTCCCGAGCCGTCGGGAACCGCGCTCAGGCGATCACGTCGGTCCCGACCCGGTCGTCGCACTGTCGCACTCCCGGTCATTGCACAGAATGAAGTGGCGTTCGGCCCTGATCTCCTCGGCAGGGCGCATCCCAAAGGCTCACTTCGTCCCAAAGGGTCACTTCGTTAACTCGAACGAATCAAATAGTTGGCCCTTGTGGTCGAAGGCCTTGAACTCCAGCCGATTGCCATGGATGGACACCAAACAATAGTGGTAGTCCACACGACATTGGGCCTGGAACCAGGACCGGGTAGGGGCAAAGTTCTCGAGGGTCGCTCCACCGCCGCCGGAGGTGATGTAGACCACGCCCTTGGTCCGATCGACCTTGCCGCCCCGCAGCGGCCACGACCGTTCGTAGACGTGGATGTGACCGTTGAAGTCCATGTCCAGGTTGTGCTTCTCGAAGAGCGGAATCAGTTGTTGCGCCCGGGAGTCACCAAACTTCGACGGCTCGCCCCGCCAGGTGTTGCCGTAGTCGTTGTCATCGGAGGTGTATGCCGGGTGATGATGATAGGCGAATTTCCAGGTGGCCGTGGATTGCCCGAGTTTGCGGTCCAACCAGGCGTACTGCTCGCTCTTGGGGTCTAACGGTTTGTTGCTGTCCAGTACGAAGAATTCGGCGTTGCCATATCGGTAGCTGTAATAGTATTCCGGTGCCGGGAGGGAAAAGTATTTGTAATAATGGGCGTGGTTCTTCTCATGATTGCCAATGCAGGGGAAGACGGCGACGCGGCCGAGGAGCGGGGCGGAGGGTCGAAACAGCTCATTCACCCACTCGGCTTTGTCGGGGCCATTGTCTACCACGTCGCCGCAGTGGATGGCGAAGTGCGGTCGCCGCATCCACATCTGACGGGCCACCCGCCCGGTCATCCGCGGGTTCTTCTGCGTATCGCCGATCACCGCGAAGGAGAAGGCAGAATCCGGTTTCACTGCCGTCTGGAACGTGCGCACCTCGCTGGTCAACACGACCCCGTTGGGCAGAGCGGTCGAAACGCGGTAAACATACTTGGTCTCCGGCTGCAGTCCGTTGAGGCGAACCTCGTGGAGGGTCGCCGGCTCCTGGAGTTCGATGCGTTGGTCCAGTTTGGGCCCGGTGCCGTACTCGACGACCGACGGACCCGGCTCGCTCGTTTCCCACATCACCGTGATGGAGTCGGTCGTGGGATGCTGGAGGTACGGCGGGATGACGAAATGAGGCGGTGCCGCGACCGGCGCCGCATCGGCTAAGTCACGCTGGGCGGCGAACGCAGCGGCCACGTCCTTCTCTGCCAGCGCCCGGCCATAAAGAGCTACCTCACGGATAGCACCCACGAAGGGCACGTCATCCTCGTTGTTGTTGTACCCGGCAGTTGGGTCCGTACCGTTGCGATAGCGACCGATGGTCAGGGCCACACCGCTGCCAGGGTAACGAATGGGGCCGGATTGCTCCACCGACTCGCCATCGAGTTGGCCGTTGACCCACAGCTTCATCCGCTGGCCATCATAGGTGGCGACGAGGTGGTACCACCGACCAGGAATAAACCGGGTCTGACCGCGGATGAAGGTCATTGGTCCGGCGCGCCCAATGGTCGATTCAGCCGCCAGCCCGAACACGAACCGGTCGGCGTCGTACCCGAGGAGGAAGCCGCGGTCGGCGTCGAAGTGATTCTGGAACAGGCAGACGATCCCGCCTAGCCCACCGGGTGGTTCGCCGCGGTCCACCCGGACCCACACGACCACGCTGAGCGCCTCCTTGGGCAGCACACCGGCCTTGGCTAGGGCACGGCCATCCACGTAGGCCCGGTCGGTTTCGCTGCGGAACTCTAACGCCGCGGTTGGGTTACCCGTGAGGAAGCGGGGCGGGCCCGTGAACGTTACGGGTAGATCCCCAACCCGACCGGGCAGTGGGCCATCTGGGGCCATCAGGTGCTTGGGGTCGAACACCCAATGGGCAACCGGCCCGTCGCCGGCTGCTTCCCCTATACGGGGCTGGAGCCAAACGACCAAGCCGGCCGTTAACAACAGGCAACTCGTACCACCGATCAGCTTGACTGTTCGGCCTGGCATTCGCGTTCCTCCGCCTGGGATCGTTACCAATCCCCCGTGATCACTTCGCCGCCGTTCCGGGTCCCCAACGCCGAGTAAAGGGTCGGGCTGATCGAGTCACGGATGAAGCGGACGGACCCGTCGGCCATGAGGAAATTCGCGCCGCCGGTGTGGTTGCTGCCCGCGCTCAATTCATACTGGGCGAAGCCCGAACTGCCGCCGGGCACCCGTGGGTGGTTGATCCGCACACCCGTGCTAAACAGGAACTCCGACATGTCCCCCTGATTTGTGGTATCCACGTCGTCGGACCCAATAGCCCAGTGGTCCTTGCGGCCCTGGCCGCTGGCATTATTTTCACGAACCAGACCCATTTCGGGAATCGCCAGCCGGTCGGTCAAGGCTTCGCCGATGGCGATGGTATTCGAGGTGCCGTCGATGATTCCTGTCATGGTCACACCACTGGTCATGCCGCCGTAGCTCTGGCCGTTAACGGTGATCCGCTGGTGCGGGAATTTCCCAATGAAAATCCCATCCAGGCTGGCAATGTCCTCCACGGTGCCAGTGCCGCCCCAGGGCCGAGAAGCGACAATTGGCCGTCGGTCGTCGACAATCAGGCCCGAAACGCAACCGAGGTAATTCGCCGGTGCTCGCCGCTGCACAATCCAGTTGTCCCCCGAAATGTCCGGGATGGTGTCGGGCAAGCCACTCGACGGACAGGTGAACATCTTGAACTTCGTCTCACAGGCACCAATGTTGCGGAGGCTGTTGCCATTGGGCGGCGGCAGGGTACTGTTCAGGTCGCCTTGGACGCCCGGCAGAGGCGCGGCCCACTGCGCGTTCATAATGCTGTCTTCCTGGAACGTGAGCCGTTGGTAAACCGCATCTTGCTCGATGTAGGGTAGCAGAAAAGCGGACCAACCGCTACCGACACTGAACTCAGCCCCGAGCGGCCAGGCCCCCTGTGCATCATGGAACGAGTGGCAGGCGATGCCGAGTTGCTTCAGGTTGTTCTGGCACTGGAGCCGGGCGGCGGCGTCCCGGACCTTTTGGACGGCTGGGAGCAGCAGCCCAATCAGGATGGCAATGATTGCGATCACCACCAACAGCTCGATCAGGGTGAATCCCTTGCGTCGGAGCATAAGAAAACCCTCGAAAAGAGTAAAGAGGCACAAGCCAGTCTGAGGCCGCAAGAACAACGAAGGAACACGACGTCGTGGTCAGCTGCTCAGGTCGAAGGATTTTTCCAGCCCCGAGCGAGGTACCGTCACTCGCTCCGGTGTGTCGGCGAGCGATTCGTACTTGCTCGGCAAGAGATTCTTCACCCCACCTGGGTACTCACTCGGCTTGGCATCCGGCGGGATGGGATTGCCCTTGGAATCCACCCAGGCAACGAACGTGACGCGGTATTCACCGGGGTAGATGCCTTTCTCCCCGTTGGGGTGCTGGATCTCGAAATTCCCGTTCTCGTCCGTGATGCCGAACCCGTAGCCGTGTTTGTTCGGGTCGAAGTTCTCCACCGCTGGGAACAAGCCCACCTTGCAGCCCTTCAGCGGCTTGCCGTTGTACGTCACCACGCCCTTGACGGAGACCATCGGAGGCTTGCCGCACCCAGAGGGCAAAAGGCCGATGGCGGCGACAGCGATCAGAAGCAGACGATTCGGAAGGGGGCACATCAGGTGCATCTCGAGGAAGGAAGGTATCAGTGCTCGGATCTTTTAATGACTGTAAAAGTGCAACTCATGAAGCGGATGTGAATTCTGTGGGGGAGTTGCCGGGGCTTTGGCCCGGTGGGGGCGGATTTCAAGCTTCAGCGCGTGGTCCGCTCCGCCGGGGAGCAGGGCGGGGCGGCCAACCTGTGGAAAATGCTGGACCAGTTGGCAGTGGCACGAGATGGCAATTTCCCATCGGAATGTGAGGGGTTTTAGCTGAATCTTGGCAAAGCGACGAAACGTTTCTCGACAGCGACCCCTCTATCTGTGAGACTGGACATAACCGGAAGCTACGACCAACCAACTGTCCCGAGGTACTCCCCCGCTTGCCACGCTGCTCTGCCCAGTTTGCTGGCATGCCGTGGACCATCGCTGGATGGCGAACCCTGGATGATTGCGCTCATGAAGTCGGTAGGAATTCAATCGGAGGTGCTGGATGTTCGGTAGTCGGTGGCAGTTGTTTCGCTTGCTTGGCATACCCGTTCGGGTCGATGCCAGTTGGTTAATCATTCTGGCCTTGTTGACCTTGAGCCTGGCGAATGTCTTTCCCACCTTGGCCGAGGAGTATTACCCGGGTGTGGTCATGGATTACCCGCCAGGGGTGTACTGGGGGGTTGCCCTGCTGGCGGCGATTGCCTTTTTCGGTTGTATCCTGTTGCACGAATTGGGGCACGCCATCGTCGGCCGTTCGCAGCGAATGCCGATCCGGGGTATCACATTGTTTCTCTTTGGTGGTGTCGCCGAAATCGGTGAGGAGCCGTCGTCGGCCAAGTCTGAGTTGCTCATGGCCATCGCGGGGCCAGCCGTCAGCGTCGTGTTGGCATCCGGATTGGGAGCCCTGGCCTGGGTAGGGTATCAACAGGATTGGCCCCCCTTGCTGGTCATTGCCCTGGGTTACCTGGCCGCCATCAACACCCTGGTGCTGGTGTTCAACCTGATCCCGGCGTTTCCCCTGGATGGCGGCCGCGTGTTGCGCTCCGTTTTGTGGGGAACAACGGGCAGCCTTCGCCGGGCGACCTACTGGTCCGCTTTGGTCGGGCGGGCTTTTGCCTGGGTGTTGATTGTCTGGGGTGTGCTGAACTTTTTTGCCGGCAACTGGCTGGGCGGGATCTGGATTGGCCTGGTGGGCTTATTCCTGAGCAACGCCGCTCAGGCGAGCTATTACCAGGTGCTGCTGCGGCAGGCCCTCGAGGGTGAGCCGGTGCGCCGCTTCATGACGCCCAACCCGATCACGGTGCCTTCCACCCTGACGCTTCGGCAATGGGTGGAGGACTATGTGTATCGCTTCCAACGGAAGGCGTTTCCTGTAGTCTCCGATGGACGATTGCACGGTTTGATCGATACCGACGCCTTAGCGGGAATCCCCCGGGCCGAGTGGGAGCACCGCACCGTGGGGGATGCCATGCGCCAAGATCTGGGGGCTCTCACCGTCAGCCCCCACACGGATGCTCTGGCCGCCTTGAAGCAGTTGCAACACAGTGGGTCCAGCCGGTTGCTGGTCACCGAAAACGACCAATTGGTGGGCATTCTCAGCCTGAAAGACCTCTTCTCCTTCCTGAGTCTGAAAATGGAATTGGAAGGGATTGATGAGGAAAACGCTCGTTCGAAGGCCGGCCCGGGGTCCGAGCCGTGGTCGCGACCGGTGTCCACCACCCCTGGTTCAGCCATATGAAAATGGGATGAATTCCGCCGGATTACGGACTGCGAGGAGGAAACATCAATGAGTTTCGTTGCGAAGGATGAACTCAAGCAACTGGCCGAAACCCGGCAGGAGCGTTGTGTCTCGCTTTATCTTCCCACCCATCGGGTCACCGCTCACGCGGAGCAAGATCGGATCCGACTCAAAAATCTGCTGCGTCAAGCGGAGGAGCAACTGGCCAGCTTGGGGCAGCGAACGCCCCAGATCCGCGACTTGTTGCAACCAGCGGAACGGCTCTACGAGGATGGCCTGTTCTGGCGTTATCAGAGCGATGGCCTGGCGATCTTCCTGACCGAGGGTTGGAGCAAGCATTACTGCTTGCCTTTGAGTTTTCCCGAACTGGCGGTCGTCAACGATCACTTTCATCTGAAACCCTTGTTGCCACTCCTGAACGGTGATGGTCGCTTTTATGTGCTGGCCATCAGTCAGGGGGGCTTGCGGCTACTGGAAGGCAATCGGAATCGGATCGCTGAGGTGAACCTGGAGGGTGTGCCGCGCAGCCTGGCCGAAGCGCTGAAATATGACGATCCCGAGAAACAACTGCAATTTCATACCTTCGGTCAAGGGCGGGGTGGCGAACGCGCCGCGATATTCCACGGGCATGGGCAGGCCCACGGGGAGGACGAAAAAGACCGCCTGCTCCGCTACTTCCAGCAAGTGGACCACGGCTTGCGTGACCTGCTCCGCGAAGAACGAACCCCCTTGGTCCTGGCGGCCGTCGAGTATTACTTGCCCATTTACCGACGGGCGAACAGTTATCCGCATCTGGTTGAAGATGTCATTCCCGGCAGCCCCAATGGATTGCGGGACGACGAACTGCATAAACGGGCCTGGGCCATCCTGGAACCGCGCTTCAAGGCGGATCGGGACGCCGCTGCGGCACGTTATCGGCAATTTGCGGGGACTGGCCGGGCTTCCGCGAATTTAACCGAGGTGGTGCCGGCCGCCTACCAGGGTCGCGTGGAGACGCTCTTCGTTGCTCTTGGCCGGGAATGCTGGGGCCGTTACGAGCCGGAGACCAACACGGTGGTCATCCATGAGCAAAGGCAAACGGATGACGTAGATTTGCTGGATCGTGCGGCGGTGCAGGCGTTCCGAACCGGGGCGGCGGTTTATGCGGTACCCGCGGCGGAAGTACCGGATCAATCGCCCCTTGCCGCGGTCTTCCGGTTCTAACACCCGCCCCTGGGGCAGGCTCGGGACGGCGTATCGGCCGTTGACAGGACTCTGCCTGCCCCTCCCAACTCAGCCCTCAGAGCCTTCAGACCCCGGCGGTGATTTCCCGGAGTGCCTCGATCAAGGTCTGGATCTCAGCGGGTGTGTTGAATGGGCCAGTGCTGACACGCACCAGACCCTCGGGGTAACTGCCCAACGAACGGTGGATGTAGGGTGAGCAGTGCAGGCCGGGCCGCACGGCGATGTCGAAGGATTGATCCAGAATGGCCCCCAGATCGGCCGCCGGCACGGCTTGGCAGCGAAAACTCACCGTTCCGACCCGGCAAGCTGAATTGCTGTGCCCAAAGACTTCGAAGCCGGGTAGCTCAGTCAGGGCCATGCGAAGCTGGTCGCACAAGTCCACTTCATGACGGTGAATGACATCCAAGCCGCGTTCTTCCACGAAATCCAGCCCGGCAATCAATCCGGCGATACCGAGGACATTCGGCGTGCCACCTTCCAGGTAGTAGGGGTACTCCTTGGGTTGGGTCGGCGTCGAAGAGTCGCCGCCAGTTCCCCCTTCGCGCCACGGTCGCAGCTGAGCGCGGCTGCCGACATACAAAGCTCCAGTGCCGGTTGGACCGAGGAGCGATTTGTGCCCGGGGAAGGCAAGCAGATCGATACACATCGCCTGCACGTCGATCGGTAGGACTCCCGCGGTTTGCGCGGCGTCGACCAGAAACAGGGCGTCGCGAGCCCGAACCAGCTGGCCAATCGCGGCGATGGGCTGCACGGTGCCTAGCACGTTGCTAGCATGTGTCACGGCGACCAATCGCGTCTTCTCGGTCAGTGCCGCTGCGATGGCGGCCGGATCCACCGTACCACCGCCGTCAGCCGGGACACGGGTCAGGGTGATGCGGCCCGCCTCGGCCAGGGCGACCAACGGCCGGGAGACACTATTGTGTTCCAGGTTCGTGGTCACGACGTGGTCGCCGTCATGGAGCACGCCCTTGATGGCCATGTTGAGTGCATCGGTGCCGTTGAGTGTGAATACCCAGCGATCCGGGTTTTTGCCGTTGAAAAACCGGTTCAGCCGGTGCCGGGCGTCGTCGAGGGTGTGTTCGGCGGCGAGGGCCATCGTGTGCCCGGCTCGGCCGGGGTTGGCCAGCGAGTGTCGCGCGAACTGGTCCAGGGCCGCGTACACGGCCTCGGGCTTCGGGAAGCTGGTGGCAGCGTTATCGAGATAAATCACGGGAGCAGTTCCTTTGGGGCCGCTGCATCGAGTTCGAGTTGCGTGGTCCTGGATGCCTTCGGGTATCCCTTCCGAGCAACTCGGTCAGTGCCCGACGTACTTGGCGTACAAGGTGCGGGCCTTGTCCGGTTCGCTGGTGCCCTTAATGATCGCGCGGCCATCGGGAAACACCGTGAACTCGTAGGGGTCGCCATTCTCGATCAAGTTGAACTTGAGCAGGAATTTATTGTAGCTAACCGTCCCGCTTTGCTTCAGGACGCCAGCCAGGTAGGCGAAATCGAGCCGGTTCGTGGCCCGCTGACTGACCTGCACGGCGTTGCGGCCGCAGAGCGTGGTGGTCTGGGTGCCGTGCTCGCCTTCGAGCCACTCGAACTTGCGGAGGGCACAGCAGGGGCACTTGCCCTTGCGGCCAGCCAAGGGCGCGACCTTCACGCGCTTGGTGGTGTTTTCCCACACGTCCAGAATCAGTAGTTCCCGGTTGACCGCGGCGGCGTTGCCCGAGAGAAGCTTGATGGCCTCGGTCGCCTGATAGCTGGCCACGATAGTCACCGCGGGAGCCAGCACCCCGGCCGTTTCGCAGGTACCGGTTTCCCCTGGGGCCGGGGCGGCCTCGAAGACACAGCGCAAACATGGCGTCTGGCCGGGAATGATCGTCATGCTCATGCCCTGGCTACCTACCGCCCCGCCATAAACCCACGGCTTCCCGTGCTTAACCGCCACGTCGTTGATGAGGTAACGGATCTCGAAGTTATCGCTTCCATCGAGAATCAGGTCCGCGTCTGTGCAGAACTCCTCGATGTTGGTGCGGTTGATGTCGGCCACGATGGGTTCGATGGTGACCGCGGAGTTGATTTGCCGCAGCTTGATCGCGGCGGCCTCGGCCTTGGGCAGGTTATTGGCGACATCGGACTCGTCGAAGAGCACTTGCCGCTGAAGGTTCGAGGGTTCGACGAAGTCGCGGTCGATGACCCGCAAAAAGCCGACACCGGCCCGGACCAGAATATTGGCCAAAACGGTCCCCAAAGCTCCGCAGCCACAGAGGGTGACCCGGCTGGCCAGGAGTTTCTCCTGCCCGGTCTTACCGAGGCCGGGAAAGCGCATTTGCCGCGAGTAACGTTCGAGCGGGTTCGGGTCGGTCATGGAGTCTTCCAACTCATTGGCCGCGGGTCGAAGAAGTGCGCTGAAGGCTCACGCCTGCCTGCGACTCGCGGCCAGGCTCAATTCGTGATTCCATTGTCTTTCAGAAAATCCTGCAGAAATCGCACCTGTTGTTTGGGCCACCGTTCGGATTGGGCAAATGCTACCAGGGTTGCCAGGTCTTCTTGGACTCGCCGCAAGTCGGGGCCGGTAAGTCGCTGAAGATAGGTGACCAGGTAGTTGAGCGCTTCCTCCGCAACGGCGGGGTGGATCACAGCCGCATCCGAGCCCTCGAGCAGCACATAGGCGTGCACCACGGCAAGCAGGAGGGGGTGAACACCCAGTTCCGGCGGGATCAGCGGGAACACCGCGGCCCCGTCCGGTGTTTCGTTGGGTTGGGCTCGATCGGCCACGTGTCACCCACCTGCCACTGCGGGAATTAACGCCACGACCACGCCATCCGTCAGCTGGGTGTCCATTTCCTCGAGGTAGCGAATGTCCTCGTCGTTGACGAAGATGTTGATGTACGGCCGCAGTTGGCCATTCTGAAACAGCTTCGGTTCCAATCCGGGGTACTGGCTGACCAGGTTGGCCAGGGCGGCTCCGACGGTCGCCCCGGTCACACTGACCTCGGTTTGACCCGCGGTCTGCTCCCGCAGCGGAGCGGGGATTTCGATACGAATCGCCATGGGGTTCCTCATCGTCCAGTGGGGCCAAGCCGCGCGCGGCGGTTACTTACACCAACGCCGGCTCGGGAGCCTTCAGCCCGGCCAACTGCTCGAATGCGGCGAGTGTCGGGGCAATGACGGCCGGCGATTCGATGGCGTCGAACACGGCATCCTGCGTCTTGAGCCCGTTGCCGGTGATGCAAATCACAATTTCCTCATCGCGGGGGATGCGGCCCGATTCGATGAGCTTGCGGGTCACGGCCAGGGTGGTGCCGCCGGCGGTTTCCGCAAAGATGCCCTCGGTGCGGGCCAAAAGCAGCATGGCCTCGACGATCTCCTCGTCGGTCACGTCCTCCGCCCAGCCGCCCGTTTCCTTGATGAGTTTGGCGGCGAAGTAGCCGTCGGCCGGGTCGCCGATGGCCAGGCTCTTGCAGATGGTATTCGGCTTGCGCACCGGCTTGTGGCGCTCGCGGCCGTTCTTGACACAATCGCTAATCGGGTTGCAACCGCTGGCCTGGGCCCCGTACATCTTGGTGGTCACCGGTTCTTGCACCAGTCCAATATGGTGCAACTCGGTGAACGCCTTGTGAATTTTGCCGATGAGCGCACCGCCGGCCATGGGGCACACCACGTGCTGCGGGAACCGCCAGCCCAAATCCTCGGCAATCTCGAAGCCCATCGTCTTGGAGCCTTCGGCGTAAAAGGGGCGGAGGTTGACGTTCACGAAGCCCCAGCCATACTTGAGGGCAATCTGCGTGCAAACGCGGTTCACTTCGTCGTAGGTGCCGCTGACGCCGATGACCTTGGCCCCGTAAACCGCGGTGCCAAAAATCTTGGTTCGCTCCAGGTCGGCGGGCACGAGAATAAAGGTTTCTAGACCTGCGCTGGCCGCTTGCGCAGCCACGCTATTGGCCAGGTTGCCCGTACTGGCACAACCGACCGTACGCATTCCGAACTCGCGGGCCTTGGAAAGGGCCACCGACACGACCCGGTCCTTGAACGACAACGTGGGGAAGTTGACCGCGTCGTTTTTGATCCAAAGGCGCTCGACGCCCAAGGCATCGGCCAGACGGTCAGCCCGGATGAGCGGGGTGCCACCGACTTGCGGGCCGACCGTCGGTTCGCCCTCGAGCGGCAGCAGTTCGCGGTACCGCCACATGTTGCGTGGCCGCTTCTCGATCTTGCTGCGGCTCAGATTGGCCCGCACCCGGTCGTAGTCGTACGTGACTTCCAGAGGGCCGAAATCCTCCACGCAGAAATTGATTGCGGATTTGGGGTACAGTTTTCCGCAGACGCGGCACTTCATTCCGGTGGCGAAGTCAGAACAGGACACGCTTGGCTCCCCGCTGTGGTGACGGCACGATCACCGCGAAGGGCATCGTGCGGATGGCATCCAGTTGGCTGATAGCAACTTGTCCAGGGAGGAAACCACCGAGGAGTGTGGTGGCTGCGGTGAGATAAGAGAACGGCAGGGTTGCCCCCACGCGAGATCTTATCTTCCCCGGCCATACCGCCTCGTTGTGGGGCAGCGTTTGCCGGGCAGGAGTTAGCACCTGCACCGGAGCGTGCGCCGTGAGGTTCACGCGTTCCGGCCGGTTGCTGTGGCGTCGTCGGGCCTGGCCCCTCAGCCACTCTGGATAAGATGCTCACCAGCTTTAGTTGTCAAGTTCATGGGCTTCAATCCATGGCCCACGATAGGAAACAGAATAGGGCTACCGAATCGACCTGGCAACGGGAATTACCACGAAAATGACCGACACCGCCTCAGCCGGCCCCTCCCAACCGCTCACGCCCGACCGGGTGCTTTACGAAGACCATCATTTGCTGGTCGTCAACAAGCCCGCGCCCCTCTTGACCCAGGCCCCCGTCGGCCTGCCGAGTCTGGAGGCCCTGGCCAAGGCCTACATCAAGCAGAAGTATGCCAAACCGGCCGGGGTCTATCTCGGCATCCCGCATCGACTGGATCGACCGGTCAGCGGCGTCGTGTGTTTTGCGCGCAATACCAAGGCGGCGCAGCGGGTTCATGAACAATTTCAACAGCATCGGGTACGCAAGGTTTACTGGGCGGCCGTCGAGGGTACGGTGAACCCGGAAAGTGGCGTGTGGGACGATTGGCTGCGAAAACGACCGGACGAGGCCCGAGTGGAGCCGGCCGCCGCCGGGGAACCCGGGGCGAAACTGGCTCGGTTGGAATACCGGGTGCTCCAGCACTTCGGGGGGGGAACGCTCCTGGAATTGCTTCCGCTGACAGGCCGCATGCACCAGTTGCGTGTGCAATCGGCCTGGCGGGGGCATCCGGTGCTGGGCGACGTGCTCTACGGCAGTACGCGATCGTTCGGCCCGTCGATCGAGTGGCCCCGCGATCGCGTCATCGCGTTGCACGCCCGAAGCCTGACGCTGACACACCCCTTTAGCAAGGTCGAATGGACGTGGGTGGCACCACTGCCCGAGTACTGGGGCGTGCTCGGGTTGGTGTAGCTGCTGGCCGCTTCCGAGTCCGCGCGAGGCCGTTTGCGGCCGGGCCGATCATCACTTGCCCTGATTCCAGTAGATGCGAACGTTGAATGTCTGCCGGCCGACAGCCACGATGTCCACCTTCCCGTCGCCGTTGAGGTCGGCAACGGCCAGATCCTCCACGGCGACTCCGCCATCTTCAAGAATCTGCCGTTCCCATTTCTGGCCGGATTCGGGCTTTGGGTGCACATTCTTGTAGAGGCGAACACCCCGACGTTCGGTGAAGGTGTCACCCAGTTTGGGGTTGGGGTCGTCCCGGACGCCAACGATAATCTCGTCCCACCGGTCGCCGTCCAGATCGGCCATTTTGACGGCGTGGCCCCAGCGGAGTTGGTCGTCGATCACGAGGCGTTCGAACGGCTTGCCCAGCTCTTTGAACCGATAGGTCACGACTTGGTTTCCATGCCACGGCTCGATGGTGGCCAGCGCCCCACGCCCCATAAACAGCTCACTGGCCCCCCGGCTGCCCTTGGGGTTCGACTGGTTGCCCGAACCCACCCGCCGCGGCTCCTGACGCTTGCCGGGCGTGATGTCGGTTACGCCCTCATAGCTTGCCGCGTAGATGTAATCGTAAGGCTCCACGCCGGCGACCTCGTTCATTCGCCCCGTAAAGATGTTGTGAACGACATACAACTGATCCGAGAGCACTTCCGGTTTCCAGTTCTCCTTCTTTTCGGGTTCGGTTTTGGGGATGGGGTAACGTAAAATGTTTACGGGTCGCCCATCGGTCCAATTGCCCTTGGCGGTACACCCCCGGCCGTGCAGCGGTGCCATGATAAGTTCCGGTCGGCCGTCGTTGTCGAGATCAGCGACCCGGATGCGGTGAACAGTTGGCTCGTCGCAGGGGATCGGGTGCACCGTCCATTCGTCGTCCAACGTTTTGCCGCGTTTCAGCCACTGCAAGGTGCCCGGGGTGGTGGTGTCGGTCGGTCGCCAGCCGGCCCCGAGGATCAGTTCGAGCTTCCCGTCGCCGTCGATGTCCACCGCGACAGCGCAAACATGGTCCGGTTTGGTCCGATCTTTCCCTTCCAGCAGCACCCGTTTCGTCCAGGGTGCCCCGGTCTGCCCGGGGTTCTGGTACCACACGACCCGGTGCCGATCGACAACGATGATGTCCGGTTTCTGGTCGTGGTCAATATCTTCTAGGAGAACGGCATAGCCGATGGAGAGTGTCGTATCAATTTCCTGGACTGTGAATTTGGCAAAGTCGGCAGCGAATGACGGAGAGGCGGCCAGGCTCAGGAATCCAACAGAGACGAGCAATGCACGCATGGGACGCTCCGGTACAGGGGACACGGCGCTTTGCGGCTCCAGCCGGGCAACGGGACCCCGCGCCCGCGGACCCGGTGGCCCCCCATCTTACCCGATCGGAAGAAGTTTGCAGCCGTCCGCTTTCCCAGTTGGTTCCGGTCGCTCTCCCGCTTGCGGTGCGTGTCGAAGCGTTGGACAATGAGGCGTTGCCGGCTTGCCCGAGAGATTCCGCACCATGACGTTACCCACTTCTCGACGCCCGGCCCGTGAGTGGCTGTTGCTGGTCGTGGCCTTGATTCTGGTCGGCGGTGCCGTCGTGCCGTTGTGGGATTACTTCGGCGGCCTGGAATCGCGCGAGCAACTGGCGCAGCGCTGGACGCCGCGCCGCTTGACCCAACTCTTCCTGGGTCCGGAACAGGTTGCGTGCTACGTTTGCTTTGTCTGGGCGGCCCTGATTCTGCAGAGCCGCTATCGGGAAGTGCTGCGACAGCGGACGGCGTTCCGGTTGGATCTATTACCCACTGAGGAAGGCGCGCGCATTCTCCCGGAGGATGCCCGCCCCCTGGTTCGGAAGCTGGAACAGCTGACGGGTCGGCGGCCGTTTATCCTGGCCAACCTGATTCGGCTGGGGCTGGGCAAGTATGCGGTGTCGAAGTCGGCTCCGGATGTTGCCGAGGTGGTTCGCAATCAGGCTGACGTGGAACTCTCCCGCCTCGTTTCGGGCATGGCTACGGTGCATTACCTGGCCTGGGCGATTCCGGCGATTGGCTTTGTGGGGACGGTGCGTGGCCTGGGCGGAGCCTTCGGCGTCGATGCCCAGGGCGTTGGCATCGAGGTGTTTACCAACCAGGCGAAGGATCAATTGAAGATCGCCTTCGATTGTACTTTGGTGGCGCTCGTCTTGAGCCTGATGCTCATGTACTTCCTGAACATGGTGCAGCGTGCCGAGGAAACCTTGGTTGTGGATGCCCAGGAGTATTGCCAGGAGCATCTGTTGCTGCGGCTGTATGATCCCGCGGCCGAACCGCTGTAATCTGTTGGAGCGAGCAGGGGTGCGGAGCGGGACCCGGTGGACATCGTCGAGGGGCTTTGATGTTCTGGGGCAAAAAAGCACCGTCGGTCCATGACAAGACCCGAGCCGTGGGGCTGGACCTGACCGCGACCCGGCTGCGGGGCGTGGCGCTGAGCGACTGGAAAACTCGCGCCTTACACCTGGACCCGCCGGCCGAGAACCTGGCCCTCAGCGTGGCACTGGATCGGCGCACCCCCGAGGTGGGGCGGGCCGGCACCGGCATCTGCCGCAAGATCCCGCATGCCGTGTGTGCCAACTTTTTGCCCCATCTGGCCCAAAGCCGGGAATGGCGGTATGGCCGCTGTGTTGCCACGGCCGATGCTGCCCTGGAATGGACCTTCAGCAAAGCCCGGGGGCCGATCCTGGCGGAATCCGAGGCCAGCGTGCTGGCCTTGCCGACTTACCTCAGCCCGGCTCAGGTCGGCCGCGTCGTGGCGGCGACCGCCAAGGTGAAGCTCCCGCTCAAGGGGACAACGATCGGTGCCCTGGCTGTGGTGGCCGATCGGGCTACGGCGGTGCTCAATGGTCAGCCCGTGGCACCGGAACTGCCCTTTCCCGATTGGATTGTGCCGCTGCACGCCACCGCGACGGGGCCTGGGGCGGTGGTGCTGGTGGATGCCGACGAGTACGCGCTCTCCGCTGCGGTGCTGGCCGTGGAACGAACGGTCGTTCGTCTGGTTGCCGTCGCCAATTGGCCGCGGCTGGCCGTGAAGATGTGGAAAGAGCGGCTGCTCGACGCTGTCGCCGATCGCTGTGTCCGCCTGTGCCGGCGCGATCCCCGGGATTCCGCCGAGGCGGAGCAAGGGCTATACGATCAACTCGATGAGGCACTGGACCGCATCCGGACCGGGCAGCGCGTGGGGTTGGTCGTGCGCACCGATCGCTGGTTTCAGGACGTGATTCACCAGCCAGACGAATTCGAGGCGTACTGCTCAGTGTTGTCCCGCAGTGCGGCGGAGGCGGTGCGCGAGTTCCTCGCGGGGGTGCCGTTGCCCCAACCGCCGCGAGGCCTCTGGCTGACCCACGAGGCGGGCCGGCTGCCCGGCTTGGCCCGCGCGCTGCATTTGCATAGCTCCGAGGGAACCAGTGTCGAGGTGTTGCCGCCCAACGCCATCGCCCAGGCGGCGGCGGCCCTGGTGCCCCGTTGGTTGGTCGGGGCGCTACCCCGCGTCCATCTCGATTCGGTGCTGGAACTGCCGCCTGTTTTGCAGGAATCCGCAGCCGAAAAAGCTCGCAAGGGCCGCGGCTAGGCGATAATTCTGGAATCAGGTCACTGCCCCCGGCTTCGCGGCCGAGGGTGGACCGGGTGCCGCGTGACGGAGTTTGCCATGCGCATTCACCACAAGCAGCCCACCCTCGTGAGCATGTGGATGCTGGATGTCTTTTGCTGTGCGCTGGGGTGCGTCTCACTGCTGTTTCTCCTCAATAGTCGCATGGCAGCCGACCAGGCGGAAAAGAATCAAGCTGCCTTGCTGGAACTGGACGCCACCCGTCAGCAACTCCAAGCCACCCTACAGGAACTCGAGAAGCTTCAGCGCCGCTATGATGCGGAAACCCAACAGCTTACCACGCAACTGGCCGCGCTACGCAGCAACACCGACGACCTGTCCCGTCGGCTCAGTCTGGCCCGGGACGAAGCCAAGGCCACCCGCGCCCTGCTCGATGCCACCCAAAACGCCCTGACCGCCGCCGAGGCCAAACTTGAAACGCAGACCCAGGACCTTCGCACGCTGCGCGACAAGCTGGCCACTGCCGACGACCTGTTGCGAAAAAAGCAAACGGACACCGAGGCGCTGGCCAAAAAGCTCACGGAATCCACCACTGCTTACGACGACCTCAACCGCTTGCTGCGGAAAAAAGATGAGGAACGACTGCTCCTCCAGAAACAAACCGCTGAACTGCAAAAACTGCTCGCCGACTTGGAAGCGAAGCTCCTCGCCGCCCGAAACACGGCCGCCCAGAACGCCGACGAGATGGCCCGGCTCCGCAAAAAGGACGCCGAGGAGCTAACCGAGGCGCGGGCGCAGGTGAAGGACTTGCTCAAGAAAATCGACGAGGCCAGGGCCACCATCATCGACCTGCAAGGCGACAAGCAAAAACTCGCCGATCAGTTCGACAAGTTCCAGAAGGAAACGGAAGCCCGCTTTGCCGGCATCGTCACGACAGGGCGGCGGGTGGTCTTTGTCGTGGATATTTCCGGCAGCATGGCCAAGAAGGACGCCGAGACCGCCGACCCCACCAAGTGGCCCCTTGTGGTGGAGACCGTGATCCGGGTCATGCGGAGTGTCGCGGGGTTGGAGAAATATCAAGTCGTGGTTTTTTCCAGCTCGGCCCGCTGGCTTTTTGGTAACGGGCAATGGGTGAACTATGTCGGGCAGAAGTCCCTGGATGAGGTGCAGGAGGCCTTGCTAAAGGTCAAACCGTACGACGACACGAATCTGTATGCGGGTCTGGAACTGGCCTTCCAGCTGCGGGAAGCGGGGCTGGACTCAATTTACCTTTTCTCCGATGGCTTGCCGACCAGCGGTCCGGGGCTGACCCGCGCGGAGGAAACGCGTAAGCCGCCGCTCACCGAACTGGAGTTGGGGGAACGGCTCGGCCGGCACATCCGCCGCACGCTTCAGGACGACTGGAACCGTCCGTTACTCGCTCATCCTCGGGTTAAGATTCATGCGATCGGGTTTTACTTCGAAAGCCCGGACGTGGGGGCGTTCCTGTGGGCCTTGGCTCGGGAGAACAACGGTAGCTTTGTGGGGATGAGTCGGCCATGAATCGGCATGCTTTCGACTGGTCCCGGGAGTGGCAGACCGAGTCCGACCCTGAGAAGCTGCTCGCAGCGGTTCCCAACGTCCGCGGCTTGGATCGGCGGCTGCGGTTGTTTGCGTGTGCCAGTGTGCGGCAAGTCTGGCATCTGTTACCCAGCGATACGCGCAGCGCCGTGGAAGTATCGGAACGGCTGGCCAATGGGGGCGCGACCCCCGCCGACCTGCGGGCGGCCGCCGTGCGGCTGTACTGGATTCGGAATACGCCCAGCCAGATTGCGATTGAGGCAGCTGGCTATGCCTCGGGCGGCTTTCTGGGGGTTGCTCCCCCGGCCCGTTCGTTGCCCCTCGAATACGACCCGCGGCTTGCGGCCCGATTGGCGGCCCGAGCCGAGGCCAGCGCCGCCGTGGGGCCCGCGCCGCCGCTGGTCACGCCCAATTGGCATCACAAGTGGACCTGCGCCTATCAGGAGGCCCGAGCGGGTCAGGCCAACCTGGTCCGTTGCCTCTTTCCGCCCCCGGGCTTCCCGTCCCAATTGCCGCCCCAGTGGCGCAGCAGCACCGTTGTGGCTCTGGCCCGCCAAATCGACGCCACCGGCAACTTCGCCTCGTTGCCCATCCTGGCGGATGCCCTTCAGGAAGCAGGCTGTGAGAGTGATCCGCTGCTACAATGGTGTCGCATGCCGGGAATCAATCAGGTTCGCGGCCATTGGGTGGTGGATTGCGTGCTAGACCGATTGTAAGTTGGCCCGCTTGTGGGGCACTTCGGATCCTCACCGGTTTGTGAGTCCTGCCATGACCGAGACAAAATGGTTGACAGGGATGGATGGTGAGGCGATGCTCGATGCCGTTGCCGACCAACTCGCACCCCGGCAATGGGTTCTCATCGCCGCCGCCTTTGTGCGCAAGTTGTGGGAGCTTCTGCCCGAGGGGGTGCTTCGCCAGGCCGTGGACTTTGCGGAACGAACCACCCATCCACTCTGCGAGGAGGACCGCGCCCGGTGGCGGGGGCTGATCGAGGCGGCCGTTCCCGATGCGGTGCAAGCCGCCGAGCAGACCCAGCGGGAAATCGTCAAAACCTGTGACCCTGAGGCGGCGGACCTCGAACAGCCGGTGCTGACGCGCCCCACGCAAGCGGCCCCCGCCTTTCCCCTGTTCCAGGCCGCCAGTCGCCAAGCCCAGGCCTCGATCGAAGGAATCGGTGAGGCGGTGGTCGAAGCCGCTCAGGCGATCCGGGCCTTGTACAGCGAACCCGGTGCCGACATGCTGGACATCGTGCGAAGCCACGTTGAACACGCCTGTGAACTGCGGACCGAGGCCAACCGGGCGACCAAATTTGCCCTGCGGCTCAAGCACAAGGGCGACGAAATCGCCGATCAAGCGCTGGGAGCCAAGAACAAGCGGCTGATGGAAACCATCGCCCTGGAAGAGGTCCGCAAGCTGGAGGAACCGCGCCAGCGATCGGAACTCGATGACTTCGAGGCCGAGGAACGCCGTGAGCGGGCTGCCCGAAAACAACTGGCCCTGGTGTTGCGCGAGATTCTCGGCAACCCCTACAAACCGCCACGCTTCGATCCTAGCTGGCGCACGAGTACGGTTCAGCAACTCGCGCAGGGCATTTTCGACGAGCGGGCCTTCAATCGCTTGCCCATCCTGGCCGATGCTCTGCTCGATACCGATTGCGATGAGGAGGCCGTGCTTCGCCACTGCCGCGGCACCGAGTTGCACGTGATGGAAACCCGTGAGCCGGTCCAACATGTTCGCGGTTGCTGGGTCATCGAGCTGATTCTGGGCCGCTTCCAGCCGCTGCGGCCGCCCGAGCCTTCCCGCCCGGTCCGTCGCCGGCGCCGCATCGAAGACCTGGACATTGGCCTGCCGCTCGACCTGGGGGACGACCGGATTGTCTAGAGAGAGCCCTTTGAGTTCCTGGAGTGTTTTATGATTCCAACCCGACCGCTGGGAAAGACCGGCGTGAACGTTTCGATCATTTGCTTGGGGGGCTGGCACATTGGTCAGCCGGCCATTGGCGATGCGGAGGCCATTCGCATCATGCACACGGCCATCGACGAAGGGGTGACCTTCTTCGACAACGCCTGGGATTACCACGAGGGGCGCTCCGAAGACATCATGGGGCAGGCGCTAGCCAGTGGCGGTCGGCGGCAGAAGGTATTCCTGATGACCAAGAACTGCGGCCGCGACGCCGCAACCACCCGGCAGCACCTCGAGGACAGCCTGCGCCGCTTGCGCACGGATGTCATCGACCTGTGGCAATTTCATGAAATTAACTACGATAACGACCCGGACTGGCTCGTCGAGCGGGGGGCCATTGCCGAGGCCATCAAGGCCCAAAAGGCGGGCAAGGTACGCTTCATCGGCTTCACCGGCCACAAGCACCCCAGCATCTTCCTGAAGATGCTCCCGCTTTACCCCTGGGATACCTGCCAGCTGCCGATCAATGTTTGCGACTACTTTTACCGCAGCAGCATTCACGAGGTGCTGCCCGAGTTGAAGAAGCGGAACATCGCAGCCATCGGCATGAAAAGCCTGGGGGGCGGCAACCTGGAAAACGGCGGGCACATGATGACCGGTGGGTTCGCCACCGCGGAAGAATGCATCCGCTTTGCCCTGGCCCAGGACGTAGCAAGCGTCGTCGTCGGCATCGACTCCATGAAGGTTCTCCAGCAAGACCTCGCCATCGCCCGCAGCTTCAAGCCGTTTGAACCTGCGGAACTGGAGCAGCTGCTGGCCCGGGTTCGGCCGATTGCCGGGGATGGGCGCTTCGAGAAATCCAAATCCACCCAGGAATACGACGGCCCCTATCATCGCAAGCAGCATGGCTTCGCGGTATAAGCGGCCCAACCGGGCTGGAGCCGGTCCGGGGGGGTGGAACGGGGCGGCGGAACGGACCGCTACCCCACCCCCGGGTGGGCGACACCGATCGGCTGCGACATCGCTTCGCGGAGGTGCAAGGATGGCCATTCGGGTATCGTGTCCGTCGTGCAACACCCAGGTAACGTTACCCACCGTCCCCACGGACCGGCGCGTCGATTGCCCCCGCTGTGGGGATGTCTTCCCCCTGCGGCACTGGGAGGAAACCACTGACGACGGCGTGCCCCGGCCGGCCTGGGCTTCGCCATCGCAAGAGCGCCCAAGCCGAGGCCGCAACCGGCTGGCGCTCGTCGGCCTGGGGCTGGCGTTCCTTCTGCTCGGCGTCTTCCTGGGCTGGCGGGCCGATCGTTCCCGCAGCCGACCGCGACCCCTCACCCCAGTCGAAACCAGCGACAGGGTCCGGCCGGCGACGCAACTGCTCGGGGTGGGCTATCTCCCGGCCGATACGAATATTGCCTTTGCCCTGCAGATGGCCCCCATCCGCGACTATGCCCAACGCACGCAGCAGGCCCCCCCGGCATTGCTCGCGGCGGCCGGCATTCCCGCACGGTTTCTGGATACGCTCAACCAGGTGGGGTTGAACCTGGACCAGATCGACCACGTGGTGGGCGGCACCAGCCTGGGCGATGGCGCGTTCGCCGTCCGCTTCACGCTGGTGGTGGTGCTCCGCGGGGTGCTACCCGACGACGCCGAGTTCCTCGAGAAGCTCAAGGCTCGGCGGCAGCCCGGGATCAAACCGCGATACGATGTCGAGGTGGCCGGCGTGCCCCTGAGCTTGGCCCGCGTGTCCGAAACGGTGTGGGTCTTCGGCTTCGATGCGCAACACGATCTGGCGGCAGTGGACCGCGACTACGGCCCCGGCGGGCGTCAGCTTCCCCCGAGCCTGACGGCGCTCTTGGCCGAGCAGGTGCCCCCCACCGCGGCGGCTTGGGTCGCTACGGCCGATGAACGCTGGGCCGACAAACCCGGTGCCAAGGTCCTGGCCGAACTGCTGGGCCGCCCCGAATGGCTGGCGCTCGTGCAGAAGGGGCGCGGCGGCTTGCTCGCCGTCCAGCTCGACGAGGCCCCCCGGCTGCGCTTAGTCCTGAAGACCGCGGAGGAGGCCACGGCCCAGCAGGTGCGCAAGTACTTCGCCCGTCGCCAGGAAGCGGTGGCGGCGATCGGGGGTTCGGGCGATCTGGTGACCGTCGAGTTGCCGGTTGCGCCGAATCAGGTATGGGCGACTCTTGAGCAAGTTCTGTTGGATGCGGTAAAAAAACCGTAAGATCTCGCGGCGTCGGCGGCCGGTTGGTGCGGTCGCTACCGTTCGCCGCCCGCCGGCCGGCACAGGGGCCCTTTCCGATGCCACCGGTACCGCGGGGCCGCTTTCGCGATGGTGCCCGGGGCGTCGCGGCTCCGTTGTGCTGCCGTCATGCTGTAGATTAAAGTCATCCGATCGCCACGACGCGGGGGCACATTGCCCGGAAAGCCTCCATGACCACGGTCCGCTTGACTTGCTCTGAGGGCCACAGCTGGGAACACCCCCAAGCTGAGACGCTTCCCACCGACTTGCGGGCGGTCTGTCCGGTGTGTTCCGCCCGTACGAACTTTGCCGAACCGGTGGCCCCGGGCGGTTCTCCGCAGTCCGCCGCCGCCCTTCCCGATGCACCCGACACTGCCACCCCGACCACCAAAAGCCTGACGGGGCAGGTCGTGGCCGGCTTCGAAATTCTGGACGAACTGAACCGGGGTGGCATGGGGGTGATCTACAAGGCCCGGCAAATCGCCATGAACCGCCTCGTGGCCCTTAAAGCGATCAATCCGGCCAAGCTGCAACAACCCGGTGCCCGGGAGCGGTTCAAGTCCGAGGTGATGGCCGCCGGCTTGCTCAATCACCCGAACATCGTGCAGGTGTACCACACCGATCTGGACGGGCCGTTCCCGTATCTGGCCATGGAGTACGTCCCGGGGATCGACCTGCTGCGGCTGGTGCGCAAAGTTGGCCCGCTACCCGTGAGCGATGCGGTGTACTACATCCGCCAAGCGGCCGCCGGCCTGCAACACGCCCACGAACAGGGGCTGGTTCACCGCGACATCAAGCCGAGCAACTTGATGGTCACTCCCGGGCCGATCGGCTCCGAGGGGATAAAGGCCGGCAAACTGCCCAAGGTTAAGATTCTCGACATGGGGCTGGCCCGCGTCCTCTCGCCCGATGGGGCTGCCGACGACGACGGCTTGACACAAAGCGGGGTGTTCCTGGGCACCCCAGATTATGTTTCCCCGGAGCAGGCGGAGGATGCCCGCAAAGCCGATGGCCGCTCCGACATCTACAGCCTGGGCGGAGCCTTATACTTCCTGCTCACCGGGGAAGTCCCGTTCTCCGGCAAGTCGCTGGTGGAAAAGCTGCGCAAGGCCTTGACCGAACCGCCCCCCTCGGCCGCGGCCAAGCGCAAGGATGTGTCGCCGGCACTCGATGCCGTCATCCGCAAGATGATGGCCAAGGATCCCAACCGGCGCTATCAGACCCCCGCCGATGTCATCGCCGCGCTCGATCGAGCCATGAAGGGGGATCTGCCCGGGACCGAGGACGAGGAACCGGTCGAGGCCATCGCCACTCCCCTGGCCACGGTGCAAGCCCATGCCGGGGCCGTCCGCGGCATGGCCCTGGCTGCGACCGCTGAGGAGCCGACGCTGGTCACCGCCGGCGATGATAGCCGCCTGCGACTGTGGAACCCCACCACGTTGCAGGAAGTCAAAACCTTCCTCGCCGATCTCGGGGCCGTCGAGCAGTTGGTGATCGCCCCCGGTGGCAAGCGTGCCGCGACCTGTGCTATTCGCTTGACCACCGACGAAATGGGCGTGCAACTGTGGGACCTGGCTACGGGTGTGGAACAAAAGCGCCTGCGTGGCCCCGCCGAGAACATCCGCTGCGTGGCCATCTCGCCCGATAGCAAGGCCATCGTGGCCGGATCCGACGATAGCATGATCTGGCTGTGGACCTCCGACGCCAGCGGACCCAAAACCGTCTGCATGAAAGGGCACAAAGGCGCGGTGACCGGCGTCGTGTTTGTCACGGCCGATTCGTTGCTCACCGCCGGAGCCGATGGTACCGTTCGCCAATGGGACCTCAAGACGGGTAAGCAGAAAGGGACCATCGCGGCGGGGGTGGGGCCGATCGTGGCCCTGGCGTTCGGGGGCAAACGGGTGGCCGTGGCCGGCGACGGCCTGGGGCTCCGCATGCCGACCGGCCAGTTCATCAAGCTGGAAGGTCACGACGGGCCGGTGCTGTGTTGTGCGCTGAGTGCTAACGGCCGGCTCCTCGTCAGTGGTGGAGCCGATAAGACCGTCCGCATCTGGAGCACCGAAGAAGGCACTCTGGTGGCGACCTACTCCGGCCACACGGCGAGCGTCCGGGCCGTGGCCGTCGATTCCGCGGGGCAAGCGATTTTCTCCGGCGATGACCACGGTACCCTTAACCGTTGGGCCGCTCCCAAGCTGTGATCGGTCGGCCGGCAAATTCCGGCGCATGGCGGGTCGCCTCTTCCAACTGCCTCAATTTTCGCATAGACTCACGGCATACTCTTCTCAAGCGAGTATCACCCATGCCAATCGCCGTCATTTGCCCCAGTTGTTCCGCGAAACTCAACGCACCCGACATTGCCGCCGGGAAGAAGGTCAAGTGCCCACGCTGCCAAGGGCTGATGATTGTTCCCCAACCCGAGCCGGAGCCCATGGCCTTCGAAGTTGTGGACGAAGAGCCGGCCCGCCCGGCAGCTCCCACGCCGGCTCGAACCAAGGCCCCCGCGCGGGTCAAGGCCGATGTGGAGCTGGACGACGAGGACGAGCGGCCCCGCAAAAAGACGCGGGTCGTGGTTGATGACGACGACGACGACGAGGACGACCGACCCCGGAAGAAAAAGAAGAAA
>Ga0272446_1002305_pt1 | contig 26207 bp, 20 predicted proteins | sample YNPCB0061_FD_194587 | JGI IMG/M metagenome (GOLD analysis project Ga0272446, IMG submission 194587) | Hot spring microbial mat communities from Yellowstone National Park, WY, United States - YNP-CB-006-1 | ecosystem: Environmental > Aquatic > Thermal springs > Hot (42-90C) > Sediment | place...
GTCTGGACCATCCGTCCCCGCCCGTCATGTTCTATATGCACACGTAGCCCGCGGGAGGCCAGTCCCATGGTGAAACCCCCTGAGGGCTCCGCCCCTTTGGAAACCCCAAAGCCCACGCCCGTGCCGGCCGATCGCGGCCGTGCTGCATGCCTCAGACCGCGCAGCGGTAGACCGCCTGCCGACCCCAATGCCGGTGGCCGGGCGCCTGCCGGCCCCCATCGGCACGCCGGCGCCCGATGGCCGCATCCCGCACCCCGTGGGGGTCGGTGGCATGCCCTGCCCGGCAGCGGCCGTGCCGCTGGCCCGGCCCGCCCCCGACCGCGGCGCGGGCATGACACCGCGGCCGTCCCGCCAGGAACGCCACCTTCCGGCGGGGGCCGGCGGCGGCCCCCGGCCCGGGGGTGCGGGGGCGGCGCGCCCCGCCAGCCGCCCCGGGGCAGCACCACGCGCCCCGAGGGCGCGGGATGCGGCCACGGTGGGCCGCCCATGCGGAGCGGAGCGAACCCTAGTGCAGTTCCAGACGACCTGGTCGGGCAGCAACGCGACCGCGACCGTGTCCAGCTGCGCCGCGCCCAATCTACCATCGCCAATCTGCAATCTGCAATCGCACGAGTGCAGTTCCAGGCGACCTGGTCGGGCATCAGCGCGACCTCGACCGTGTCCAGCTGCGTCGCGCCCAATCTACCATCGCCAATCTGCTATCTGCAATTGCACTAGATCGGTGAACGCCCGCGGAAGATCAGGCGCGTGACGCCGATGACGATGATCGCGCCGACGATCGCGGTGATAAACGACGTCAGGTTGAAGCCGGTGGTCAGGTCAACGCCCAGGATGAGTGAGCTCAGCCAGCCGCCCACCGCCGAGCCAATAACGCCCAGCAGGAGGTCGATGTACCAGGGGTAGCTGCTCCGCATCACAAAGCCTGCCACTCCGCCGACGATCAGGCCCATAACGAGCCAGAGGATAAAGCCCATTGGTGTTGCTCCTTCATGCAAGGCCGCCTGGCGGCCGCTAGCATCGATCAGGCCTTGCGGGCCAGCGACTCAGCCAGTTCCTTAAGCTTCTTGAGCGTGTTCTTGACCAGCAGTGTGTCGGCGGGGTTGCCGCCGGCCACGAAGGCGCCGAGCATGCCACCGGCCGGCTCATAGGCGTAGGTGTAGCGGACGCGCGAGTCTCTGGAGCCCATCCCGAGAAAGCCGCCCGAGCGGTCGAGATCGAAGGTGTGGGTGCGCTCGTCGTTGCCGAGCCGGGTTGCGAGCTTGAGGATCGAGCGCTGCTCGTCGACCGCCAGCACGGCGCCGGTGCCGTGCTGGTCGCCGTGACGCCACTGGAAGGTGGCGCCGGGTGCAACCTCGGTGAGCCCGCTGATCTGCTCGAGCTGCGTGATCCAGAGTGGCCACTTACTCGCGTCGCACATGAGCGCCCAGACCTGTTCGGGCGCTGCGTCGATCTCGACATGCTGTTCGAAGGTGACGGCCATTCGCTGCTCCTTGCATAGCTGCGCCGCGGATGCAGCGCACGATCAGTATGACCAGAGGACGTATGGTTGATTATAACAGCCCGCCGGGCCTGGTGCACTCCCCTTGCGGCCAGGATCGAGGGCTTGTGCACCGATCCTGCTGGCAAACGCCGTTTGTTCCACGCCGGGTGCAGAGGAATGTGGGGCGGTTACGCCGCCAACAGCAACGCGCAAACCCGGAGTTGGGGGCTTACCCCACCGACGTTGCTCAAGCCCTGCGGGGCGCGCCGCCCATACGCATCAAGTTACGCCCCTGGCAGGGCGGCGGCTGCCACGCGACAGGCGAACATGTCGTTGTGTTGGCAGTTTCTGCCAGCGAAGCTGGCAGAAACTGCCAACACAACAAAGCGTTCATCCTTCCGTGTGGGTGAGCGGCACGGCCGCAGCCCGTAACTTGATGCGTCTGGGTGCGCCGCCCCACACACCAGCCCTGGAGGATGCTACAATAGCGGCGAGCGCGCGGCCCCACCGGAGCGCCGCGCCCCCGCCCCCGCGCCCTGCGCCAGCGGCAGTGGAGCCATGGAGGTGCTGAACGTGTACGTCCCGGAGTCGTCCTACTTGCTTAGCCTGGAGCACCGTATTCATCTTGAGCGCATCCCGTTCAGCGACCGTGGCTCGCGTCTGCTGCTCTACAAGGACCGGCGCCAGCCCGATACACTCTACCTCAAGCTCGCCGAGCGCCTGACTGCGCTCACCCCCGGCCTTTCCGCTTACCGAAGCCGGCCCCCGTACATTCCCAATCTGCGCCTGGTCGACGGCGACGGGCGCCCCGTACCCTTCGAGACAACCACCTATCCCCACGCTCTGGTCTTTCAAACCCCGGTCGGCGAGTTCCGCTGTGTCTTCCAGGACGCCTCCACGCTGAGCTTCGGGCTGCCGACCGGTGTGGCGAGCGGGATCCGCTTCACAGTGGTGCCAGACCTGGCGCGCCCGGACGCTCACGGCGGCGAGTTTAAGACGGTGCGCAACTGCGCCTACTCGACCAATGGCCAGCTGGTGCTCAATCAGGTGGAGCATAACGGCGCCGGCTATGACGTGACCCTGGTGGCACAGGGCGACGCCGATACCGCGATCACGCTGCATATCCAGGCCGGCCTGGAGCTCGACCGCCAGGTGGTCCCGTTTCGCGCCGCGCTTCAGGCCGCCGAGGAGCGCTGGCATCGCTGGTTCGCCGCGGTACCGGCCGCCGACGAGCCCTATCGCCAGCAGTACTACTATGCCTGGTGGGTGCTGGGCAACAATATCCTCGCGCCCTACGGCTACTTCCGCCGCGAGAGCGTGGCCCCGAGCAAGGCCCACTACGTCGGCGCCTGGCAGTGGGATAACTACTTCCACGCCCTGGCCTTCCGCTACACCGATCCGAAGCTGGCCAGTGACCAGATCCAGTTTATGCTTGATCACCAGCTTCCCGACGGCATGATCCCCGACGCGGTCTACGACGAGGGGACGATCACCCAGCTGGAGGTGCCGGTGGTGGCGGCCGTGACCAAGCCGCCGATCACTGCCTGGGTGGCCATGCACGTCTATGAACAGACGGGCGATCTGGGGATGCTGCGCGAGATCTACGAGCCCCTGGTGCGCTGGAACTCCTGGTGGTTCGGCCTCAACGACGACGATGCCGATGGCATCGTGCAGTACTCCCACCCCTTCTCCTCGGGGCTCGACGATAGCCCGCTCTGGGACGAGGGTATGCCGGTCGAGGCCGTCGATCTCAATACCTACCTCTGCCTGCAGATGGAGTCGCTCGGGCGTATGGCCCGCATCCTTGGGCGAATGCGCGAGGCCACGCTCTGGAGCAATCGGGCCGATGCGCTGGCGCGGCGCATCGTCGAGCATTTCTACGACGAGCAGGCCGGGCTCTTCTGGTCGCAGCACGAGCACCGGCCGATCAAGGTGCTCACCCCCTTCAGCCTCTACCCGCTCTGGACGGCCCGGATGCCAGCGGCGATCAATGAGCGCCTGGTGGAACATCTGCATGACCCGCGCTCGTTCTGGACAGCCCATCCGCTGCCCACCGTCGCGCTCTCCGATCCACGCCACGACCCGCAGCAGATGTGGCGCGGCCCGGTCTGGATCAACATCAACTATATTTTTGTCGAGGCGCTGCAGCGCACGGGCTACCGCGGTCTGGCCGGCGAACTGGCCGAGCAGACGCTGCGCCTGGTGATGGGCCAGGGCGACATCTATGAGTACTATCACCCGATCACTGGCGAGCCGCCGCCCAAAGCCGCGCCGATGTTCGGCTGGTCGGCCGCCTGCTTCATCGACCTGGCCATACGCATGAGCCGCGGAGAGATCGTATGAGCACGGTTGCCATTCTCCATTACGCCGGGCCACCTTACGTTGGCGGGGTCGAAATCACGATGGCCGCCCACGCGCGGGTGCTGGCCGCCCAGGGTCACCATGCGCGGATCATTGCCGGCAAGGGCGCCGCGCTGGCGCCCGGGGTCGACCTGCGCCTGCTGCCCGAGCTCGGCTCGCGTGGCCCGCTGCTCGAGCGGCTGGCCGCCGAGTTGGCCCGCGGCGTCGTCAGCGCCGAGTTTCACGCCCTGACCGAGCGGCTCACCACGTGGCTGGCCGATGCGCTCGCCGGCTGCGACGTGGCTATGGTCCATAACGTGCTGAGCCTGCACAAGAACCTGGCCTTCACCGCCGCGCTGCGCCGGCTCCACGATGGGGGCAGGCTGCCGCGCCTGCTCGCCTGGTGCCACGACTTCGCCTGGCTCGACCCGCTCTACCAGCCCGCGTTGCACCCCGGCTACCCCTGGGACCTGCTGCGCGAGCCCTGGCCCGGCGTGCGCTACGTCGTCGTCTCCGAGGATCGCCGGGGCATGCTGGCCGGCCTGCTCGGGCTGGATCCCGCCCGGATTGCCGTCGTGACCCCCGGGGTGGACCTGCAGGCGCTGCTTAAGCTCGAACCGGAGACGGTCGCGCTGATCGACCAGCTGGACCTGCTGGCCGCCGCGCCGCTGCTGCTCCTGCCCGCCCGCATCACGCGACGCAAGAATATCGAACTGGGGGTGCAGATTGCCGGCGCGCTGCGCCGCCAGGGCGCCGCCGTCCGCCTGGTGGTGACTGGCCCACCGGGGCCGCACAACCCGGCCAACGCGGCCTATCTCGCCGAGTTGCTGGCCCTGCGCCGCGACACCGGCGCGGCGGAGGCGGTGATCTTCCTGTACGAGTGCTTCACCGATGCCAGCGGGCAGCCTCGCCCCGTCTCCGACGCGATGCTGGCCGATCTCTTTCATCTAGCCGACGGGCTACTCTTCCCCAGCCGCTACGAGGGCTTTGGCATCCCGGTGCTGGAGGCGGGGCTGAGTGGCATCCCGATCTTCTGCAGTGACATCCCGCCCCTGCGGGCCACGGCTGGCGAGGCCGCCAGCTATTTTGCCAGCGACGAACCGCCCGACCTGATCGCCGGCCGCATCGTCGCGGCCCTCGCCGCCGACCAGCGCTACGCGCTGCGCCAGCGGGTACGTACGACCTATACGTGGGAGGCGATCTTCCGCCGAGAGATCATGCCCTTGCTCGCGGGCGCCTGATGCCTGCACGCCTTAGCCGCGAGCCCCCCTGATCGGCGAGGAAGGATTGAGAGACCATGACCCAGGCGCCAGCCCGTTCCCCTTCGAGTGAGTATGTCGTACTTCTGCCCGCGCGGGAGCCGGATAAGCTACGCCTGCTCCTGCCGCTCGCGGCCGATATCGCCCGTTACCACAGTGGGCAGGTGGTCATTGTGGGCGTCGTGGTGGTGCCCGCCGGCCAGCCCCTCAGCGATGGCATGCTCGAGACGCGCAGCGTGCGCGCCGCCTTCGATGCCAGCCCCGAGCTCAGCGCCGTCGATGTCCCGCTGCGCACGGTGATCACCGTGGCCCATGATCTGACCGACGGCATCCGCACGGCCGCCGAGGAGCAGCGCGCGGATCTGATTCTGCTGGGCTGGCAGGCCGAGCAGTCCTCGTCGGAGCGGCTCTTCGGCCCGCCGATCGATAGCCTGCTGCGCCAGCCCCCCTGCGATGTGGTGGTCGTGCGCCTGATGGGCGACGGTCACTGGCGCCGGGTGCTGCTGCCCGTGCGCGGTGGCCCCCATACCCCGCTGGCCTGCGAGATCGCCCTGGCCCTGGCCGAGCGCCACGAGGCCGCGATCAGCGTGCTCTATGCCACCAATCCGCGCCTCCCCGATGACCTCGCGGTGCGCGCGAGCCTGCAGTCGCTGCGCACGCTGCCCCGCGTGACCCGCTGGCTGGAACGCAGCATCCCGGTTGAACAGGCCATCCTCGCCGAGGCGCCTGACCACCAGGCGATCATCCTCGGCGTCACCGGCCGCCGCGGCGACCCCGAGGCGCCGATCGGGCCGCTCGCCGACCGCATCCTGCGCAACGCGCCGACCACCGTGGTCATCGTGCGCCACTGCATGGCCCAGGATGAAGAGCAGGCCCAGCAGATCTGGCAGCAGCACCGCGATCTCTCGGCCACCGTCGATCGCTGGTTCGCCGAGAATACCTTCAGTTCCACCGAGTACGACGACCTGCAGCGCCTGCTTGCGCTCAAGCAGCAACAGGGCGTGCGCATCAGCCTTGGCCTGCCGACCCTGAACGAGGAACAGACCATTGGCGAGATCCTGGACCAGGTCCAGGAGCACCTGGTCCATCGTGTGCCGCTGCTCGACGAGGTGGTGCTGATCGACAGCGGCTCCGAGGATCGTACCCGCGCGATCGCCGCCGCCCACGGCGTGCCGGTCTTTATCCACCAGGACATCCTGCCCCAGTACGGCGTCTTCCACGGCAAGGGCGAGGCCCTCTGGAAGAGCCTCTACGTGCTCAGCGGCGATCTTATCGCCTGGTGTGATACGGATATCAAAAATTTCCACCCGCGCTTCGTCTATGGCGTCATTGGCCCACTGTTGCGCGAGCGACGGCTGGTATACTGTAAGGGCTTTTATCGCCGGCCGATCCAGTTTGGCGAGCAGGTGCAGGCCAGCGGCGGCGGCCGGGTCACCGAGCTCACCGCGCGGCCGCTGCTCAACCTGTTCTACCCCGAGCTCTCGGGCATGCTCCAGCCGCTCTCTGGTGAGTATGCCGGACGCCGCAGCGCGCTCGAGGCCGTGCCCTTCTTCACCGGCTATGGTGTGGAGACTGGCCTGATCATCGACCTGCTCGAACGGTACGGCCTCAGCGCGCTGGCCCAGGTCGACTTGCGCGAGCGCATCCACCGCAACCAGGAGTTGGTGCCGCTCTCCAAGATGGCCTTCGCTATCACCCAGGTGGTCATCCAGCGCGTCGAGCAGCGCCAGCGGGCCAGCCTGCTCGAACCGGTCAACCAGACGATGAAGTTGATCACCCAGCGCCCGGACGGCGGCTTTAGCCTGGAGCTGCGCGAGATTCGTGACCACGAGCGCCCGCCGATGCTGCACATCCCCGAGTACCGGCGCCTGCGCGGCCTGCCCCCCGAGCCCGGCGACGACATGGGGAAGGAGGCGTCCTGATGCGCGACCCGCAGCAGCGCATCCAGACCCTGCTCGCCGCGCTCTACGGCGAGCCCCGTGGCGCCGCAACGGCCGCGCGGCTGCTGGCCATGCTCGAGGCGTTCGCGGTGCGCCATGGGCCGCCGCGCCAGAGCGCTGCAGGCGAACGGCTGACCGAGGACGATGTTATCCTGATCACCTACGGCGACCAGGTCCAGGCGCCCGGTCAGCCCGCGCTGCAGACCCTCGGCGCAACCCTGGAGCACAGCTTCGCCGACATCGTCAGCGGCCTGCACCTGCTGCCCTTCTTCCCCTTCAGCTCTGACGACGGCTTCTCGGTGATCGATTACCTCAGCGTGGACCCGGCGCTCGGCAGCTGGGCCGATGTCGAGTACCTGAGCCGGCGCTACCGCCTGATGGTCGATGCGGTGGTCAACCACGTCTCGGCGGGCAGCGCCTGGTTCCGCGCCTTCCTCGCCGGCGTCCCCGGCGCCGAGGCCCGCTTCCACCTTGTCGAGCCGGGTACCGATCTGCGCGCAGTGACCCGCCCACGGACCTCACCGCTGCTCACGCCCTTTGCGACACCGACGGGCGTCCGGCATGTCTGGACCACCTTCAGCGCGGATCAGATCGACCTGAATTACGCCAACCCCGAGCTGCTGCTGGAGATGACCGACGTGCTGCTGGCCTATGTCGCCCACGGGGCGCGGTTCATCCGGCTCGACGCGATCGGCTACCTCTGGAAGGAGCCCGGCACCCGCTGCATCCACCTGCCGAATACGCACCGCGTAGTGCAACTCTGGCGCGCCGCGCTCGACCTGGTGGCGCCCGAGGTGCTGTTGATCACCGAAACCAACGTGCCGCACGCCGACAACATCAGTTACTTCGGCGACGGCACAAATGAAGCCCAGCTGGTCTACCAGTTCCCGCTCGCCCCGCTGGTCCTGCACGCCTTCGCCAGCGGCGATGCGACGCGGCTGAGCGACTGGGCGCGCGAACTGGCGCCGCCCTCGCCAGCCACGGCCTTCTTCAACTTCCTGGCCTCGCACGACGGGATCGGCGTCGTACCGGCCAGCGGAATCCTGCAGCCGGCTGAGGTGCTGGCGCTCTGTGCCCGGGTTGAGCACCACGGTGGACGGGTGTCGTACAAGACCAATCCCGATGGATCGCAGAGCCCCTACGAGCTGAACTGCACCTGGTTCGATGCCCTCTCGGACCCTGCGACCGCCGAGCCGCAGGCGCGCCGGGTCGAGCGCTTCTGCGCCTCGCAGGCGATCATGCTGGCGCTGCAAGGCGTGCCGGGGGTGTACATCCATAGCCTGCTGGGCTCGCCGAACCACCACGCCGGGCTCGCGGCGACCGGGCGCTTCCGTTCGCTGAACCGCGAGAAGTGGACCCGCGCCGAACTGGAGGCGCGCATCGCCGATCCGAGCCGTCACGAGGGCGCTGTGCTCCAGCGCATGGCCGCGCTGATCCGCACCCGGCGCCACGAGCGCGCCTTTCACCCCAATGGGCCGCAACAGGTGCTCGCGCTGGGCGAGGCCATCTTCGCGCTAGAGCGCCAGTCACCCGAGGGTGATGCCACAGTCCTCTGTCTGCACAACGTCGCCGATACACCGCAGCAGGTGCCGCTCACCCTCGGGCGCGCCGCCCACGACCTGGTGGGCGGTAGGCGCTACCCTGCCGGCGCCCAGAGCCTGCAGCTCGCGCCGTACCAGGTGGCCTGGCTGAAGCTGGCGTGACCGGGCAGGCCGCGCGATTAGTAGTTCAGAAATTCACAACTAGACGGCACAGCCACAGCGTGTATGCTGATCATACCTGGTTATGAATCGACAAGCTGTTGCTAGTGACCGTTAACACAACGTACGGCCCCGGTCGCGTACACTGGCGCTGCCGAGGTTGTCTGGCCTTGTTCCACCCACGCACGCGGCACACCCTCGAGCGTGAGCCGCCGGTGTCCTCCTGACGTGATCGTTGAGCGGAGCAGTATGGAAACTCACCTGGCCACCATTGCCTGTATCGCCCCCGGACGTCTGATCGGCCTCGCACCCGATGGCGATCTCCGCCTTGTCTGGGATGCGGCGACCTTCCGCCTACCGATCTACGACCTGCCCCATCTCGCCGCTACGCTCGACGAATGGTGCGTCGAGGAAGAACTGCCGGCGCTGCGCCGCGGCTACTACCGGCTGTGCCAGGGACCGGACGGCGGGATCCAGCTCTGGCTGCACAACGCCGGGCTCCTGCTCAGCCGCGAAGAGCTACGCGTGCTGACCACCCTGGTCGCGACGGCCTCCCGTGAGCTCTGCGCGCCCCTCTGTCGCCAGCCGCGCCTGCCCTTCGGCACTGGCTACCGGCGGCTGGCCGCGCCGCCCCCCTCCCGCCAGTGGCAGAATTGAGCTCGCGCTCCGCCGGGAGCATTGTGGGGCGGCTGTGCTGCCCCACACCTTGTCGGTCTGGTGGTCAGCCCCTTCACGGACCACTGAGCAGCGCCACCTGCTCCAGGGCGTGCCGCGCGACCAGCCGGTGGTAGAGCGTCTCCAGATCGGCGGCCAGCGCATCAGCGCCATAGCGGGCGAAGGCCTCGGCGCGGCCCGCGGCGGCGAGCCGGGCGCCCAGTTCGCGGTCGCGTAGCAGGCGCACGATGGCGGCGGCGAGCGCCGCGACGTCGTTGTAGGGCACCAGCAGGCCGGTGTGCTCGTGGCTGATCACCTCGTTGCCGGCGGTGACATCGCTAGTGACCAGCGGCGCACCGGCGGCCAGCGCCTCGACCAGCGGGATGCCAAAGCCCTCGTAGCGGCTCGGTGCGGCCACCACGGCCGCCTCGCCCAGCAGACGCAGCTTCTCGGCCTCGCTCACCCGACCCGGCAGTTCCAGCCGGTCGGCCACCCCCCCCTCGGCGGCGATACGCCGCAGTTCATCCTCGCCACTGCGATTGTGGCTGATGAAGACGAAGCGCGCCTCCGGCACGGCCCGGAGCACCGCAGGCATGGCCCGCGCCAGCAGGTCGAAACCCTTGCGCGGCACCAGCTGGCCGATGAAGAGCACCAGCGGCGGGCGCTGGGCGACCGGCGGGGGCTCGGGCTGATAGTCGTTCAGGTCAACGGCGTTGGGCAGGACGCTCATGCGCAGCGGGTCGAGCCCGAGGCGGGCGAGCAGGTCGCGCTCGGTGCGTGAGAGCGCCACGACGTGATCCACCTGGAGCAGCGGGGCGTGGATGAGGTAATTGCGCAGCGCCCGGCGCGGATGCGCGCCCCGGGCCAGCCGCGCCGCCAGGCGACCCGGCGTGGTGAGCAGGTTGTCGTAGCGCAGCGGCGCCTCAAGCGGGCGCTCGCGGTCGGCCACCAGGTCGCCGTCGTGCAGCAGCCCGTGGACGGTGAGCACCGTGGGAATGCCCAGCCGGCGGGCGGCCAGCACCGTCTGGAAGCCGAGCAGGCTGCGCAGATGGTGCAGGTGCACCACATCGGGCCGATCGACGCCGCTCAGGCGCAGTAGCGCCTCGGGGGCGAAAAAGCCCAGCGTCGTCGCGCGGTGGACCGCAATGGCGCCGGGCTGCCACTCGTGGCGATGCGACTGGCCGGGATAGCGCCGGTCGAGGTACTCGTGGGCGATCACGGCGTGGCCGCGCGCGGCCAGGGCCCGCGCCTGCAGTTGCTCGGGCCGGCTTGGGAAGGCAGCGTCGAAGCCATAGGTGGTAACGATCAGGATGCGCATAGGTGACGTGCGTTCGTTCTACGGGCCGAAGCCCGAGGCGGCCCAGGCCGTCTCGGCGAGGCGGGCCTGCCCGCGCGCCGAGAGGTGGAAGTAGTCGAACGGCGAGATATCGGCCAGGTCCAGCGTGCTGTTGAACACCGCCCCACCGTCATAACGGCACCGGGGGTATTGCGCGCACACCTCGGCAAGCTGGCGGTTGTAGTCGATCACCCGCTGGCGCACCCGTTCGCGCCGCGCCACATCCTCGGGAGCGTCGGAGCGCGGGCGCTCCAGGGCGGCCTGGCAGACATCGAAGAGGTTCCAGATCGCCACGGCGTTGGCGTTATCGCGATAGAGTGCCCAGAGCTGGATCGGGTCAGGGATGCTCAGCACCAGCACGCGGGCCTGCGGCGAGCCTTCGGCCAGGTGGGCCATGGCCGCGCTGAACTGCTGGCGAAAGGTCTCGACCGGGGTCATCGCGGCCTCGCTGAGCGCGCAGGCATCATTGCCGCCGGCCAGCACGGTCACGTACTCGGCGCCCACCGCATTGACCGTGCTGATCTGGGCGCGCAGGTCGCTCATCCGCGCCCCGAAGCGGGCGATGTTGTAGACATTGCCGCCCAGGGCGGGGTTGCGAGTGGCGAGGCGCAGGGCCAGGCTGTTGATTTCGGGATTGCCGCCGGTGGCCCAGGAGTTGGCCGTGTTATCGGCGAAATAGCGCTGCCCGCTGCCCACGGCTCGCGTGAGCGAGTCGCCCACGGCGGCCAGCGAGTTCGGGAGCGGCGCCTGGGCCTGCGCCGGAACGGAGCCGCAGGCCAGCACGATACTCAGGAGCACGATCAGCAGGAACCGGATTGTTGTGGTCATAGCTTCACCCTGTTATACCAGGTGGAATTGGCAATCCCGCATTGTCCCGCTCAGCTCTACAGGGCTACAGCTCTACAAAGCCCTGTGTGGAGCTGGAGCGCTGTGGAGGTGTGGAGCTGAGCCAATACGATGCCATCAAGCAGAATCGGTATTCCCTCTGCTCCCCCGATACACCACCTCATCGTACACCGACTCGATGCGATCCGCTACTGCGCTCCAGCTGAACTGTGCGGCCCAGGCGGGGCCGGCGGCCGCCATTGCCGTGCGCCGGCCCGGGTCGGCGAGCAGCGCATTCACCGCGCCCGCCAGGGCCGCCGGGTCGCGTGGGGGGACGAGCAGGCCGGTGTGGCCCTCATCGACCACTTCGGGGAAGCCGCCGAAGCGCGTGGCGACCACCGGCAGGCCGCAGGCCTGGGCCTCCACCAGGCCAATGCCGAAGGTCTCGCTGGCGTGACTGGTGGCCACGAGCAGGTCGGCGCTGCTGTAGAGCCAGGGCAACGCCTGGCGCTCAACCGCGCCAAGGAAACGCACGCGCGCGGCGAGGTCGAGCTCGGCGACGAGGCGCTCCAGGCGCGTGCGGTCTTCGCCGTCGCCAGCGATGGCCAGGTGGGCGCCCGGGATCAGCGCCAGGGCGCGCAGGGCCGTCTCGACGCCCTTCCAGGGCTGCAGGCGGCCAACAAAGAGCAGCAACGGCGTTGCCTCGTCGGCGCCGGCCGCCTGGCGCCAGGCCTGGTCGCGGCCCCGGGGATGGAAGAGCCCGATGTCAATGCCGTTGAAGACCACGCGGGGAGCGAAGCCATAGTGACGGGCAACCGTGGCGGCGTTGAAGCGCGAGCAGGAGACGGCGGCATCAACCCGTGGGGCGAGCAACCGGTCGCCGCGGTAGAAGTCCTCGCCGTGGCAGCCCAGGATGACCCGCGCACCGCCGAGGCGCCGGGCCAGCAGCGCCGGGCCGAGGTCGTAGGGCTTCTGGATGTGGATGACGTCGTAGCCCCCGCGGGCCAGTTCGGGCAGCGCGCTGATCGCCAGGCTGAGCCGCTCGAGCAGCTTGGCCTCGGCGTAGGCGCGGCGCAGCAGCGGCAGGCGCTGGAAGAGCGCCCGCGCGAGGAAGGGGAAGGTGAGCACGCGCACCCCGGGGGCCGCCTCACGCCGGGGGCCCACCCCGCCGATGATCGTCACCCGCCGGCCACGGGCAGCCAGCTCGCGCCCGAGATCCCACACGAAGCTCTCCACCCCGCCATAGCGGGTGGTGGTGGTCAGGTTGTAGAGGCAGATGTGCATGCTAGAGCACCCTCAGCCACCAGCGTTTGAGCGGCAGGCGCATGCGGGCAAGCTGGGCGCGGTCCTGCTCGTCGAGGCCACCGAGCAGGCGCAGGGCGAGGAAGAAGCCCGCAGCGCCGACCATGGCCAGCCCCAGCAGCCAGGCGGCCTCGCGCAGCCGGACACCAAGCGTGACCTCGGCGGGCAGCGGCGGGAGCAGGCCACGGGCGGCCAGCAGCAGCAGGGCCATGGCAGCCGTGGCGCCCAGCACGCGCGCGGTGAAGCGCCAGGGCCAGCGCAGGCCGAGCAGGCGCACGCCGCTCCCCGTCACCCAGAGCCCGGCGGCCAGCCGCGCGAGGCCAAAGGCCAGGGCGACGCCAACCAGGCCGAGGCGCGGCGGCAGCAGCCAGGCCAGCGGCGCCACCACCGCCAGGGTGATCAGCCGTGAGGCGACGATGATGCGCAGCCGCTCGTAGACGATCAGCGCGTTGTGGGCGGTGGTGAGCAGCGACTCGAGGAAGAGGCAGGGCACCAGCACCCAGACGATCGGGGCGGCGGCCAGGTACTGGGGCCCTACCACCAGCAAGGCCGGCTCGGCCAGCAGCATCAGGCCCACGCCGCCGGGCACGAAGAGCAGCAGTTGCAGCCGCACCAGCGACTGGTAGGCGCCGTTGAGTGTGCCGCCCTCGCCCTGGCGCACCCGCGTGAACAACGGCACCTGCACGCCGACCATTGGCGTGTAGAGGTAGCCCAGCGCCATGCGCGCCAGGGCCGCGCCCGCGGTGAGTACCGCCGCGTCGCTCACGCCGCCGGCCAGGTAGATCGCAAACGAGGCGCTGGCCAGAAAGTCGGTCATGGTCATCAGGAACGAGACCCCGGTGTAGGGGACGAAGCCCGGCGGCAGCCAGGGTGTGCCTGGCGCCAGCGCAGGCGTCCGGGCCTCGGGCTCCCAGGCACGCTGCTCCAGCCAGAGCCGCAGCACCTGCCAGCCGGCCAGGCCCACGGCGATCGCCGGCGCCACCACCGAGGCGACCAGCACGCCAAGGATGTCCCAGCCGTCGGCCAGGGCCAGGATGGCGGCCACACTGAGCAGCTGCGGCAGCATGCCGGCGGCCAGGGCGATGCTGTTCCAGGCCCGCTGCTTGAAAAAGCTGTTCAGGTAGGCCATGAGCATGTCGTAGCACACGCCCAGCAAGAGCAGGGCCACGATCGCGCCGATCACCAGCCAGCCAAAGTCGCCGAGCAGCCCGAGCAGCCCGGCCCGATCGGCGGGGCCGAGCTGCGCATCCTCGAGCACACGACGGCGGAGCGCATCGAGGTAGGGCTCGCGGTAGAGCGTCGCCAGCCCGAGGGCAAGCACGGCCAGCACGGCCAGTTGCAGAGCCAGGACCGCCGTGAGCAGGCGCAGCACCGCCCGTGGGCCGCCGAGCCGGCTCACCTCGGGGATGTACTTGGGCAGCGCGCGGGCGGTACCCAGGTCGACCACTGTGCCGAGGCCGTTGTTGGCCCCGCTCACCAGCGCCAGCAAGCCGTAGCCGGCCTGCGAAAGAAAATTAAGCTTGACCAGGGTCGCCAGCACCTCGGCCACCAGCCGCAGTGGCACAAAGGCGGTATTCCAGACGACGGCCTTCGAGACCTGGGCGGCAAGCGAGGGCTGTTTTGCCCCGGTTGGCGACATAGCCGGCTACTCCGTCGTGGCAATCTGGCGTTCAGCGCCACTGCTCCACGGACCAGTTGTATGGCGGTGTGGAGCGGTGGCGGGGCGGAGCAACGCTTGTGTTGCAAGGCCCGCTGCTGAGCAATGGCTCCAGCAGTACGCACCGGGCGGCGCCAGCGTGCCGGGCCGGCTCACGGTGTGACCCTGGTCAGCGCGAGCTCGAACATGCCCACATACCAGCGGCGCTGGGCGCGGTAGGCGAGGCCCTCCAGACCCACGGCGCGCAGCCCGGCGCGGATGGCCCGCCGGCTGGCCCGGCGGCTGACGAACTGCCCCGCCTGCAGCTGCTCCTCGCGCAGATCGCGCACGGTAAAGCCCAGGACTGCGCAGAGGCGCACCAGTTCGCCATAGTGAAAGTAGTGCATCGCGCTGAGGCGCTGCATATCGCGGAAGGCGGCGCCGGCCTTGCTGCGGCCCCGCACCGCGATGATCGTCTCGGCCAGCGGGCGGGGCAGCCAGTTGATGCCCCGGATGTGGTAGTGCGGGTCCACCCAGGCGCGCCGGTTGATCGCGGTGATCAGCGCGTGGCCGCCGGGGCGTAGCACGCGATGGATCTCGCGCAACACCGCCCGTGGGTCCTGCACGTGCTCAAGCACATCCCAGGCCGTCAGCGCATCGAAGCTGGCGTCGGGGAAGGGCAGGGCCTCGCCGGCGGCGTTGGCGACGGACAGGCGCAGGCCGTGGCGCGCGGCGCGCAGCTCGCTGATCCGGCAGTAGGCCGGGTTGTACTCACAGGCCCGTACCTGTGCGCCGCGCAGCGCGGCCGCCACCGCGAAGCCGCCCATGCCCGCCCCCAGGTCGAGCAGACGCAGCCCCTCCAGCGGCCCGGCCACAGTCGCCAGCATGGCCAGCCGCTCGTCCTGGTACTGCTCCTGGTTGATGCGTCGCTCACGCCAGCGCGCAAAATCGCGCCGCCAGGCCATGTGCTGCAGCCAGGGGTCAATCGCCCGTTCGAGCGTGGCGGGGTCGGTTGTTGGGGTTGGTTCGGTCACGTGCTGTCCCGTATCGGTCTGTCAGCCCGGGCGGCGTCAGGCCCTGTCGCGGGCCTGCGGCGAAGGCTACCAGGTGGCATTGGTAATCCCGCAGTGTCCCGCTCAGTTCCACACCTCTACAGCTCTACAAAGCCCTGTGTGGAGGTGTGGAGCTGAGCCCGTGCGCTGCCATCAAGCAGAATCGTATGATCGGGGTGTCGGCTCATCGCGTCACCCCTACGTTCCGCACGGCCAGGCCCACCTCGCGGTTGCTGGCCTGGTCCCTCACGGCCGGTGTGATCAACTCCAGGCGGCTCTGGCCTGGCGGCGCCTCGATCGCCACGCGGTAGCGCCGCAGCGCCCGGTCCAGCTCCATGCGGGCGACCGGCTCGCCTGCGCGCTGGATCGTAAGCATCTGGCCCGCCACGCGCCCCTCAGCCAGCAACTCCAGGCTGAGCGTGCGCGGCTCAGGTTCGGGGTTCACCACGTAGAGCTCGCTGGTGCCCGTGCTCCAGCGCCAGACGGTCTGACCCTCGCCCTCACGGTCGTTCCAGCCGGCGCCGAGGAAGACGAAGGGCGCGCAACGGTCGCCGTGGAGCGGTAGGCGGTAGGCCTGGAAGTACGCATCCGCATACCAACGCTCTGGCGCGCCGCCGCTCAGGCGGGCCGCCACGTCGAGCACCGCCGCCTGCTGCGCGGCGCTCAGCGCAGCGGGCTCCAGCACCAGGTAGCGCAGCCGGTAGTAGCACTGCATGCTGGCCAGGGCCTCCGGGCCGAGGGCAATGATATCATCTTCCGGCCAGACGCGCATCTTGCCGAGCTGGCTGGGCAGCGGGCTGTAGGCCAGCGTGGCATAGGGCGGCGGGCGGGCCACGTAACCGCGCAGGATCGGCTGCCCGTGGACGAGCTGGTGGATCAGCGTGCGGCTGTCGGTACCACTCTCGATCGGCAGGTCGACCACCACGCCGGGCTCGGCGGCGGCGATGCGCACAAAGACCTCCGGGCGCGGCAGGGCGCTGGCTACCCGCGGGGCCGGCCAGAGCTCGAAGAGGCCCAGGGCGGCGACCGCGACCAGCAGCAGCCCGTAGCGTGGCACGGCCAGGCGCTCGCGCAGGCGGACCAGGGCCAGGGCGGCGAAGACCGCCGCGACCACGATGGTGATCACGCCGAAGAGATTGGGCCGCCGCGCCGTGCCGAGCAGCGGCAGCGCCTGGAACAGCCGGTAGGGCATGGGCAGCCCGGTGTCGAAGCCCAGCACGTGCAGGGTGGGGCCGACGGCCAGCAACCAGGCCAGCAGGGCCACCACCAGCAGCCGCCAGTGCTGGCGGCCATACCAGGTTACGCCGGGGATCGCCAGGGCCAGCAGGGTCCAGCCGGCGGCGGTGTAGGAGCCCTCGGTGATCGAGAGCGGCGCGACGCTGACCAGGAAGCGCTCGGCGGGCGCGGCCCAGAGCGGGTGGCGCGCGGCGGGGAAGAACAGGCCGAGCGCATCGGCCGAATAGCCCCGCGTATAGACGGCCCACATCTCGTTCGGCGCGCGTGAGGCGCTCGCCATCCCGGCACCGAGCGATGCGGCCAGCGGTAGCGCCAGCAGCACGCTCAGGGCACCAGCGGCGGCGTAGCGCGCCAGCAGCGCGCGCGGGCGCGGCGCGCCGATCAGGCTCAGGCCGGCCCACCCGGCACCGAACAGCGCAGCCACCAGCGCCCAGTACCAGTCGGTGAAGAGCACTGCGGCGAAGGCCAGCGCCGTCAGCGGCGGCCACCACCAGCGCGCGGAGCGGCTCAGCATAACCACGGCCAGCATGCTCAACACCAGCCACTGCATGGTCACAAAGTTCAGCTGGCCTGAGTCGAGCTTGGCGATATGGAAGGGCGAGGCGGTGAGCAGCGCCCCGGCGAGCAGCGGCCCGGCCAGGCCCGGGGCAAAAGCCCGTGCCAGCAGGAAGCCGGCATAGCCGGTGAGCGCCACTGCCACAATTGCGGTCAGATTGTAGGCGGCAATCGGCCCGAAGGCGAAGGTGACGGGCAGCGCCAGCTGGACGGCGAGCAGATTCAGCGTCTGCAGTGCCAGTTGCAGCCCCTCGGGATGGTAGAGCACGTCAGTGAACAGCGGGCTCTGGCCGGTCGAAGCGGCACGGGCGGCCCACCAGAAGTTCCAGATGTTCTGCGGTGCGTCGGGGGTAGCGGGGAAGAAGAAGATCTTCTCGCCGCCGGTGACATAGTGGGTAGTAAGCTGCGCAGCGGTGGGCCAGGTGAGCCAGAGCGCCAGGAGCAGGTAGGCCAGCGCCACCGCAGCGTGCGTCAACGAGCGCAGGCGCGCCGTCTGGCGGCCCGCCCCCTGGGCCGAGGCTGCCGCTATCACTTCGCTTTTGGGACGAAGCGAGCGAAGATGACGCCGAGTTCGTAGAGCAGGTACATGGGGATGGCCAGCAACGCCAGGTTGATCGGGTCGCCAGTGGGGGTGATCAGCGCAGCGATGATCACCACGGCAACGATGGCAAAGCGCCGGTATGTGCGCAGCTGCTGGGTGGTGACGACGCCCATAAAGGCGAGCACATAGATGATCACCGGCAGTTCGAAAACGACCCCGTTGATCAGCAGCAGCAGCGTGACGGTGCCGAGGAAATCGGCGAGTGAGGGCTGGGTCTGGATAAGATCGGAGGAGGAAAAGCCGATCAGGAAGCGGATCGCCGTGGGCACGGTAATGAACCAGCCGAAGGCCAGCCCGGCGAGGAAGAAGCACATCACAAAGGGCAGGGCGGTGAACAGCACGCGCCGCTCTTTGTCGGTGAGCCCGGGCACGATGAAGGCCAGCAGCTGGTAGACGATCACCGGCATGCCGATGATCACACCCACACTGAGCGCGACCGTCATATAGCTGGTGAAGGCCTCTGCGGTGCCAACCGCCTGCACCGGCGCGTAACGCTCGTTGATCGGCGCGAAGGTGGCGATCAGGATGTCAACCAGGCGGACCGGGCCTTCCGGCAGCACCATGATCACGCCGATCACCAGCCCGATGATCACGCCGATACCGGCCCGCACCAGGCGGGTGCGGAGCTCGACCAGGTGCTCGATGAGGGTCATGCTATGACCCTCATCGGGCTCGGGGGTATTCGCTGTGGTGGGCCGGATCTCCTTGACTGTCACCGCGACACGGTCTCCTCTTCAGCTGGCCGGGCCAGGCTCCACTCGGCGCCAAGCACGCCGCGCTCGCGCAGTTCGCTCACGAGCTGCTGTAGCTGCGCGCTGAGCGCCTGGATCTGGCTGAGGATGCGCTCGTACTCCGCGTCCGCGAGGGGTGTGGGGGGAGCTGCCGGTTCAGCCGTGCTGCTGGCACCGTTCAGCACGGGCGGCTCATCATCGGCGGGCGGATCGTGCAGCCGCGCGCGGCGCTCGGCAAGCTCGCGGGCCCGCTCGTCCACAGGGGTGAGGACGCTGGTCGGCTCGGTACCGGCGATCCGAGTGGGCCGCGCAGCGGCAGGCACCGTCTGCGCTGCGGGCTGGGGGGTGAGCGGCGCCAGGTCGGGCGTGGCCAGTTCGGCGACCGGCCCGGCCGGGGGCAGTTCCGCTGCACTCGTAACGCCTGCCGGCGTGGCGGGCGCGGCGTCGCTGACGGACGGCGGGGTGCTGGCCGCTGCTGCCGGCGTGTCGCTGCTGGCTGCAGCCATCGGCGCGGCCTCGTCCGCCCCGGTGGGGCTCTGCCCGGCGCCGCTGAGCTTGAGGTCGAGCATGGGGCTGACGTCCTGGCGCACCGCCTCGACCTCGCGCGAGAGATCGAGCTGGTTGCGGGTGCGGATCAGTTCATCACGCAGGCTGGCGATCTCCCGCTCGAACTCAGCGCGCACGTCATTGATCACCCGCAACTCGGGTGACTGCTGCTGCCAGGCCAGAAAGCGCGCCACCTGCTTGCCGATGAAGCGCCCAACCTCGGGCAGCCGCTCGGGCCCAAAGATCACCAGGGCCAGCGCGGCGATCAGCAGGAACTCAAAGATGTGGATGTTGAAGATCTCCATGGACCGCTTCCTGCCTGGACGAGCCACGTACAGCTCCATTTTACCACGTTCCGCGGGGTACGGCTCAGCATCCGTCGCAGGGCTGTTGCAACGATCCTGCTGGCAAAGACACCCCACAGCGACGCTGGCATACGAACGACACCTGCAGGAATATCTGCAATCTCCTATCGCACTAGCCATTTGGCCAGGACTGGCTTAGCCCCGCAGATGGGCGCTGCTGCGCCCGGCACCTGCTATGCTGTAGCGTGAACGTGTGTGTAATACCGATTCTGCTTGCTGGCATCGCATTGGCTCAGCTCCACACCTCCACAGCGCTCCAGCTCGACAAAGCCCTATGTGGAGCTGGAGCGCTGTGGAGATGAGCGGGACAATGCGGGATTGCCAATTCCACCTGGTATAACAGCCAGGCATGATCGTAGGCGTCTGCCCTTACCCCCGCCGCTGGCGCAATTCCCCCGTTCGGCTACGCGCTTCGCGACGCTCAGGCTTCGCCCTGAGGCTCAGCCCGAAGGGGCAGGCACAGCGCAGGCCGTTCCCGCCCACGAAAGAGCGGGCCAGGGGGTAAGGTTCTGGAGGGGCGCTGCACACGATCATCCCGACGTTGCTATGACTCACCGGTGAGGATGTGCCGTGACTGTGCTATCGGCTATATGTTTAACGCCAGTGCTTGAGGGCCGCTACGCCGGCGTTGAGGTGGCTGAGGAGTGCCTCGCGCACGAGCCGGTCGGCAGCGGGGCCGGGCAACCTGGCGCGCTGAACGTCGCCGTCGAGCCTGCCCTGCTGACCGACGAGCACGCGACGCTCCCCTGCTTCGATGACCTGGTGCAGCGCTACCAGCGCCAGCTGCTCGCGATTGCCTACCGCATCCTCGGCAACTGGCAGGACGCCGAGGACCTGGCCCAGGAGGCGCTGCTCAAGGCCTACCTGCGGCTGGGCGACCTGGTCAACCCGGCCGCGCTGGGCCCCTGGCTGCGCCGGCTGACCGTCAATGCCTGCCTCGACGCACTGGCGCGCCGCCAGCGCCGCCCCGCCACCGTACCGCTTGCCGCCCCCGACGACCCGGAGGCCGCCTTCCCTGCGCGGGTGCTCGCGGTCGCCTCTGCCGAGGAGGCCGCGGTGCGAGCCGAGGAATGGCGCGACCTGCGCGCGACACTGCTGCGCCTGGAGCCGGGCGCCCGCGAAGCCCTGCTGCTCCGCGAGCTCTATGGCTACTCCTACGCCGAGATCGCTGATATGCTCGACCTGGGGCTCAGCGCGGCGAAGATGCGCGTCCACCGGGCCCGCCACGCGGTGCAGCGCGCGTTGAGCGAGGCGACGGGGTGATGGGGGCCGAAGCAGTCACTGCGGGCCCCACGGAAACGACCACCCCTGCGGGGCGACCGCGTCGGCCCTCCTCAAAAACGGGCCGCCACGCGCAGCGCGGCTCGTAGCCGCCGCTGGTACTCGGCTCGCGAGATCTCGATCGTGCCGAACTGCCGCATGTGGTCGCCCACGATGTACTGTGAGTCGAGCAGCACGAAGCCGCCGTGGCGCAGGCGTTCGACCAGGTGCACCAGGGCGACCTTGCTGGCGTCGCGCTCACGGTGGAACATGCTCTCGCCGGCGAAGAGCCCGCCGATCGCCACGCCATAGAGCCCGCCGACGAGTTGCCCCTCGCGCCAGCACTCCACACTATGGGCGTAGCCCATGCGATGCAAGGCCACGTAGGCCGGGATCATCTCCTCGCCGATCCAGGTTGTCTCACGACCGCGCCCTGGCTCAGCACAGGCGCGCATCACCGCCACGAAGGCGCTATCGTAGCGCACCTCGAAGCGGCCGCTGCGCACGGTACGCAGCAGGCGCCGCGGCGCGTGGAAGCTCTCCAGCGGAATGATCGCGCGCACCGTCGGCTCGTACCAGCCGATCGTGCCGTCATCATCGGCCATGGGGAAGATCCCCTGGCTGTAGGCCGCAATCAGCAACTCGGGTGTGAGCATAGAACCGCCGTGGCAGCGCCGCTATGCCGCGAGGCGCTTGATCCCGCTGGTGATGATCTGCACCGCCCAGGCCAGCAGCACCAGCGTGCTCACCAGGCCGGCCAGCACCACCCAGGGCTGGCCGTTGAGCAGCAGCGCCAGCCAGAGCGGCGCGCCAAGCAGCCCGTGCACCAGCACGCTCAGCAGCAGCGGCGCCGGGAGGATCGCCAGCAGCATGCTCGGCCAGGTGCTGCGCTGGACCGCCAGCAGCACGTAGAGCAGCCCGTAGGCGATCAGCGCCGACATGATTGCGGCCAGCAGCGGTGCCGTGAAGCCAGGGGGCAGCCGGCTCGCATTGTAGGCCCAGACCTGCGCCCGCAGCCCGAAGCTCTCGACCAGCAGGTAGCAGAGCAGAAAGACCATGTAGGTCACTACCCCGGTGATGGCATTGGGGAACCACCAGCGGGTTGTGTAGAGGTAGTAGACGACCAGCGCCGGCAGCGGGTAGTACCAGCCGGCGCCAAGCAAAACCTGAAGCGGCACCGGCTGGCCAAGCAGGATCTGCACGGTGGCCAGGTCGAGGTTGTAGTTCACGCCGTAGAGCACCCGCCACAGGGGCGAGGCGAGCGCGCTCACATGGCCGGCCGCCAGCGCGACGAGATAGATCGGCGTGCCGGCCACCCAGGCCAGGTAGGCCGCGGCCCCGTAGCAGCCGATCAGCAGGAGCGTTGCCACGAGTTCCATGCGCTACTCCCAGGCATACTCGCGGACCTGGCCCTGCTCCAGGGTGAAGAGCTGGTCGGTCAGGCCGTACGGGCGCTCCGCGGCGTCACGCTGGATCTGGTGGGCCACACTGGTGAAGATCGCTTCGTCCTCGTCCGAGAAGATCACCAGGAAGTCGCGATTGGGAATGCCGATCACCATGCGGCCCGGGAACTCGGTCCGCCAGCGATCGAGCAGCGCCGGGAGCAGCAGCCGGGTGGCGTCGAAGCCGTCGCGGGTATTGAAGATGATCAGGCGCTGTGGGCCTTCGCCGGTCACGGTGTAGCTGCCCTGCTCCTCGGTGCGACGGCGCAGGTTCTCCATCGCCTGGGCATGCAGTTCATGTTCGCCGATCTGCCAGCGCTCCAGGTGGTGCTCGTTGATGTAGGCCACGCTGCTTGGCTCGTCGATCACATAGGCGATGATCAGGTCGGCCAGGAACGGGCGATAGACGATCATCGGCAGCTTGCGTTCACGCACCTGCACCAGCAGGGTGATCGGCTTGAGCATGGGGTAGACCCGCTCGCGCAGTTCGTCGAAGCTGGTGATCGTGCGGGCGCTGTTGTAGTTGCGCAGTGCCTGGAGCAGCGTCTCGCCCACCGCCGCAAGCTGCGCGGGCTGCTGGCTATAGGCCGTGTAGAAGTTATCCAGGCTCACCGTGATCGTGCTCTCGCCCACCCGCAGGCGCATCGTTGTCCCCTCGCGCTCGAAGACCTCGATGTCGGCCTGGGCGCGCAGCAGCGCCTCCATCGCTTCGGCGAAGCCCGCGGGGCTGAGCAGCGGCGTATCGCTCATAGACCTATCCCGTCCAGGCCAGACTGCCAGCGCGCACGCAGGGTCGCGCCGTCCAGGATGAGGCGCGTCGCGCCCGCCGCGTGGATCTGCAGGCGGGGCTCGGCGGTCACCGTGCCGATGCGGGCGAGCGTAACCCCGGCTAGCGCCGCCTCGAAGGCCGCGCTGGCATCGGGTGGCACCTCGACGAGGAAGCGGCTTGGCGTCTCGCTGAACAGGGCGGCCATGATGTCCCCGCCGGGGGTCACCGCGGCCAGATCAAGCTGCAGCCCCAGGTCGCCGGCGATCACCATCTCGGCGGCGGCGACCGCCAGGCCCCCCTCGCTCAGGTCGTGGCAGGCGCGAACGAGCCCGGCCCTGATCGCCCGGTGGAGCGCGGCGAAGCTGTGCCGGGCGGCAGCCAGGTCAACCTGTGGCAGCGTTGCCCCGGCGATGGTCGCGCCCGTGATCGCCTCCAGGTGGCTGCCCAGCAGGTCTGCCCGTGTCTCACCGATCAGGTAGACAACATTGCCAGCGGTTTTCAAATCCATCGTGACGCAACGATCCACATCGGGCACGTGGGCCAGGGCGGAGATGAGCAGCGTTGGAGGGATGGCCACCCGCGTGCCGTCCGCCTCGCGATACTCGTTGTTCAGGCTGTCCTTGCCGGAGATGAAGGGGGTGCCGAAGGCCACGGCGGCATCGTAGCAGCCGGCGGCGGCGCGCACCAGGCCGGCCATCCGGTCGGGCTGCCGCGGATCGCCCCAGCAGAAGTTGTCGAGGATAGCGGTCCGCTCCGGGTCGCCGCCCACGGCCACGACGTTGCGCAGCGCCTCGTCCACCGCGGACAGGGCCATCCAGTAGGGATCATGACGGCCGTAGCGCGGGTTGATCCCGCAGCCGAGGGCCAGGCCCTCGCGCACGCGGGGCAGCGGCTGGAGCACGGCGGCATCGCCCGGGCCATCAAGGCGGGCGCCGACCAGCGGTTTGATCAGCGTTGCGCCACGCACCTCGTGGTCGTAGGTGCGCACGATGCGCTCCTTGGAGGCGATGTTGGGGTGGGCGAGCAGCCGGAGCAGCAACTCGTCCGCCGGCGCGCTGATCGGCGTCGCCGCAGCCGCCAGCGGTGCGTCCGGCGGCGCCCATCGCGCCTCGAGCACGCGCTGGGGGCGCCCATCGTGCAGGAAGGCCATCGCCAGTTCCACCACCGTCACGCCCTGGTTGGTGACACGCAACTGGCCATCGGCGGTGAAGCTGCCGATGACGCTGGCTGCCACGTCCTCGGCGGCGCAGAGCGCGAGCAGCGCTGCGACATTCGCAGGCGGCACGGCGAGCACCATCCGCTCCTGGGCCTCCGAGAGCCAGACCTCCCAGGGCTGGAGCCCGGCGTACTTGCGGGGCACGTGGCTGAGCTCCACGCTGGCGCCGCACGCGGCGCCCATCTCGCCCACCGCCGAGGAGAGGCCGCCGGCGCCACAATCGGTGATCGCCGAGTAGAGCCGTGCGTCACGGGCCTGCAGCAGCACATCGAGCAGCTTCTTCTCGGTGATCGGGTCGCCGATCTGCACGGCGCTGCCCACGGTGACCGCGGTCTGGTGGGTCAGTTCGATGCTGCTGAACGTGGCGCCGTGGATGCCGTCGCGCCCGGTCCGCCCGCCGAGCAGCACGATCGCGTCGCCGGGCTGCACGTTGCGCGGATGCAGGCCGCGGGGCGCGATGCCGAGGGTGCCGCAGTAGACCAGTGGATTGGCCGTGTAGCCGGGGTCAAAGAGCACGGCGCCATTGACGGTCGGGATGCCGAGCTTGTTGCCATAATCACGTACCCCGGCCACGACGCCGGTCGCGACGCGGGTGGGGTGCAGCACGCCGGGCAGCAGCGCCGCCGGCGGGGTGTCGGGCATGCCGAAGCAGAGCACATCGGTATTGGCGATCGGCTCGGCGCTCACGCCCAGCACATCGCGGATCACCCCACCGACGCCGGTATTGGCCCCGCCAAATGGCTCCAGCGCGCTGGGGTGGTTGTGGGTCTCGACCTTGAACGAGACCTCGTAGTCCGCGGTGAAGGCGATGATCCCGGCATTGTCCACGAAGGCGGAGCGCACCCAGCTGGCAGCGGGCAGGCTGAAGCCGGACCCCAGCAGGGTACAATGCTCGCGGGCAGGTTCCGGGCGCACAATGCGCTCCGTTGCGGCGATCAGGAAGGTTCTGATCAGGCTATCGATCACGAGTGTGTCGTCACGCTGCAGCAGGGCGTACGCCGGGTGGAGCGCAGGGTCCGGCCCTGCGCCGCGCTGCGTGGCGCGCGCCAGATCCTGGTAGTGTACGCGCGCCTTAAAGCTCTTGTGGCTGCAATGCTCACTCCAGGTCTGGGCGATCGTCTCAAGCTCGCCATCGGTGGGGTCACGGCCAAGGGCGGCGAAGTAGTCCCGGATAGCGCGCATCTCGGCCAGGTCGAGGGCCAGCACGCCCTGCTGGCTGATCTGCAGCAGCGCTTCGTCATCGGCATCGCGCAGGGGCACCCGCGCGACCAGGGGCTGTCCCTCCTCGGGGGGCGTGACCAGGCCGTGGTAGAAGGCCAGGCGCTCTGCGAGGCGCGTGCCAGGCGCATAGCTGAAGCTGGTCTGCACCAGGTCGATCGCCAGCTCAGCGGCGCGGGTCGCCGGGTCGCTGCCGGGGGGCAGCAGGTAGCGCCGCAGGGCGCGGGCCTGGGTGAGGCCGGGCAACTCCAGGCGGCGGGCGCCCTCCAGCACCATCTCGCCCTCGTTATCGGTGACCCCGGGGCGATAGGCGATCTCGAGCACCTGGCTCGCCTCGGGCAGCGGCTCGGCGGCCAGGGCAGCGCGCTCCAGCGCCGTCCAGGTCGCCTGTTGCACCACCGGGTCGTGCAACAACTCGGCCCCAAGGCGGGCAACGGTAGCGGGGCTGAGGGCCGGACCGGAGAGCAGATAGAGCGTGTGGACGGTCTCGCCACGGGCGGCGGGCGTGCGCGGGGCGACAGTCACCAGAAAATGGGGCATCACGGCTTCCTTCGCTGCGTTCTGGCGCCCGATTGTAGCTCATCGGCGCCAGATGCGTCAAGGCGCGCCTGTAGCCGCCCTTTCAGGGGTAGAGTTTCTGGCGGATGGCGTCCTGATGCGCTGCTTGCCCTCACCCCCCTCCCCCCCTCTCCCAGCCTGGGAGAGGGGGGTATGTTGTTGGCGTTGCGGTGCGCCAGCGAAGCT
>Ga0272446_1002306_pt1 | contig 26202 bp, 18 predicted proteins | sample YNPCB0061_FD_194587 | JGI IMG/M metagenome (GOLD analysis project Ga0272446, IMG submission 194587) | Hot spring microbial mat communities from Yellowstone National Park, WY, United States - YNP-CB-006-1 | ecosystem: Environmental > Aquatic > Thermal springs > Hot (42-90C) > Sediment | place...
TTCCTTTCCCGGGTTTCCCCCCGGCCTTGGCCGGGGGCTCCAGCCGTGCCCCATGGCGCCTGAAGAAACTGTTCCCCGCAGTCTTCCACAAACAAGGTTTCCCCCCGGCCTTGGCCGGGGGCTCCCCGCTTGCAGTGTTTCTTTGCCCGCTGTTTCCTCCGCATTTCGTCGGGGTCTGGCAAAACGCGAATCGCATTCGTGAGTTGCTGTGGCGGGAGCACAGTTGGGGCCCTCGCGCCAGCGCGAGGGGAAAACCGCAATTGCAAAGGGGAACCCGTAAACAAGAGGGGAGTGCGCAAGCACATCGGAGCACGGTTGCAGCCCTCGCGCAAGCGCGAGGGGAAACCAACGATGCGAGCGCGCTGCATCGAATCCTGCTTCTCTTCGCGCCATTCCTTTCCCGGGTTTCCCCCCGGCCTTGGCCGGGGGCTCCCCGCTTGCAGTGATTCCGTATTTCCGCTGTTCTCTCGCATTGGCTCGGGGCTTCCTTCAACCCGCACCACGTTTGTGAGCGGCAGCGAGGGAAACACGGTTGCAGCCCTCGCGCGAGCGCGAGGGGAAACCAGCGATGCGAGGGCGCTGCATCAAATCCTGCTTCTCTTCGCGCCATTCCTTTCCCGGGTTTCCCCCCGGCCTTGGCCGGGGGCTCCCCTCTTGGAGCGCTTCTTTGCCCGCTGTTTCCTCCGCATTTCGTCGGGGTCTGGCAAAACGCGAATCGCATTCGTGAGTTGCTGTGGCGGGAGCACAGTTGGGGCCCTCGCGCGAGCGCGAGGGGAAACCCGCAATTGCAAAGGAGAACCCATAAACAAAGGGGGAGTACGCAAGCACAGCGGGGGCACGGTTGCAGCCCTCGCGCAAGCGCGAGGGGAAACCAACGATGCGAGCGCGCTGCATCGAATCCTGCTTCTCTTCGCGCCATTCCTTTCCCGGGTTTCCCCCCGGCCTTGGCCGGGGGCTCCAGCCGTGCCCCATGGCGCCTGAAGAAACTGTTCCCCGCAGTCTTCCACAAACAAGGTTTCCCCCCGGCCTTGGCCGGGGGCTCCCCTCTTGGAGCGCTTCTTTGCCCGCTGTTTCCTCCGCATTTCGTCGGAGTCTGGCAAAACGCGAATCGCATTCGTGAGTTGCTGTGGCGGGAGCACGGTTGGGGCCCTCGCGCAAGCGCGAGGGGAAACCCTGTTGGGGGGGGCGGCCGCAGCGCGAGTCTGTGTGGAGCCTGAGTCACGCCCGCACGCCATAACGCGGGATCGCGGAAAATGGGAGATGCGTTTCCCGCCTTCGAAGCCCGGGTGGCGAAACTGGCAGACGCAACGGACTTAAAATCCGTTGGCCCGCAAGGGCCGTGCGGGTTCGAGCCCCGCCCCGGGCACCACGCGAGCGCAGCAACACTGAGGAAAGCGCCCGCTGCCCGGAAGGCCGCACTGCCGCCACCTCACGTGCGGCAGCTCGCGTGGATGCCGCTGCAGCCGTGCGTGAGATCGCAGGTCCGGAAGACGGCCTTGCCTGCGCTGCCGCCGCGGAATCAGGAATGCTCGGCATAACCGCAGGCCTCTTTCACGGCCCGAGCCGCCGCCACCTCAGGTGCGGTAGCTCGCGTTGATGTCGATGTAGCCGTGCGTGAGATCGCAGGTCCAGAAGACGGCCTTGCCTGCGCCGCCGCCGCGGATGCGGAAACGGATTTCGACATCGGCGCTGTCGAGCGCCTTCTTCAGCGCGGCTTCATCGAACGGCGCCGCCAGACCGCCGCGACACACGCAGACGCGCTGCAGGAAGATGTCCACGCGCGCGGGATCGAACGCGGCGCCGGAATAGCCGGCGGCGGCGAGGATGCGGCCCCAGTTGGGGTCGCTGCCGGCGATGGCGGTCTTGACGAGCGGCGAGTTGGCGATCGAGCGCGCGATCTGCGCCGCGGCGCGCTCCCCGGCGGCGCCTTCCACGCGGATCTCGACAAACTTCTTTGCGCCCTCGCCGTCGCGCGCGATCTGCTTCGCCAGGGACTGGCAGACCTCGTCCAGCGCCTTCTGGAACGCCTCGCGCGCCACGCGCTTGCCGCTCGAGCCGTTGGCCATCACGAGCAGCATGTCGTTGGTGGACGTGTCGCCGTCGACGCTCAGGCGGTTGTAGCTGCGCTCCGTGGCCGCTGTCAGGCAGGCGCGCAACTGCCGGGCGGGCGCCTGGGCGTCGGTGAGGACGAAGGCAAGCGTGGTGGCCATGTTCGGATGGATCATGCCCGAGCCCTTCGTCATGCCGGCGATGCGCGCGCCCTGCACCCGGGCGAACGCCACCTTGCGCACCAGGTCGGTGGTGAGAATCGCGTCAGCGGCGTCGAGGAAGCGCTCCGGGGAAAGCCCGGATATGAGGGCATCGAGATTGTCCACGATCCGCCGCGGGTCGAGTTCGACCCCGATGACGCCGGTGGAGGCGGGCAGGACGTGCTCGGGATCGCAGCCGAGCCGCGCGGCGGCCGCCCTCGCGGTCTGCACGGCCACGCGCTCGCCCGTGCGGGTGGCGCAGTTGGCGTTGCCCGCATTGACAAGCGCGGCGCGGGCTGCGCCGCCGGAGGTAGCCAAATGGCGCCGGGCCACAACGACAGGCGCCGCCTGCACGCGGTTGGTGGTGAAGACCGCGGCGGCCTGCGCGGGCGCGTCCGAGACAATGAGCGCGAGGTCCGGCTTTTCCACCTTGCGAATTCCCGCATAGACAGCCGAATAACGGAAGCCGAGAGGCAAATTCACTGCGTCATTTCTCCCAAAATGTCGGTTTCATTCAGGCGGTATCCGTTCAAAAAAGAGGCCGCGTCCATGCGCCGGCGTCCTTCCGCCTGGATTTCCAGCAACTCCAGCGCCTCCCCCTCGCCGCAGGCGGCGAACAGGCGCCGCTCATGCGAAAAGAGCTTGCCGGGCGCGGCGGGCGTTTCAAGCGGCGCCGGCCGGCATTTCCACAGAAAAAAACGCTGGCCGCGCCACCACGTCCAGGCGCCGGGCCAGGGCTGGAAACCGCGCGCGCGGCAGGCGATTTTCGCCGCCGGCCAGCGGAAATCGACGAGTCCGTCTTCCCGCTTGAGAATCGGGGCCAACGTGGCCTGCGCGTGGTCCTGCGGCACGGGCGTGACCGTGCCCGCGGCCAGGCCTTCCAGTGCCTGCACGAGCAGCCGCGCCCCCATGGGCGCGAGCCGCGCGGCCAGATCGGGCGCAGTCTCTTCCGGGCCGATCTCTGTGGATGCCTGCAGCAGGATGTCGCCTGTGTCGAGCCCGGCGTCGATGCGCATGATGGTCACGCCGGTAACGGTCTCGCCATTGGCGATGGCCCACTGGATGGGCGCGGCGCCGCGGTACCTGGGCAGCAGCGAGGCGTGGACATTGAGGATGCCGAGCGGCGGGATGCCGATGATCGATTGCGGAATGATCTGTCCGTAGCCGACCACGGCCATGGCGTCCGGGCGCAGCGCCGCCAGTTCGTCGACGCAATGGCGGATGTGTTCCGGCTGGCGGACTTCAAGGCCGAGCCGCAGCGCGGCTGCTTTCACCGGCGGGGCTTTCATCTCCTGTTTGCGGCCCGCAGGCCGGTCGGGCTGCGTGTAAACAGCGGCGATCTGGTGTCCTGCCGCGGCGAGCGCCTCCAGAGAGGGCACGGCGAACTCCGGCGTGCCCAGGAAAACGAGCTTCACCTTTTCAGAATAGCGGCGCGGCGGCGGGCCGTTAATCCGCCTGCGGCGACGCCGAGCGAGCCGCCGCGGCGCGTTTCGGCGCGCCCCGTTCGATTTCGCGCAGCGCGATCTGGCCCTTGCGGATTTCGTCGAGAGCCACAGTCAGCACGCGCAGCGCTTCGCCGGGAGCGTGGAAGCCCACGGAGTTCTCCGCCTCGACGTAGTCGATGAAGAACTGCGCCTTGCGCTGGGCTTCCCAGACGGGTTTCAGTTGCGCCTCCGCCACCCCCGCCTTGCGGGCGCGCTCGATCTCGTCAATCAGATCCATCAGCGCGTCCATGGCGATGTTCCGCGCGCCGATGAAGCGCTCCTGGATCTGCTCGACACGCGCCTTGATCTCGTTCTCGGGGAAGCGGTGGCAACCCTGGCAGGCGCGGTTGATGTTGAGCAGCGGGCTGCGGACATGGTGGTCGCTGATCTTCATGCCGCCTTCGCGCTTGTAGGGCATGTGGCAGTCGGCGCAGGCGACGCCGGAGCGCGCGTGGATGCCCTGGTTCCACATTTCGAATTCGGGGTGCTGCGCCTTGAGCGCGGGCGCGCCTGTGAGGGCGTGGGTCCAGTCCTTGTGGTTGACCTCCTGATAGTAGGCATAGGCATCGTCCACCTTCAGCCCCTTGTGCCACGGGAAGACCAGCCGTTTCTTGTCGCCCTGGAAGTAATACTCGACATGGCACTGGCCGCAGACGAAGGAGCGCATTTCCTGCGCGGAGGCCATCGTGTTGGGGTCATAGTTCTGGATGCCCTGCGACGCCTTGTAGGCGCGGATGCCTTCGATGAAGGCGGGGCGGGTAACGCGCAGAGCCATGGTTTGCGGGTCGTGGCAGTCGATGCAGGAGACCGGGTGCTTGACGTTTTTCGTGGCTTCGGCGTAGGGCATCGCATTCATTTTTTCGAAGCCCGCGAAAATGTCGCCGTTGCCAAGCGTCTTCATGAAGACGTATGTGGAGGCGTGGCAATTCAGGCATGTGCCCGGCTGCTTGAAGTCGAGCACACGCTTCGTGTAGCGCTGGTCGACGAGCATGTAGGCGTGGCCGCGCTCCTCACGAAAATCAACGGAGAAGGGATAGCCGGCCCACATCTTTTTCAGGCGCGGGTCTTGCTCGATCTTCTCCTGCGAGACGCGGTCGCGCGGGTCAGCCTGCGAAGGGTTCTTCGGCAGCGCCTCCGAGCCGCCGTAGCGCGTGCGCGTCATATCGACGGTGCGGCGGTAGGAGTCGTATTGCAGCGGAAAATTCTTGCCCCAAACGGCCGGGTCGTCGGTGCCGTCGGTGACTTCGACGACGCGGAACCAGGTCTGGCGCGCTTCCTGCTTGTGTTCGAAGATGTTGATGAGCAACGCCGTGACGGCGATGGTGAGAATGGCGGTGACGGCGACGGCGAGGTAAATCCGCTTGTCCAGCTTCATAAGACCCGTACTTCTCCTGCAATTTGTGGCTTAATGGGCATGGCCGACATTCCGGTGGCAGGCCACGCAATCGATTCCTTCCCTCCCGTGGCGCGCCGTACGCATGGACGAGGTGATGTCTCCGTGGCACTTGAGGCACGACTCGTCCGCCACGCGCTTGTTGCGCCCCGTGATGAGGATCTCGTCGGGGAATCGCCCCGTGGTGAACGCCAGGGAGTGATTGAACCCGTTGAGCGCCTTGGTGAAATACTTGGGGATGAGTCCGGGAGGCGTGTGGCAGTCGTTGCAGACAGCCGCAGAGCGGTGGCTGGAGCGGAGCCAGCCTTCGTACTGTCCCTTCATGACATGGCAGTTGACGCAGGCTTCGGGATCGTCGGTCATGTAGGAGTAGCCGCGCGCGTAGCCGAAGGTGAACAGCGCAAGGCCGAGCAGCACGCCCGCCGGCACGGCGGTGGCAAGGAGCGCCACAGAACCCTTCTCTTGCATTCAACGGCAGGCTAACATGGCGAACGCGAGGGCGATGTGACCTGAGTCACAGAATCTGCATAACAGGTCTTTTACTCTTTTGCTGCATGTTCTTGCCGATGTCACTCCGTCTTCTTCCCGCTTTCTGCGGCATCGCTGCGCTTTCCTTCCCTCTCGCCGCCCAGAGCCAGCAGCCCCCGCCAAAGGCGGGCGCCGTGCGCGTCACGGGCAGCATCCGGACGCGCGTGGAGATGTGGGACTGGTTTGAGGGCAACGCGGACAACCGCTACGCGTTCAGCGGCAATATCCTGCGCCTGAGCCTGTCGCAGACGCGCGGTGACTTCGACTGGCAGCTCGAAATGGCGGCGCCGTTTCTGCTGGGTTTGCCGGAACGCGCCATCGGACCAGCCCCACAGGCGCAGTTCGGGCTGGGGGCGGCGTATTTCGCGGCCAACGATGCCAGGCAGAACGCGGCGATGGTGTTTCCCAAGCAGGGCTTTGTGCGATGGAAGGGGCTGTTCGGGGACAAGACGCAGAGCCTGCGCGTCGGGCGCTTCGAGTGGATGGATGGCGGTGAAGCGGCGCCGAAGGACGCGACGTTGGCGGCGCTGAAACGCGACCGGGTGAACCAGCGGCTGATCGGACCTTTCGCGTGGACGCATGTAGGGCGGAGTTTTGACGGCTTCCATTACACGATGAACCGCCCGAAGCTGAACGTGACATGGGTGGGGGCGCTGGCGACGCGGGGCGCGTTCCAGGTGGACGGTTGGGGGCAGTTGAAAACGGGCTTCACAACGGTTTCAGCCACGGGACAGACGGGGACGGCGAAGAGCGCGGGCGAGTGGCGCATCAGCGGCGTCTATTTTCAGGACTGGAGACACGTGTTGAAAGTCGACAACCGCCCGCTGCCAATGCGGCAGGGCGACATGGGCAACATCCGGCTGGCGACGTTCACGGCGCACTATATGCACAACGCGCAGACGCAGGCGGGCGCGTTCGATGTGCTGCTGTGGGGCGCGCTTCAGACGGGGCGCTGGGGGGCGATGGACCATCAGGCGTATGCGTACAATCTGGAAGGCGGCTGGCAGCCCCGCGTGATGCCGAAGCTGAAGCCGTGGCTGGAGGCGGGGCTGGCGCGGGGCAGCGGCGACAAGGACCCGCTGGACGGCAAGCACGGTACCTTCCATCAGCTTCTGCCGACGCCCCGCCCGTTTGCGCGGACGCCCTTCTACAACATGATGAACAGCGACGATTTCTTCGGGATGCTGACGGTGCGCCCGCACGCAAAGGTGGCGGTGCGGAGCGAATTTCACGCTGTGCGGCTGGCGCAGCGCGCCGACCTCTGGTATGCGGGCGGCGGCCCGTTTCAGCCCTGGACGTTCGGATTCGCGGGGCGCGGCACGGGCGGGGCGCGGTCGGTAGCCAACCTGTGGGATGTGAGCAGTGATGTGAACGTGAACGCGCACGTGGCGTTCACGGGATATCTGGGCCATATGCAAGGGCGCGCCGCTGTGCAGCGGATCTATCCGCAGGGCGGCAGCGGGAATTTCGGCTATCTCGAGCTTTCATACCGGTTCTGAGGTGTCTTCATGCGAATCATCCTTCTCCTTGCTCTGGCCGCAGGGCTTGCGGCAGGGCAGAAAAAAGCGGCGCCGCCGGCGCACCCCGACATCGGGGGAGCGAACGGCGAATGCCTGGAATGCCATCGCGGGATCTCGCAAGAGATCGTCGCCGACTGGGAGAAATCGAAGCACGGCACAAGGCAGGTGCCTTGCGTGACCTGCCACAACGCAGCGGGCGCGGACTTTGTGGGCAAACCCGGGGCGGAGAAGTGCGTGGCCTGCCACGCGGAAGCCGTGGAAACCTTGCGCCAGCCCGGCATGCAAGGCAAGGATTGCTTTTCCTGCCACACGCCGCACGGGCTGAACCCGCACCGGAGCCTCTGGCACAAAACGGTCAGCCCAAAGAAAGGAGGAGCGAAATGAGAGCCATCACAAGGCGGAAGCTGCTGCGCCTCCCGGTGGTGACTTCGGCGGCGGCGCTGGCAGGGCAGGCGGACTGGATGCCGCTGCTCGGCTATGTGCCTCAAGAGCCGGACCGGTGGGTGAAAACCGTTTGCCGGTATTGCGGCACGGGGTGCGGGGTGTATGCGGGCGTGACGCGGACGCCGCAGGGAATGAAGGTGACAGCGGTGAAGGGCGACGCGCAAGATCATAATCGTGGGTTTTTGTGCGTCAAGGGAGCCAAGCTCGCCGCGATTCTGGACGCGCCGGCACGCCTCAAACACCCGTTGGTCCGCAAGGACGGGAAACTCGTGCGCGCCACGTGGCAGGAAGCGATGGACCTGGTGGCCGCGCGGTTCCGGGAGGCGATCGAGAAGCACGGGCCGGACGCGGTGGCGTTTTACGGATCCGGGCAGGCGCTGACGGAAGAAACGTATGTCGCCAACAAGCTGTTCAAGGCCGGGATCGGCACCAACAACGTGGACGGCAACCCGCGGCTGTGCATGGCGTCGGCTGCGGGCGGCTATCTGACTGCGTTCGGCAAGGACGAGCCGATGGGCTGCTATGAGGACCTCGACCACGCCGACGTCTTCCTCATCATCGGCTCGAACATGGCGGAGGCGCATCCGGTGCTGTGGATGCGCGTGCTGAACCGGAAGGAGAAGAACCCGTCGACAAAGATCATTGTGATCGACCCGCGCCGCACGCGCACGGCCGCGTGGGCGGACCTCCACCTGGCGTGCAAGCCGGGCATGGATCTCTCGATCCTCAATGCGATGGCCCATGTGATCGTGAAGGAGGGGCTGGCTGACGAAGGGTTCATCCGCAAGCATGTGACCTTCGGGCAGGGGACCGAGGCCGGCAAGTCCTGGGAGGACTACAAGCGGTTCCTCGAAGCCTATACGCCGGAGCGCGCCGCTGCCGACTCCGGCTGCCGCGCCGAAGACATCGTGCTGGCCGCGCGCTGGTTCGGCGCCCGCGGCAAAGAGGCGATGTCGCTGTGGACGATGGGCGTGAACCAGCGCACGCAGGGCGTGTGGCTGAACAATCTGATCATGAACCTGAACCTGATCACCGGCAAGATCGGCCGGCCCGGATCGACGCCGTTTTCGCTCACCGGGCAGCCCAACGCCTGCGGCGGCGTGCGCGACGGCGGGGCGTTGGCGCATGCTCTGCCCTACGGCCGGCTTGTCGCCAACCCGCAGCACCGCGCCGAGATGGAGAAGCTGTGGGGATTGCCGCCGGGGAAGCTGAGTCCGAATCCGGGTCTGTCGGCTGTGGATCTGTTTCAGGCGCTCGATGCAGGCAAGGTGAAGTGCCTGTATGTTATGTGCACGAACCCGGGACAGAGCCTGCCGAATGCCAGGCGGTACCGCAAGGCGATGGCTTCGCCGGACAGCTTTGTAGTTGTGGCCGACGCGTTTCACCCGACGCGGACGACCGAACTGGCAGACGTTGTGTTGCCTGCGGCCCTGTGGGTGGAGAAAGAAGGTGTTTACGGCTGTTCCGAACGGCGCTACCAGTTGCTGGAAAAAGCTGTGGACCCGCCCGGGGAAGCGCGCCCCGATCTGGACATTTTGCTGGAGTTGGGGCGCAGACTGGGCCATGCGAATCTGCTGCCCTTCCGCAATGCCGCCGACGTTTGGGACGAGATCCTGCGCGTGGCGAAGGGGACGGCCTATGACTTCAGCGGCATGACGCGCGACAGGCTCAAACAGGCTCACGGGCTGCTATGGCCGCTGCCGGCGCCGGATCACCCGGGCACGAAGCGGCGCTACGTGCGCGGCGAAGACCCGCTGGTGCCGCCCAACCATCCTGAGCCGGTTTTGTTTTACGGCCGCCCGGACGGCAGAGCCGTGGTCTGGATGCGCGACCAGAAGGCGCCGGCCGAACCGGCCGACAGCGAGTACCCGCTCACGCTCAACACGGGGCGCGTGCTGGAGCACTGGCACACGGCGACGATGACGGGCAGCGTTCCGGCCTTGAAAGCAACGCGGCTGGAAGCGGTGGCGGAGATGCATCCGTCGGACCTGAAGCGGCTGGGGCTGAGCGACGGCGACACGGTCCGCATCACGTCGCGGCGCGGCTCGCAAATCTTCTCCGTGAAAGAAAACGAGAACGGCCGCGCCGGCTCGGTGTTCGTGCATTTCCACGATCCCGAGCGGCTGGTGAACGAGCTCACGGTGGACGCATACGATCCGGCATCACGCGAGCCGGAATTCAAGATCGCGGCGGTGAAAGTGGAAAAAGTAGCGCGGTGAGGCGCCTCAATCCGGCAGGGCGAAGGCGTAATACGAGCCGCCCGAGGGGTTGCCCCATTTGCCGCCGCCGGCGCCGATGACGACGAACTGTTTGCCCCTGGCCATGTAAGTGGCTGGGGTGGCGTTGCCCGCGGCGTCCATCTGGTATTCCCACAGCAGCTTTCCGCTGCGTTTGTCGAAGGCGCGGAATTTGGCGTCCGAGTTGGTGGCGCCGATGAACAACAGCCCGCCGGCGGTGACGACGGAGCCGCCGTAATTCTCGCTGCCGGTGTTCGCAAACCCCTGCTTGACGAGGGCGGGGATTTCGCCGAGCGGGATGCGCCAGGCGTAGTCGCCGCTGTTGAGGTCGAGCGCGTTGAGGGTGCCCCACGGGGGCGTGATGGCGGGATAGCCGTCAGGGTCGGTGAAGCGCGTGTAGCCGTCGAGGCGGTATTTCAGGTCGATGGGCGAGGGCGCGCGCGGGGCATCGGCGACTTCCTTCTCCTCGCCCTGGAGGATGAAGGCGAGGATGGCTTCGACACCAGATGCGCCAAGGTGAGCGTAGCCGGGCATGCGTCCCGCGCCTTTGAGAACGATCTCGCGGACCTGCTGCGCGCTGCGGCGCCCGGCGAGATTCACGAGCGACGGAAACTCGGGCGGGGAGCCGGCGAGGTTGTCGCGGTGGCAGGAGGCGCACTGGCGCAGGTAGAGCGTGCGTCCGGTGACGCGGCGGTCATTCTTGCGCTCGACGAGCTTGATGACCCACGCCATTTCGTTCGAGTTGATATAGAACAGCCCGGTCTCCGGATCCCACGACGCGCCGCCCCACTCGCCGCCGCCATCGAAGCCGGGAAACAGGATGGTGCCTTGGAGGCTGGGAGGCGTAAACTGCGGGCCGTTGCGGTATTCGCGCCAGCGCTGGAGCACATCGGCATGCGCCTCGGGCGTGCGGCGGGTGATGATGTCCTCGGAGAAGAGCTGGCGGGCGAAGGGCTCGGGCTTGAGGGGGAGAACCTGTTTGGGCGCGGTCCATTCGCCCTCGACATCGGTTTGCTGGACGCTGATCTCCTGCCACGCGAAGAGGCTTTCGCCGGTGGCGCGGTCGAAGACCCAGACGTGGCCGCTCTTGGTGATCTGAGCCACGGCGTCGATGACGCGGCCGTTCCGCCTGATCTGCACGAGCGTGGGGGCGGTGGGCAGGTCGCGGTCCCACAGGTCGTGGCGGACGAACTGGAAGTGCCAGAGGCGGCGGCCGGAGGAGGCGTCGAGCGCGATCAAACAATTCGCGAACAAATTGTCGCCGTGGCGGTTGGCGCCGTAGAAATCGTAGGTGGCCGAGCCGGTGGGGGCGAAGACGATGCCGCGCTGTTCGTCCAGAGCCAGCCCGCCCCAGGCGTTGGCGCCGCCGATGTACTGCCAGGCGTCTTTCGGCCAGGTCTCGTAGCCGAACTCGCCTGGATGAGGAATTGTGTGGAAGATCCAGCGGAGCTTTCCGGTGCGCGCATCGAAGGCGCGGATGTGGCCGGGCGCGGCGGGCAGGGATTCGCTCACCAGGCTGCCGAGGATGAGCAGGTCTTTGTAAACGACGCCGGGCGTGGTGACGGTGACAGTGAGGTTGGCGGCGTCGCGGCCGAGGTTTTCGCGCAGGTCGATGCGGCCGTTGTCGCCGAAGGAGCGCACGGGCCGGCCGGTGCGGGCGTTGAGGCACCACAGCCACGGTCCGGCGGCGAAGTAGAGGCGGCGGTCGTTGCCGGACTCCCAGTAATTGAAGCCGCGGTGGCGGAACTTGCCCGCGCCGGGATCCTTGCCCTGGTGGGGGTCGAAGCGCCAGATCTCTTTGCCGGTGGCGGGATCGAGGGCGAAGACGCGCAGCCGCGGCGAGCTCACGTACATCACGCCGTGGCGGACAAGCGGGTTGCACTGCATCTCGGTGTCCTTGCCCGCATCGCCCGTGTCGAACTTCCAGGCAAGGCGCAGGGAGGAAACATTTCCGGTGTGGATTTGTTTCAGCGGCGAGTGCTTGGTGTTGGCGTAGCCGCCGTGGTAGACGGGCCACTCCTGAGCGCAGAGCAGGGCGGGGAGGATGAGCAGAACGATTCGTCCCGGCATGGGGAATGAGGCCATTATAGACTGCGGTTGTGAGGTTCTGGCTGTTGGCGGCGGCGCTGTGCGCGGCGGCGCAGGCGCAGGAGCGGTTTCCGAAGCCCGGTCCCGCGCGCGCGTTCGCGCCGCTCAAGATTTACAGCAGCGATGGCTCGCCGGTGCGGATTCCGAAGGAAGACTGGGACGAAGCGCGCACAACGGCGCGCGACGACGCGCGATGGGCGGCATGGCTTGCGGAGCAGCGGGCGGAATGTAACGCCTGGATGGAGGCGCACGAGACGGACCGCGTGGAATGGAAGGCGGGCTGGTGGCATGACTTTGTGGATGAGAAGACGGGCGCGTTTCTGCCGTGGACGCCTGTGCCGCCGGCGGGCGTGAGCGAGAGAGTGTTCGGCGGGTGGGTGTTCGGGTTCCGCTCGCGGCACACACAGAAGATGGTGCAGGCGGCGCGGCTGTGGCGGCTCACCGGGGAGAGCCGCTATGCCGACTGGGTGATCCGGCAATTGAATTTCTACGCGGAGAACTACGAGAAGTGGCCTGAGCAGACGGAAAAGAGCAAGGCGCGGCTGATGTACCAAAGCCTGGACGAGGCGAATGTGCTGGTGAGGCTGGTGGAAGCGGCGCGGCTGGTGCAGGAGCGCGCGCTGCCGGGGCGGCGAAAGGACTGGGCGGAGAAGCTGCTGCGCCCGATGGCGCTGCTGCTGGATGAGACGTTCCAGCGGGTGCACAACATTGCCGTGTGGCAGCGCAGCGCGATGGCGATGGCGGCGCTGTACCTGCGGGACGGCGAGCTGTGGAAGCGCGCCGTCGACGGGCCGTTCGGGCTGCGCCGGCAAATGGCGGACGGCGTCACCAGCGACTATCTCTGGGTCGAGCAATCCTTCGGCTACAACTCGTATGTCGTGTCGGCGGTGTTGCCGCTGTTTGTCTACGCGGGGCTGGAAGGCAGGCTCGGCGAGTTGCGGCGGGAGGCGGAGATCGCGGAGAACCTGATGCTGGCGCCGTCTGTGCTGCGATTTCCCGACGGGCGGCTGCCGATGCCGGCGGACACGACGGGCGGTTTTCAAAGGTGGCCGAACACGGGGCTGATGGAGTCGGCGCGGCGCGTATTTCCCACATGGACCGGCGTGGGAGCGGCGCGCAAGCGGCTGGGCTGGGACACGCTGCTCGACCCGCCCGAAGAACCGCCGGCGCGGCGCGCGCCTGCAGCGCCGGAGGCCGCCAGCCGCAATCTCGAGTCCAGCCGCATGGCAATGCTGAAACAAGGCGAGTGGCAATTGTTTTTTCACTACGGGCAGCTCGACCCTTCGCACGCGCAGGCCGAGGCGCTGAATTTTGAGGCGGCGTACGGCAACACGGACATCACGCACGACGCAGGCACGGTAGGCTACGGCTCGCCGCTGCACCGCGAGTTCTACACGCGCGGCCACGCGCACAACGCAGCGCTGATCGACGGCGAAGGGCAGCAGCGCTGGGCGCCGGGCGAGCTGCTCGCTTTCGACCCGGCGCGCGTGGCGGCGCGGCAGCCGCAATACCGGGAGAATGCGGCGGTGGAGCGCGATCTCCGGATCACCGGCGACATTGTGGAAGACCGCGTGAAGGTGGAGACGCGGGACCAGCGGGAGCACAGGATCGGTCTGGCGCTACACGTACAGGGCCGCGTGCGCCTTCCGGCGGAATTTCGCGAAGACCCGGATTTTGCGCTGAAGCATTGGGAAGGCGCGCGGACAGCGGAGTTCCCGAACGAGGTTGTGCTGCTGGTGGATTATCCGGGTCTGACGCTGGAAGTGAAGGTGGAGGCGAGCGGGCTGCTGCGGGTGACGCACGCTTCCACACCGGACATCGCGCCGCACCGGCGCGAGTCGCTGTATTTCGAATTGAACGGGCAAAGGGCGGAATTCGTGACAACGCTGCGGGTGGTGCAGAAGGCGGCGCAACCGCCGGCGGCCGAGGACGGGCGCGCGGAAGCGCAGCGGCGGCGCGTGGAGCTGAACCTGCTGGGCGCGGCGGACACGGAGGGCGGGGAGAGCCGGCGCAACGAGAACGTGCAGTTCAACCTGGTGGACAACAACGCGCTGAAGGAGTTGAACGTGCGGCTGGGCGTTTCAGCAACGATCGTGCGGGAGTTCCGCGCTGACCGCGGCTATTTCGGGGCGGAGTTCGGCAACGCGCCCGCAGCGCCGCCGCACGCGCCTTTCGCCGCGGGCAAGGACTTTCATGGCGAGCTGCGGTGGGCGCACCTGAACAGCGTGACGACGGCGCGGACGTTTTTCCAGGCGGGCGACGTGAAGCCGGCGCGCGAAAACGACGCGGGGTTCCGCGCCGGCGGGCGCGCCTGGCGCAACGCGTGGTGGCAGGCGCACGGCAGTCTGCGTTTGATCCGCGGGCAGGTGAACGGCAACGTGCTGGTGCCGCGGGAGGATGAGCGAACGGCGCTGGCGGCGGATCCGGCGTTGCGCGCAGTGGTGCAGCGGTTTCTCGATGCCTACCCGCGGGAACCGCCCAACCGAACCGACATCAATCCTCGGGCGTTGAACACGAACTCGCCGCAGAGCATCGACCACCGGATGGGCGGGGCGAGGCTGGATGGAAGGCTGAACGCGCGCCATGCCGTGGCGCTGGTCTACGACTTCACTTCCCAGGATGTGGACGCGTTCCAGCTTGTGGCGGGGCAGAACCCCGACACGCACATCAAGAACCACCGCGCCCGCGCGACCTGGACACGCGCGCAGGACGCAAGGACGGTGTTGGCAGCGACGGCGGGGTTCGACCGGACCGGGACGATGCTCGTGCCGGAGCCGAACGCGGTGGGGCCGATGGTGATGACCGGGGGGCTGGAGACGCTGGGGCCGCAGGCGATCATTCCGCTGGACCGCGCCATGAATGTGTACCGCGCGGCGGGCGCATGGCGGAGGCAAGGGGGAGGGCGGAGCTGGCTGGCGGGCGCCGAGATCGCGCGGCGACAGATGAATGGCGCGGAGACGGACGCGCACCGGGGATTCTTTTCCTTTGGAAATGACTTCGGGCGCGACGCGATCACGAACCTGCGGCTGGGCGCGCCGTCACAGCATATCGTGAGCATCGGTGACATTCATCGCGGGTTCCGGACCTGGGAGATGGCGGCGTACGCGGGCGGGCGGCTGCGGCGGGGAGCATCGGCGGACGTGGCTTGGGGCGTGCGCTGGCAAGCGGCGACGAAGCCCGTGGAGGTGAACGGGCGCAACGTGGTTCCTTACGAGAGCGACCTGAACAACTGGGCGCCGTCGCTGGGCGTGGCGCGGCGGTTGGGGCGGGGGTGGGGCGTGTTGCGGGCGGCGGGCGGCGTGCAGTTCGGAGAGATTTTTCCGGTGACGTATTCGCAGGTGCGGTTCAGCCCGCCGGGGAGCGTGAAAATCGCGGTGCCGGCGCCGGATTTGCTCGATCCTCTGCGCGCGGACCCGCGAAAAGTGAAGGGCAATATTTACGCGCTCGACCCGGAATTGGCGACGCCTTACAGTTATCAATACAACGCGAGCTGGGAGAGGGAACTGGGCGGACTGGGTCGGCTGGAGGCGGGCTATGTGGGGAGCCGCTCGCACAGGCTCCTGATCATGTGGTATCGCAACCGCGGCCAACCTGTGCCGGGCATTCCGCTGACGACGGCCACGATCAACGACCGGCGTCCGGACCCGTCGATCGCGGACCTGCGGTGGGTGCTGAACGGCTCGCGCGGCTATTACGATGCGGCGCGGGTGACGTGGGTGATGCGGCGGTGGCGCGGGATCAGCCAGGAGGCGGCGTACTGGTGGAGCAAGGCGATGGACCTCGGCAGCGCGTACACGAACACGGCGTATGATGCCGATTCGAGGCTGTCGCGGAGCCAGTGGGAATACGAGACGCGCGGGGACATGAAGGGGCTGAGCGATTTCGACCAGCCGCACGCGCTGCTGTGGCGGGGCGCGTGGGCGTTGCCGGCGCGGGGGCGTGCGCTGCGGAACTGGGAGGTGAGCGGGGTGGTGCTGCTGAAGAAGGGCACGCCGTTCACGGTGGTTGCGGGGAGCGACGCGCCGGGTTACGGAAACGTGGACGGCAACGGCGGGGACCGGCCGCATTTGCTCGACCCCTCCGTTCTGGGGCGGACGATCGGGAATCCGGACACGTCGCGGGCGCGGCTGCCGCGGGCGGCGTTCGCCTACATGAGGCCCGGGGAGCCGCGCGGCAATCTGGGGCGCAACACGTTCCGCAAAGGCGGCATCGCGAACGTGAATGCCGCGGTCAGCCGGACGTGGTCTTTCGACGGCTCGCGGCGCGTGACGCTGCGCGCGGAGAGCGTGAATCTGACGAACACGCCGCAGTTTGCGCCGCCGGGATTCGAGCTGGCGAACCCGAATTTCGGCGCGATCACGAACACGCTGAACGAAGGGCGGACGTTCCGGTTTTCCCTCCAGGCGGGGTGGTGATCCGGGCGGAATTCAGGCGAGCAATTTTTCCATTTTCGAGCCGGCGCGGATCATGGTCTGGCTGCGGTCCGGGCCGGTGGAGACGCAGCCGACCTCGACGCCGGTGTTTTCTTCGAGAAAAGCGATGTAGTTGCGGGCGGCGGCGGGGAGGTCTTCGTAGCGGGCGATGCCGGAAGTGGGGGTTTTCCAGCCGGGAATTTCTTCGTACACGGGCTCGATTTTCTCAAGGAGCGCGTTTTCGGCGGGCATTTCCATGGTGATTTCGCCGTGCACGCGGTAGGCGACGCAGACCCTGATTTTCTCGAATTCATCGAGCACGTCGAGCTTGGTGACGATCAGGGAATCGAAGCCGTTGACCATGGCGGTGTAGCGCAGCAGCGGCACGTCGAACCAGCCGCAGCGGCGCGGCCGGCCGGTGACGGAGCCGAACTCGTTGCCCGCCTTCCGGATGCGGTTGCCGTCCTCGCCGTGGTCTTCGCTGGGGAAGGGGCCGCTGCCGACGCGCGTAATGTAGGCCTTGGAGACGCCGAGGATGCCGTCGATTCTGGTGGGCGCGACGCCGGTGCCGGTGCAGGCGCCGCCGGCGGCGGCGGAGGAGGAGGTGACAAAGGGATAGGTGCCGTGGTCGATGTCGAGCATCGTGCCCTGCGCGCCTTCAAACAGCACGCGTTGGCCTGCACGGATGGCGTCGTTGAGCAGTTGCGCGGTGTCGCAGACCATGGGGCGGATCTGCTCGGCCATGCGCTTGTAGTCTTCGCGGATGGCGTCGAGGTCGAGCTGGTCGTCGAGGTGGAAGGCGCGGGCGATGGTCTGCTTGTCTTCGGAAAGGTAGCGGAAGAGGGTTTCGAAGACGGGCGGGTTGAGAAGGTCGGCGATGCGGATGCCGCGGCGGCCGATCTTGTCCTCATAACAAGGGCCGATGCCGCGGGATGTGGTGCCGATGGCGACGCGGTCCGGGCGGTTTTCGCTCACCTTTTCAGCCAGCCGGTGGAAGGGGAAGATGACGTGGGCGCGGTTGGAGATGGCGAGCTGGGCGCGGACGTCGATGCCGGCGTCTTCCAGGGTGCGGATCTCTTCGAGCAGGGCATGAGGGTCGATGACGACGCCGTTGCCGATGACGGCGCGCTTGCCGGGATGGAGGATGCCCGAGGGGATGAGCTTGAGGACAAAGCGGCGGCCGGCGACCTGGACGGTGTGGCCGGCGTTGTGGCCGCCCTGGTATCGGGCGACGATATCGAACTTTTCGGCGAACAGGTCGACGATTTTGCCCTTGCCCTCGTCGCCCCACTGCGCGCCCAAAACGATGAGATTGCTCATGGAGGAAAGCCCAAACAGTCGATTGTAGCGCAGGGGGATTTTTCCAAGGCGGGAGATGGAAGGCCGGCGCGGCCAGTCTGAGGGCGGGTGGCCAGGCAATTGTGAGTGATGCAAAGCCGCCCACTATTCCGGGGCTGCCGCGAAACCGGCCGTCAGGCGGATTCGGCCTGGCCGCCTCGGCCCGGTCAGCTCCTGCTCTTCAGCCACCGCGTGATTGCGGCCTCCACGGGATCCGGCCCCCGCATCCCCAGCCGCGCCCGGATTTCGCGCCGCAGCCACACATACAGGGCGTTCGCGCCATACAGCACGTTGCCATGGTGCGCGCCCGTGCGCGTATGGATCGACTCGCTGAACGCGGGCATCTCCTCCAGCTCGATCCGGATCCGCTCCTCGAGCAGCCGGTCCACGAGCCGCGCCTCCAGCCCGTGCGCCAGCCCCGCCAGCCACGTCCCCGCGTCGCAGAAGAACCACGACCCGCCCTGCACATACGCCCCCGCTTTCTCCGGCTCGAGACCGTGCGGGTTCCCCGGCCCGTATTGGTCTTTTTCGAGCAATTCCCCGCCGGCCTTGGACACCACCCGCAGCCCGAACGGCGACCGGATTTTCATCGCGTGCCGGCAATGGCGCAGCACGAGTTCGTCCGGAAGGCATTTCTTTCCGAACGCCGCAAAGGTCACCGCCGCCCCGTACAGGGCATCGCCGCCGAACACCTCTTGCCGGCGCAGGCTCGTCGGGAAATAGCCGTCGCGCGCGTTGAACAGGCCCGCATACGCGCGGCACGCCGCCCGGAAGCCGTCCCCGGAAGAGGCGAGCCCCAACTCGCGCGCCGCCAGATGCGCGCCGCAGTGGAAGCCCTGATTGGACGCCGGAACATCGCCGTCTTCGTAATAGAAGAGATCCATGTAGGTGCGCCAGCCCAGTCCCGCGTTCGGCGCGTCCAGCCGCGGCGGTTGATAGGCGCCGCCGTTTTCGTGCTCCCGCAGGAATTCCCACGCGCGCCGGCACAGCGCAAGGTTCGGCCGGTATCCGGCCCGCGCCGCCACCGCCGAGGCGATCAGATACCACTGCGCGTTGTCCTCGTAATTCAGCCGGTCGAAGAACAGCCCGCGCATCGCTTCGCCCAGCATCTCCGCGTCGCCCAGCCCGAGTCCCGTCATCGCCGCGTCCGACGCCCACTGCTTCCATCCATACGTCACGCCGCTCGTGAATATGTAACGGCTCTCCGGCCGCAGCAGGTTCCGCCGCAGGTGCAGATACGCCGTGTTGCGCAGGATCGCCTCCAGCAGGCCGCTGTCCCAGCCTTTGGCTCGCGCCAGCGCCCGGTGCGCCGCCAGACGCACTCCGTACAGCGTGCGCGCGGGCTCGCGGAATTCGAACACCTCATAGCGCCGCGTCTCGCCCCGCTCGAGATGCTGCCAGCCGTCCGCTTCGCCGGAATAGAACTCCGTCGGATCGCCCCAGATTTTGCGAATCACGCGCCGCGCCGAGCCGTCGCCCGTGCGCAGAACGAAGAACGATCCCTTCGGGTCGATGATCTGCTGCGAGCGGTTTTCCCAAAACGCCGGACACTCGCCCACCGCCCCGAGCAGCATCCCGTCCGCCAGCGCCGCGGCGAACGGAAACAGTTGCGCGGGCAGCTTCCGGCGGTCGTCCTCGCCCGTGTCCTGTGTCAGTTCGACGCGCTGCTTCTCTTCTCCGCGCCATGAATAGAACGCCGCCGCCGGCACCTCGTACCGCCATTCGAGGTTGAACACGGCCAGCGCCCGCGCGTAAACGTCCGCCATGGGCGGCTGCCGCAGATCGATGAGGAGCGGACCGGTATCGTGGACCTGCCCGGCAGAAAGCTCGACAGAATCTCTGCCGGGCAGTTCCAGAAGAATGCGGCGGCGCAGCGGCGGGGTTTGCGCCGCCGCGGCGATGGAAGAAAGAAACAGGCGCCGTGTCAGGCCGGTCACGCGAAAACGGGAGCGCGGAATCAGACGTCGCAAATCGTCATCATCTCGTCGAGCGTCTTCACCGGGTCCGGCGTCGTCGGCGAGTACTCGTGCGAGACGAAGCCCGTATAGCCGGCGTCGACGATCGCCTGGGCAATCGCCTTGTAATTCAGCTCCTGCGTATCGTCGAACTGGTGGCGGCCGGGGTTGCCCGCCGTGTGAATGTGGCCGATGTGCTGGATGTTCGAGCGGATGGTGCGGATGATGTCGCCTTCCATGATCTGCATGTGGTAGATGTCATAGAGCAACTTGAACCGGGGCGAATTGATCCGCTTGCACAGCTCCACGCCCCACGAAGTGTGGTCGCACTGGTAGTCTTTGTGGTCCACCTTGGAGTTGAGCAGCTCCATCACGATGGTCACTTCGTTGTCCTCGGCGACCTTCACCGCTTCCTTCAGCACGATGTAGCAGTTTTCGAGCCCCTCCTCGTCGCTTTTGCCGCGACGGTTGCCGGAAAACGTGATCACATTCGGCACGCCTTCCTTGCGCGCGCGAGGAATATTCTCGCGGAATTCCGCCAGGATTTTTTCGTGCAGCGCCTTGTCATTGCAGGCGTCGGTCAGCCGTCCGCCGCCGGGCACCACCGTGGGAATCAGCCCGTATTTCTTCAATACCGGCCAGTTCTGCGGCGCCTGGAGGTCGAAACAGTGCGCCCCGAGCCGCGCCGCGTGGCGCGCCCGCTCTTCGAGCGGCATGTTGCGGCCGAACACGCCGGGACATACGCCCTGCTTCAGGCGGTTCTTCCGTTGCACCTTGGCTTCCGCCGGTTGTGCGGCAGCGGCCACAGGCGCGGCAGCCGCGGAGAGGAGAAAGTCTTTCCTTGTCATGGGTGGATCCTTGCAAGCTATCGTATAGCAATATGGACTACACAATCGAGCGCACGCTCACCGCCGGCCAGTACATCGAACTGCTGAACTCCTCCGGCCTGGGCGAACGCCGCCCCGTGGGCGACCCCGCCGCCATCGCACAGATGCTCAAACACGCCAATCTGCTCGCGACGGCGTGGGACGGCGATGTGCTCGCCGGCGCGGCCCGCTGCTTCACCGACTTCGCCTACGTCACTTACTGCAGCGACCTCTGCGTGCGCGGCGAGTATCAGCGGCAGGGCATCGGCAAGGAACTGCTGCGAACCGTCCTCCGCGCTGCGCCCTGCCGCATCGTGCTGCTCGCCGCGCCCAAGGCGGTGGATTACTACCCGCGCATCGGGTTCACGCAGCACCCGTCAGCGTGGACCATCCTGCCGGGAGAGCTCCGTTGATGGGGTTCGCGCTTTGGTTAGACGGCGATCTGGCGTGGGCGCAGGGCACGCACGAGTACCGGCCGATGGGCGCGGCCGTCATCCACTCGGGTGGCGTGTTCACGCCGGGCGATTTCCGCCGCACCCTCCGCGCGCCCGCCCGGCTCGACCCGCGCTTTGCCGGGTTCTTTGCCTCTCTTGGCGAGATGAATGCCTGGCTCGAGCGGCGCCGCCGCGGCCCGTCACAGAAGATCGAAAAAAATCGCGCACCCGCTCCAATTCATTTGATTCCGCCATTTTAGCGGCGGACGGGGCCGTTTGCCGGAGCCTCTTCCAGGCCGGTTGGGTTGCACTTCGGGTGTAAATTCAAAGAGGGCGGAAACTTCTTGTGAACGGCTGGCCCCGGAGGGGCGGCGCTCGGCCGCCCCTCCGGGCTGTATCGGGGAGGCCCCGCATCCGCGGGGCCTCCTGCTTTTGGGAGGCGAGCCTTGTCTCAGGAACTCTTCATCTCCGTCCTTTCCGGTGGCGCCGGGTCCGGCGGCCTGGACGGCGCGCTGCCGGCTGATTTTCTGCCTGGCCCCCTGGAAAATGCCAGTGTATTTCCCGGCCAGGACAACTGGATCCTTCTCGCATTTCCAGGCTGCACAGGAGTGATTCCGGCAAACCTGGCTGAAATTCGTCCCGGTCATCTGCCGCACGGCGCCGTGCTGCTGCGGCCGCTCGGATCGCGGATCAACTTCACCGTTCCCGTCCCGTTCGGGCTGGACGTGCACTGGATGAAGGAGATCGCCGAAGGGCTTCTGCGCGGAACGACGGGCGTCCGCGTGGGATGGGCAGGCACAGCGGCCGTGCGCGGCGAGTGGAGCGCGGACTGGTTTGCCGCCGTACGGCGCGAGGACGTGGATGGGCAGCCGGGCATTCGCGTCGCCGTGGCGCGGCGCGCGCTGAAAGCAGCCGCCGCAGCGGCGCAGGGCACGTGGACGCTGCGCGCGCAGGCACAGCCGCTGGCCCGCCCGGACGAGGTCGCCGGCGCCTTGCTCGGCATCCATCCCCTCAATTGGGTCCGGGGCCTGTTCCGCGATCTTGGCAGCCGCCGCGTGGAAACTTTCGTAAAAGGCCTCGGCTCCACGCTGCGCGCTTTCGACCAAATCCGCGAATTCTGGACGCGCATGGGCAGCCGCGCCGAGGCCGCCATGTGGGAGATGCTCGAGGAGCCGCAGCGGTGGAAAGAGTCGCTTGCCGTCATCCGCCGGATTTCTGCGGAGGCCGGATCGCTCGCCCCTGTTCTGCAAGAACTCGGCCTGCGTCCTGCATCAGATGTGGCGCAGGCGGCGCAGAAGGCTCTCCACTGGCTGCAGGAGATGACCGGCGGCGTGGCGGGCGTTCCGGCGGAGGGTTGGCGCGCCGCAGCCCAGGAATTGACGCGCCTGCTCGAGAAGGACGGCGTCGAGCCCCTGCTTCTCGCTCTGCCCGGGGCCGCCGCGCGCGAGCTCAACCGCGAGGCGGCTGGCGATTGGGCCCGGGAGCGGCTGGAAGAGCTGTTTTCCGCCGCCCCCAACCTTCAAACCGTCCTCGATCCGTGGCTGCGCGCCGCGGAGAAACTGGCCGCGCCCGCAGCGGAAGCCGTCGCGCGGCAGTGGGAACTGCGGATCGCCGCGGCCCTCAGCGCCTCCAAAGGCGAGGCAACGGCGGCTGACGCCACGTTCCGCCTGACGGAGGCAGGCCTCGCCGCCGCCGCGCGCCTGGCTCAGGGCGACGTGAGCCCCGTGTTGGAAACATCGGCGGAGCTGCTCCGCCTGCGCCGCGCGCTCCTGACAGAAACGTGTTCACGGCGCTTCTTTATCGAACTCCACGCGCCCCTGCTGCGGATGCGCCGCAAGCAGAGAGACCTGGAGAGCTTCGCTTCGGCCGAGGCCTGCGCCACGGAGGACGGCCGCCTTCAGGTCCGCTACACCGCACAGGCTTCCGACACCATCACGACGGACCTGCGCACGCAAACGGCGCTGGTGTTCTCGGCCGCGATCTCCGCCTCCGACGGCGAGGCGCGGCGCGACCATTTCTCGCTCAGTTTCACCGACCGCCGGCAGCTCGACCCCGCCACAGTCCAGGCGCCGTATCTTCGCGTTCTGGAAACCTACGGGCTGGGCGACGTGGTTCTGCCCGGAGTCCCTTGCACCGCCACGCTGCACCTCCAGCTTCCCGGAACATCCGTGGAAGCCTGGCTGGACACGCCTTCGCCCGTGTCGCCGGAGTATCTTCCGGCCATGAGCCGCCTGGCGCACGCAGTGCAGGCGATGGCGCGCCAGTGGCTGCCTGCGCTGTATCTGGCGCGGCTGGAAGCGTTCTCGCGCCCCAGCGCCGTGCACCCGTTGCTGGCGTGGTCCTGCAGCCCCCCCTGCTCGGGTCCGCGAAAGAAGGATCTCTCGTATGACTTTATGGATCCCAAGGTGGTGGACGCCGTGCTCCAGGCCTGCTCGCCCGCCTTCCGCGAGCGGCTGGCCGAGATCTGGAAATCGCTCACGGGCGCCGGCAGAAAACAAACGGCCGCTTACTACGAGCCCGCCGACACGCGCTACATCCTCGCCAGCGTGAGGCGGCAGAACCGGAATTTCGTGTCGCTGCTGGTGGCCGACGCTTTCCTGGTGGAAGCCGTGCTGAACGTGGCGCATTGCGCCCGCGAGGTGGACCGCCTGGTGCGCGCCGCCCCGAAGGCCGCCGTCAGCGAGATGGCGCGCTTCTCGCGCGAAATGGCGGAGACCTTCCACCGCAGGCTGCGCCGGCTGTATGCCGGCGACGACTTCCTGGCGCTGGGGCCGCTGTTCTTCCTCACCGCCACGAGCGCGCTGGCAGGCGCTTCCGGACCCGCGGCGGAGATCGCCGCCGTGCTGACTCTCGAGTACGAGGGCGGCAAGATGACTTATTCGAATCCGGCGGCTCTGCGGCTGCTGTAGACGCGCGCTTCAGAACAGGCGGTTCTGTCCGGGAAACGGGCGCAGCGGAACGCCGAAATATTCGAACGCGCGCGGCGTCCCCACGCGGCCGCGCGGGGTGCGGTCGAGAAAGCCGAGCTGCATGAGGTAGGGTTCGTACACTTCCTCGATCGTGTCCGGCTCCTCGTCGGTGGACGCGGCAATGGTGCCCAGCCCTACGGGCCCGCCGCCGTATTTTTCGAGGATCGTCAGCATGATTTTCTTGTCGACCTCGTCGAGGCCGAGCGGGTCCACCTCGAGCAGGTCGAGCGCCTGGCGCGCCACAGGCAGCGTGATGTGGCCGGAGGCGCGCACCTGCGCGAAGTCGCGGACGCGGCGCAGCAGGCGGTTGGCGATGCGCGGCGTGCCACGGCTGCGGCGGGCGATCTCTTCCGCGGCGTCCGCGTCGACGGGCGTCTCCAGCAGCCGCGCCGCCCGCATGACGATCCGCGTCATCTCCGGCACTTCGTAGTGCTTGAGATAGAGGATCAGGCCGAAGCGGCTCCGCAAAGGAGCGCTCAGAAGCCCCTGCCGCGTCGTCGCGCCGACTCCGGTGAAGCGGTGGAGCGGCAGGGAGTGCGTCCGCGCGCCCGGCCCCTGCCCGATCACCACGTCGATCCGGAAATCCTCCAGAGCCGAGTACAGCACCTCTTCGACGTCGGGCATCAGGCGGTGAATCTCGTCGATGAAGAACACCTGCCGCTCGCGCAGGTTCGTCAGGATGCCCGTCAGGTCGATCTTGCGCTGCAGCAGCGGGCCGCTGGAAAGGTCGATGGGGACGCCCAGTTCGGCGGCGATGATGGTGGCCAGCGTCGTCTTGCCGAGACCGGGCGGACCGATGAGCAGGACATGGTCCATCGCCTCGCCGCGGAGGCGCGCCGCCTCGATGGTCACCGAGAGCAGCTCCTTCACCTTCTCCTGGCCGGTGAAATCGGCCAGCGTGCGCGGGCGCAGGGAGACCTCGAACTGCAGCTCGTCGGGCGAGGCCTCAGCCGAAACAAAACGCCGGGATTTGTTTTGGTCGGGCATCCGTTCGGGCAATTCCGATTATCGCAGCAGCTCGAGCGCGCGGCGGAACACTTCTTCAAACCCCTTGCCCGCGAGTTCCTGCGCGGCACGGCGCGCGGCGGTTTCCGCAGCCGCGCGCTGCGCGCCCAGATTCACGAGCGCGCTGACCACGTCGGCTTCCTCCCGGGAGAGGATCACCGCGGGCGCGCCGGGCAGTCCTGCCGCGCGGCGGGGGCTGTCGTCGATCTTGTCGCGCAGTTCGAGGACGATCCGCTCGGCGGTCTTCTTGCCGATGCCTGGCACGCGGGTCAGCTTTTGCACGTCCGACGCGCGGATCACCTCCGCCAGGTCCGCGGCGGGGATGCCGCTGAGCACGGTGAGGGCAAGCTTCGGCCCCACGCCGCTGACGGTGATCAGCTTCTCGAACAGCCCTTTCTCCTCCGCCGTGAGAAACCCGAACAGCAGGATGGCATCCTCGCGCACCACCGTGTGGATTTTCAGGCGCACTTCGGCTCCGGGTTCCGGCAGCGCGGTGAACGTGGAGATCGGGATGGCGACGTCATAGCCGACGCCATGCGCGTCGACGACCGCCTGGTTCGGGTGCTTTTCGAGAAGGACGCCGCGCAGATGGGCAATCATGGCGAATTCCCATTTTCGCAGGCCCGTAGCCGCCGCGGGATATGCTGAAACAGAATGGCACGGCGTTTGTTTTATGCGCAAGAATGGAAGGCGGGGCGGGCGTGGCTGCGAGGCGAGACCGCCGAGCATGTGCGCCGCGTGCTGCGCGCCGCGCGCGGGCAAGTCTACGAGCTGTCCGACGGCCAGCGCGTGTGGCTGGGGCGGGTCGAGGCGTTCGGCAGGGAGACGGTGGAGTTCTCGCTGCTCGAGGAGCTGCCGGCGGCGCGCGCGCCCATGCCGGTGCACCTGCTGGCGGCGCTGTTCAAGTTCGATCCCTTCGAGTGGATGATCGAGAAGGCGACCGAGCTTGGCGTGGAAAGGATCACTCCGGTCGTGAGCCTTCGTTCGGAAAAGGGCCTGGAGGCGGCGGCGGAAAAGCGGCGGGCGCGGTGGGAGAAGATCGCGCGCGAGGCTGGGCAGCAGTCGCGGCGCGTGCGCCCGCCGGACATCGCGGCCGTGATTCCGTTCGAGGAGGCGTTGCAGGCGGAAGCGGAGAGCCGGTTGCTGCTGGATGAAGAGGCGGGTGCGCCGCCGCTGATGTCAGGGCTGCAGGCGCGGCCGGGTTCAGTGGCTCTGCTGTGCGGCCCGGAAGGCGGATGGGACCCGCGGGAGCGGGCGGCGGCGGGGGAGGCGGGATGGCG
>Ga0272446_1002307_pt1 | contig 26197 bp, 21 predicted proteins | sample YNPCB0061_FD_194587 | JGI IMG/M metagenome (GOLD analysis project Ga0272446, IMG submission 194587) | Hot spring microbial mat communities from Yellowstone National Park, WY, United States - YNP-CB-006-1 | ecosystem: Environmental > Aquatic > Thermal springs > Hot (42-90C) > Sediment | place...
CATGTTCACAAACCGATCGTCAGGCCCAAGCTAACCTGGTTGACCTCGTAATCAAAAGCAAAACGGCTGGCCGTCTCGAAGCTGTAATTCAAGAACACCGTGGCCCATTGCCGCAACTGCCGCGCCACCCCGGCCGTGAACTGGAAGCTGTCCAGCGTCAGGTCCCGGTCCACGTATTCGTTGCGCTGGTAACGCACGCCAGCGTTGAGGAACCAGGGCCGCGCGGTGCCGAGCACCTGCTGGAAGCTTAACCCGACCGAATCCACCACTGTGGCCGCGCCCGTGCCTGCTGAGACGCTACCGGAGCGGTTGTAATCGAGCGACGCCGAGGTTTTCTCCGAGAATTGCTGCGTCAGACTAACGCCCACAATGGGGTAACCGTCGGAGCCGCCACCGTGCTCGAAATCACGGAACTCGTAACCGGCGCGGACGCTGCCCGAAAGTTTTGCGGTGAGGTTGCCCGTCGCCGTGACCGAGCCGCCAAAAATGTCCGCATCAGGCAAGTCCGCGCCGCCACGGGGCGCGCTCCGGAGCTGTTGGCCGTAATGGGCCAGCCCGGCCAGGCGCAACTTCTGGCTCAGGGCGTAATCGTAGCCGGCCCGCACGCGCCAGTCGGTCGAATCGTAGTAACGGGCCTGTTGCAAGCCGGTCCCGGGGTATTCCCGCAGGGTCAGCGAGCCTTCCACCCGCAACCGGCTTTTGGCGGTCAACACGTAGGCCAGGTTGTGGCTGAAGTTGTATTGATTGCGCTCGACGTTGCCGCTGGGCTGCACCACACCCTCGCTGATGGACTCGTAGCCGGAGAGCACGCTGTTGAGGATTTGGATCGAGTTGCGGGTGTCATACTCGAGCCGACTGCCCGCCACTGCCGCCCCCAGGCTGAAGCTGTGGTTCGAGGAGTCCGAGTCGGTGTTCTCCACAAACAGGTACTGGTCGAAGCGGTACGTGAAATCCAAGTGACGTTCCCCGCCCTCCCGCCCCAGGCGCGCGCGCAATTCCGGGCTGAGCACAAAGATGAAGTCGTCCCGGCTTTGGATCAGCCCCAGGCGCTCGAACAGCGGGTTGTCCGGCAGCGAGTACACGTTGTCGCTGTAGCTGGTCACGAAGCTGAAGCGCGGCTTGACCACCACCGGCCCGGCGTTGAAGGCCAGAAGGTCCCGGGCCTCGAAGGCCTGCGCGCTCCACCCGGCCAGCGCCCCCGCCGTGGCCCACACGGCGTAGTTGCGCCGCCGACCGGGCATCGCTTGGTGCCGCGGGCGTTGGCGTTGCTGGTTCCCAACCGCTTGGTCTCGATTTTTCATGGCAAAAAAATCCGCGCGGCTCCCACCGGCCTGCGTCGCCTCCTGGCGCTCCCGCAAACCGAACGGCGTGGGTTCAACCGCTACCAAGGCAGCCTTTCGGAAGGAGCAACCAAAGGCAAGTTTGAAATCACCCTCGGGTCCGGGCCGATGAGCCCGGCTCACCACCAGGCGCGCAATTCGTCCTGCAAGCGCTGGCGCGCCCGGTACAGACGGGATTCCACCGCCTTGGGCGTGGTGCCCAGAATCGCCGCAGCTTCGGCGTGCGAGCGTTCTTCCCAGGCGCACAACACCACCACCTCGCGCAGGTCCGGCGGCAGCCGCCATACCGCGGCCCGCACGGCCTCCGCGCGCTCGCGGGCCAGGAGGTTCTCGCCCGGGGGCGGGTCGGAAGCCGTGAGCGTCGGGTTTGAGGCGGAGCTTTCGTCCGCGGATTCCTCACTGCTGGCCAGGGCGACGGTGGGATGGCGCTGGCGCCAGCGCAGGCGGTTGCGGGCCAGATTGGTGGCAATGGTGTAAAGCCAGGGCAGAAAACGGTCGCGCGGCCGAAAGCGGTGCCGTGCCTGGTACACGCGCACGAAGGTTTCTTGGGCCAGGTCCAGCGCATCCTCGGCGTCGCCCAACAGCCCTTGAAGATACCGCAACACCGTCGGGGCATGGCGTTCCATCAGCGCGACCAGGGCGGTGTCGTCACCCGCCGCCAGGCGCGACATGGCGGCCCGGTCCTGCGCGTCCGCGTCAGGGGTGTGCATGTCCGGTATGCCCGGCCGGGGTCATGGCCCGCTCGGTTTGTTCGTGGAACCCGAGGGTCAGGCGCTGCATTTCCGCCAGGTAGCGGCGGCCCTGCTCCGGGGGCATGGCCCGGCTGACTTCGACAAAGTGGCGGAGCATGTCGGCCTGGCACTGGGCGCGCAGCGCGGCTACGTCACGCAACAGGGCTTCGGCGCGGGGGGTGAGCGCGCCCTGCGCGGCCAGTTCGGCGGCGAGTTCCGTTTTCTTGGCGGCAATTTGAGCGCACCAGGCCTGGCAGCGCGGCAGGTAGCCCGCGTGCAAGTCCCGCATGCGCGCCATTTCCTCCGCACCAAGCCGGAACTCGCGGCGCAGCCAATCCAGGTCGTCTTGGGGATTGACCAGTCGCCCGGTGCACCACCGCGCCACGGCCTGACTGGTCAGCACAAACACCGCAGCGGCGGTCACCAGCGCGCCCACCACCAGCAGCCAGGTTTTCCAGGCGTTCATGGACCGGGCTCTTGCGGGCTGACGGCGGCCAGGTACCGGGCCCGCGCCACTTCATGGGAACGCATCCAACCTTGCACCAGGCCGGTGCCCGCGCCCAGGAGCATCAGCACGGCGAGCGCGGCCAGGGCGCGACGGGGTTGGGCCAGCCAATCCGCCAGCCGCATCAGCCACCAAGGGCCGGCGGGGATGTCCACTTCACCGGCTTCGATGCGCCGCCACACGGCGGCGGCAAACTGCGGCGGCACGGCCGGCGAGGGACGCGCCGTGCGGAGCCACGCCATCAGGCGGTCCTCCGGCGGCATGGGGGATGTCTGGTTAATTTTCACGGTGGGTTCCAGCAACCGGTTTCAGCTTACGAACCGACCCGGCCGTTGGCAAACGGGCGGTTGGCCCGCGGTCCGGCCCGGTCGCACGCTCATGGGGTAATACCCCGCCGCGGCGAAAACCCCGCAACTTCCGGGTCGGGTTCCCGGGCCCGGGGCGCGACGCGGAGGTTTCAGCAGGGCGCGAACACCCGCCTCGGAAAAAAATTTGCGGGATTCGTCCCTGGCCGGGGTAGTATCTGGCAGGAACCGGGTGGGATGAACCCGACCCGGTCCCGTAAACGCAACCGCAACAAGCAAAGTCATACCATGAAGACCGTCGTTCGTTTCGTTCGTTTCGCCTCCGTGGCGCTGCTGCTGACCGGCGCGCTCGGCGTCGGCCTCGCGCAAACCCAATCCACCGGCAAGAAACCCCGCCCCTACCCGTTGGACACCTGCCTGGTCTCGGGCGAGAAGCTCGGCGGCGGGGGCAAGAAGCCGTATGTGTTCACCCACGAGGGACGCGAGATCAAACTCTGCTGCCAGGATTGTCTGAAGGACTTCAACAAGGAGCCGGCCAAGTTCATCAAGAAACTCGAGGCGGCCGCCAAGCCCTACCCGCTGGACACCTGCCTGGTCTCGGGTGAGAAACTCGGCAGCGGTGGCATGACGCCTTATGCCTTCGCCTACCAGGGACGCGAAATCCAGCTCTGCTGCAAGGACTGCCTGAAGGACTTCAACAAGGAACCGGCCAAGTTTCTCAAGAAGCTGGAAGCCGCCGAAAAAGAGGCCGCGAAAAAGGACAAGACCGCGGGGACCAAGTAACCCGCCGAGCGCTCCAAACCAGCCCGGATCTATAAAGCCCGGGTGCACGCGCGGAGCCGCCAGGCGTGGGCCGGCGCGGCTGGCAAAAGTGGCTTCCGTTATTGCTCAGCCGCGTGGCCCACGCCACCCGCGCACGGGCTGAAGCCGGGCGGGCGGCAAGAGCGTTCTTGGGCTGACCAGCGTAGGCGGCACGGCCCGCGGGCCGGGTTGCACGCGGGCAGCACAAAACCGGCTCCGGTCCGGGCAGGCCGCCGTACCGGGGAAGGGGTGGACACACCCCCGGGGCGCGAGTTTCTGTTTTGTCACGATGCGACACCTTCTTTTGAGCGCCCTGCCGGGGTTGGGCTTGCTACTGCTGGCGGGATGCCGGGGTGTGCCGACCGCGGAGGAGCGGCTGAGCCGACAACAGGTCGCCGCCGTGGCTGCGCGGTTTGCGGTATCTCCAAGCCTGCCGGTGCTCGAACCCGACCCCGGGTTGAGCAATTACCTTGCCTTCGCCCTGCTGAACGCTCCGGCGGTCCGCGCCGCGTACTTCGACTGGGTTGCCGCGGTCGAACGCGTCACCGTGGAACGCTCCCGGCCCGACCCGGTGCTGACCTTTCAGGCGGACATTGCCGACGTGGTCATGGCCGTGATGCCCGGGTTGATGCAGGAGTTCCCCGGGCCGGGCAAACTGCGCGCCGCGGCAGCGGTGGCGACGGCCGAAAGCCGCGCGAAGTATTTCGCTTTCGCGGCCGCTGTGTTGCAGACCGCCTTTGAAGTCAAACGCACGGCCTATCAGCTCTGGCTCCTGGACGAGCAACTCCGTCTGCAGCGCGAAACGTTGGTGTTGCTGGCCGAGCTGGAGGCGGCCGCGCGCGCCCAAAACGCCGCCGGCAAGGTTACCCTGCAGGACGTTTATCGCGCGCAGATCGAACAGGACCGGCTGGCCACCGAGATCGCCAATCTGGAAGACTCGCGCCGTCCGTTGCTGGCGCAGTTCAAGGCCGCCCTCGGCCTGCGCGCCGGGCAACCCGACCCGCCGCTGCCGGTGCGGCTGGAGTCCACGCCCCTGGCGCTCGAGGGCGACGCCCTGCTCGAGGCGGCGTTTCGACGCAACCCGCGACTCCAAGCCCTGGAGGCCGAACTGCAAATGGCGGAAGCCGCCATTGCGCTGGCCCGCAAATCGGCTGTGCCGGACTTTTCGCTCGGGGTGATGGCGGATGTGAACGCGTCGCCCGTGATGGCGCGACCGCTGGCCGGGATGTCGCTGCCAATCTGGCGCGACAAGATCGCCGCCCAGATCGCTCGGGCCGTTGCCGGCCGTGATGCCGCCGCCGCGCGACTTTCGGCCGAGCAACTGCGATTCACGGTGGATTTCGCCCTGAAAAGCTTCGAGTATCGCGAACTGACCCGCACCCTGGCCTTGCTGGAGGAAAAGCTCGTGCCCAAGGCCCGTCAGTCGTTTGAGATTGCCCGCGCCGGTTACCTGGCCGGCCAGGTTGATTTCTTCAATCTCCTGGACGCCGAACGCACGCTGCTGAGCTTCCGGTTGCAGGCTGTCGAGGCGCGCATACGGCGGGAAATTGTGCTGGCGGAACTCTCGCTGCTGATTGCCGGCTTGGCGCCCGCAAACGCGCCCCTGCTCGACTCCGAGCCCGGGCCTGCCAAACCGGCTGCAAGCGGACCCCGGATGGCGACGTCAGAGCTCCAGGTCACTCCTCCTTCAGGCCGTTAGTCACCCATGAAACTCAAGCCGGTTCTTGTCCCGCTGCTGTTGGTCGCTGCGGCGGTCGGCGGCTTTTACCTGGGCCGCCATTGGGGTCGCGTGCCCGCCGCGCCCGAAGCCGCGCCGGCCACGGCGGCCAAGACCCTTTACACCTGCGGCATGCATCCGCAGGTGATCCAGGACCATCCGGGCAACTGCCCCATTTGTGGCATGAAACTCACGCCCATCCAGCGGCCAACCGCCGGGGCGGCTGCGCCCCGGGCGATGGGTGAAGCCCCGGCGGGCGATGCCGAAACCATCGTCGTGGATCAGGTCACGATCCAGCGGATGAACCTCCGCACGGTGGAGTTGACCAATGGTCCGTTGCGTCGCGTGCTGCGCACCGTCGGCACGGTGGACTACAACGAGGCCGGCCTGACCGAAGTCACCACCAAGTTCCGCGGTTGGATCGAGAAGCTCTACGTGGACGCCACCGGCCAGTTGGTCATGCGCGGCGACCCGCTCTTCGAGGTGTATGCGCCGGAGCTGTTCAGCGCCCAGACCGAATACCTCATCGCCTTTCGGGGCGCACCGGCGGCCGACCCGGCCGGCCGCAACGCCCTGCTCCAAAGTGCGCGACAGAAGTTGAAGTTTTTCGACATCGCGGACGACCAGATTGCCGAGCTGGAACGGACCCTCGAACCGCGCAAAACCTTGCGCATCGTCGCGCCGCGAGACGGCTTCGTCATCGAGAAGCTGGCCGTCGAGGGCCAGATGGTGGAAGCGGGCAGGACCATCTACCGGTTGGCCGATCTGGGCCTGGTCTGGGTGTATGCCGAAGTGTACGAGCAGGACCTCCCGTTCGTGCATTTGGGGCAGGAGGCACGGGTGCGGCTGTCCTATTTGCCCGACCGGGTGTTCCGCGGCCGCGTCACCTACGTTTACCCCACCGTGGACCCGCGGACCCGCACCGCCCGGGTGCGGCTCGAGTTCCACAACCCGGGGTACTTTCTCAAGCCGGGAATGTTCACCACGGTCGAACTGGTGGCCGAGCTTGCGCCGTCGGTTCTCCTCGTGCCGGACATGGCCGTGCTGCGCAGTGGCGATCGCAACCTGGTGTTCGTGGCCAAGGAAGGCGGGCGTTTCGAGCCGCGCACCGTTGTGCTCGGATCGCGCGCGGAGAACGACATGTACCAGGTCCTGAGCGGCCTGCGCGCCGGGGAACGGGTGGTCACCAGCGGCCAGTTCATGCTCGATTCGGAAAGCCAGTTGCGCGAGGCGATCCAGAAAATGCTGCATCCGCCGATGCCCAGCACGGCCACGACCGCTGGGCCGGGCGTGCCCGCCGGGCCGACCGATGCCGCGCCCGCAACCCCCGGAACGTCCGCCGCGCCGGAGCCGCATGCCTATGTCTGCCCCATGCCTGAACACGTTTCCATCGAGTATGAGCATCCGGGTCAGTGTCCCCTCTGCGGCATGGCGCTGGTGCCGGTTTCGCGAGCAATGCTCGAGCGCATGCAGCCAGGAGGAAAGGTCGAGTACTACACGTGCCCGATGCCGGAGCACAGCGATGTGCGGCTGGACAAACCCGGCAAGTGTCCCAAGTGCGGCATGACGCTGATTCCGGTGATGCCACGGCCGGCGGGGTCCGGGCCACCGACAGCGCAGACCGAGCCGCCATTGCCCGAGCTCTATACCTGTCCGATGGCCTCGCATGCCGAGGTGGTGTCCGACCGGCCGGGCCAATGCCCGAAATGCGAGATGGAGCTTGTGCCGACGAGCACCGTGGCGCACGGCCGCCGCAGTGAGGAACTTTGGCAGAAGAAATCGGCAGGTGAAGCTGCCCCACCCGCTTCACCGCCCCACCGCCACTGAGCGCCGGCCTGCTCATGCCTCGACTCGTTTTCCAACGCTGCTTTTTGTGCTCAGCCAAGAATGACCACGTCCGCCGGGCGGAAGACGGTCAGCCCTGGCACGCGCTCAAAATCGGAATCGGCTGTGGCAATCCGCGAAATGCCGGAGCGCAGCGCGCAGGCGGCGTTGAGCGAATCGTTCGTCAGGAGTCCGTGGCGACGCTGCAATTGCACGGCCATGCGGAAATCCTCCGCCTCGATAGTCAGGAAGCGCAATGGGCCGGTCAGCAGGTCTTCCACGTCATCGGTATAGCGCATAAGTCGGCAGATCACCTCGGGATGCGCCGCCAGTTCCCTGGCGGGTTGGTGGCCCGCCAAACCGAGGCTCTGGGCTTCTTGCATCATGCGCCGGTGACAAAACTCGGCGAGAACGATCGCCGTGATCGCCCCGACAATTTCCTGTCGCGCCACGCGCTCGAGCAGCCGGTGCGCTTCGGCCGAGAGTCTCCGACGGGCGTAGATGAGCACGTTGACGTCGAGCTAAACCGTCGTTCCGGCGGGGATTTCGGCGAGGGTCATTGCTCAAAAAAGTCGGCCTCCATGCTGGCCCGGAACTGGTCGGCACTCAGGGGAAAGTCGGGCGTGCTCAGGAAACGCTGCAACCCCGCTGCTGCGTCCACTGGCAGCGGGGAGTCGGGGACTTCCAGAATCGTCAACAAAGCCCGCGCCTTGTCCGGCAGGTTTTGCCCGTTGGTGGCAACCACCTGGCCGTGGTCCAGTTGCACTTCAAACACCTTCCGGCTCACGGGCTCAATTTACCGGTTCAAGCCTGCATTTCAAAGGACGATTCCGTTCCTCCGCCAGGCCAAATCACCCGCGTCACAAAAGTCCGGCTCGGCATCCGCACCAGCAATGCCGGCTTAACGACCTTGAATCCCATGCTGCCCCGCCTCATTGAGTTTTCGCTGCGGAACAAGTTTGTCGTGCTGGTGGCGACGGTGGCGCTGGTGCTCGGCGGCCTCCACGCCCTGCGTCACATTCCGCTGGACGCCATCCCTGACCTCTCGGATGTCCAGGTCATCATCTACACCGAGTACCACGGCCAGGCGCCGCAGATTGTTCAGGACCAGGTCACCTACCCGATCACGACCAAGATGCTTTCCGTGCCGCACAAGAAGGTGGTGCGCGGCTACTCGTTTTACGGGTTTTCGTTGGTCTATGTCATTTTCGAGGACGGCACCGACCCCTACTGGGCGCGCAGCCGCGTGCTCGAGTACCTGAGCCAGATCAGCGGGCAATTGCCCCGGGGCGCGACGCCCGCACTCGGCCCGGATGCCACCGGCGTGGGCTGGGCGTTCATGTATGCGCTCAACTCGACCAACCGCAGCCTGCACGAGCTGCGCTCTTTTCAGGACTGGTATCTGCGCTACCAGCTCACCGCCGTGGACGGCGTGTCGGAGGTCGCGTCCATCGGCGGCTTCCAGAAGCAATACCAGGTGACGGTGGACCCGGTGAAGTTGCGCGCCTACGGCTTGCCGCTCTCAGCGGTGCGGATGGCCCTCGAGCGCAGCAGCGGCGAGGTCGGTGGCCGCTCGATTGAAATGGCCGAGCGCGAGTTCCTCATCCGCGTCAAGGGCTACGTCCAGGACCTCGAGGCGCTGCGGCAAATTGCCGTCGGCGTCGGCCCCAACGGCGTGCCGATCCTGCTGCGCGACGTGGCGACGGTCCAGCTCGGCCCGGAAATGCGCCGCGGCATCGCCGAGCTGAACGGCGAGGGCGAAACCGTCGGCGGCATCGTGGTGGTGCGCTACGGCGCGGACACGCGCAAGGTGATCCAGGAAGTCAAACAGCGGCTCGACCAGGCGATGAAAGCGCTGCCGCCGGACGTGACGTACACGATCGTGTACGACCGCACCGCGCTGATTGATCGGGCCATTCACACCCTGCGCAGGACCTTGCTGGAGGAAAGCGTCGTGGTGGCGTTGGTGATCGGGGTTTTCCTGCTGCATCTGCGGAGCGCCCTGGTGCCCATTTTCATCCTGCCCATTGCCGTGCTGGGGTCGTTCCTGATCATGTACGGCCAGGGCATCGGCTCGAACATCATGTCCTTGGGCGGCATCGCCATCTCCATCGGCGTGTTGGTGGACGGCGTGATCATCCTGGTAGAGAACATCCACAAACACCTCGAACGTGAGCATGGCCACAAGCCCCACGGGGACATTGTGCGCGAAGCCGCCGTCGAGGTGGGCCCCACCATCTTCTTTGCATTGTTGATCGTGACCGTGTCGTTTCTGCCGGTCTTCACCTTGCAGGAACAGGAGGGGCGGCTCTTCAAGCCACTGGCGTTCACCAAGACCTGGTCCATGGCGGTGGCCGCGGTTCTCGCGGTGACGCTGGCGCCGGTGTTGGCCGGGCTGATGATTCGCGGCAAACCGCGTCCGGAGGAGCAGAATCCCCTGAGCCGTTTTCTCATCTGGCTGTATCACCCGGTGCTCGATGGCGTGATCCGCTGGCGCTGGGCGGTCGTCGGTTGTGCCGCGCTGGCCGTGGTCTGGGTGTTTTTTCCCTCGAACCACCTGGCGGCGCGCCTGCTCCCCGACGGCCCGACAAAGGAAGCAGCATTCAAGTTGGGGAAACTCTTCCCTTTCCAAAACATCGGCTCGGAATTCATGCCGCCGCTGTACGAGGGCGACCTGCTCTACATGCCCACGACCTTCCCGGGCATCTCTACCACCAAGGCCCGCGAGCTCCTCCAGCAAACCGACCAGATCATCAAGAGCTTTCCGGAAGTGGACACCGTTTTTGGCAAGATCGGCCGGGCCGAAACCGCGACAGACCCCGCGCCGATGGACATGATCGAGACGACGATCCAACTCAAGCCCGAGCGCGAATGGCCCGCGGTGGACCTCCGCGACGACACCGGCCGGCTCATCGCCCATCGCCGGCGCACGCCCGACGAACTGGTGGACGCGCTAAACCGCGCTATCCAATTCCCCGGCCTGGCCAACGCCTGGACCATGCCCATCCGCACGCGCATTGACATGCTCTCCACCGGCATCAAGACGCCCGTGGGGATCAAGGTCGCCGGACCGGACCTGGCCGAGCTGGAGCGCATCGCGACCGAAATCGAAGCCGTGGTCAAAGGCGTGCCCGGCACGGCCAGCGCCTACGCCGAGCGCGTCATGGGCGGGCGGTACATCGAATGCGAGATTCGGCGCGAGGAAATCGCCCGCTACGGTCTGAGCTTGGCCGACGTGCAGGAGGTCCTGGCCGTGGCGTTGGGCGGCATGCCCATTCTCACGACCGTCGAAGGGCTGGAACGCTACACCGTCAACCTGCGTTACGACCGCGACTACCGGCAGGACCTCGAGGCGCTGCGCCATTTGATCGTGCCGACGCCGACCGGCGCGCAGATTCCGCTGGGCCAACTGGCCACCTTCCAGATTGTCAACGCGCCCATGAGCATCAAGAGCGAAGCGGCCGTGCCCAACGCCTGGATTTACGTGGACGTGCGTGGCGTGGACCTCGGCACGTATGTGCGGGCGGCCAGGCACGCGGTCAACCAAGCCGTGGCCGAGGGCACGGTCCGGTTGCCGCCCGGTTACAGCATTTTCTGGAGTGGGCAGTACGAATCCATGCAGCGGGCCAAGCAACGCCTGCTGATCATGGTGCCCCTGACGCTCCTGATCGTAACCTTGTTGCTCTACCTCAGCACCCGGTCGGTCATCAAGACGGGCATCGTCCTGCTGGCCGTGCCGTTCTCGCTGGTAGGCGCCTTCGGCCTGATTTACCTGCTCGACTACAACCTCAGCGTGGCAGTCTGGGTAGGCCTGATTGCGTTGGCCGGCTTGGACGCGGAGACCGGCATGGTGATGCTGCTCTACCTGGACCTGGCCCACGACCAGTGGAAACGCGAGGGCAGGCTCACCAATCTGACCGCCCTGCGCGACGCCATTTATCACGGCGCCGTCCAGCGGCTCCGGCCCAAAATGATGACGGTGGCCACGACCTTCTTTGCCTTGCTGCCCATCCTCTGGAGCACCGGCACCGGGGCGGACGTGATGAAACGGATTGCCGTGCCGATGGTCGGCGGCGTGGTCACCTCGCTGTTGGGCGAGTTGCTGGTTTACCCCGCCATCTACCACCTGTGGCGGAGTCGCGACCCCGGGCTGAGGAAGACCGGAAGCTGACCGCTTGGTCCCGCGGCGAACCTGCCCCGGGCGGGCGCCGCTGAGCCGTGGCCGCTCAATAATGCGCGAGGGCCTCGATCTCGACCCGCGCCCCGCGGGGCAGGGCCGCCACCTGCACGGTCGAGCGCGCCGGGTAATCGGCCGTGAAGAACCGTCCGTACACCTCGTTCATCGCCCCAAACTCGGCCAGGTCCACCAGAAAGACGGTGGTTTTCACCACGTGCGCCAGGCTCAGGCGCTCGGCTTCCAAAATGGCGCGCAGGTTCAACAACACCCGCTCGGTCTGGGCGCGGATGTCCCCGGCCACCAGTTGGCCCGTTGCCGGGTCGAGGGGAATCTGGCCCGCGCAAAAGAGCAGGTCGCCCACGCGCACGGCATGGCTGTACGGACCCACCGGCGGGGGCGTGCCGGCGGGGCGGATCACGGTCTTGGTCGTCATGCCCCGGAGTGTGCCGGCCGGGTGCGGGCTTGTCGAACTTCAACCGGCCCCGGCGCCAACTTCGGGTGCGCCAGCGTTGCGGTGTGCCGGCGGTTTGTGATGCCAACTCCCCCCGTTTCTCGTAGCCTCCGGGCGCGACATGGAACGCTTGGCGCCGCACCGCAAAAGTCCTCCCCGGTTGGCCGCTCCCGACTGGTGTCTCTTGGCCGCAGCATGGCTGTCCGCTGCCCCGGTCGGCGCGGCCGCGCCCCGGCCGCCGGTCTTCCCCGCCTTGGACCTGGGTTGGGAAAACTTCGATCCCGGCGAGCGGCTCCTGGCCGAGCTGCATTGCGCCGCCTGCCACGCCCCCGAGCCTGCCGTGGCCGCACGGCTCCAGACCCCGCCCGCGCCTGACCTGCGCCACGTCGGCGCGCGCGTGCGCCCGGAGTTCCTGCGCGTCTGGCTGGCCGACCCGCTTGCCGCCAAGCCCGGCACCACCATGCCCGACGTGTTGGCCGGGCTCGCCGCGCCGGCGCGCGCCGCCGCCGTCGAGGAACTGACGCACTACCTGGTTTCGCTGGCGCCCGAGTCGCCCGCGGACAACCCGCCCCCCGGCGGACCGCTGGCGGTCCAGCAGGGGCGCGTGCTCTACCATCAAATCGGCTGCGTGTCCTGCCACGCGCCCTTCGAGCCGGTGGCGGCGGTTTTCCCCGAGCACGTGGGCGCGCCTACCGACCCCGACGCGCTGCGCTACACCTTGAACCGGCTCCAGCAGACTTCCCCGCCGCTGCCGGATTTGGCCGCCAAGTACCGTCCCGGCGCGCTGGCGGATTTCCTGGCCGACCCCCTGCGCGCGCGGCCCGCCGGCCGGATGCCGTCCTTGAACCTCACCGCCGCCGAGGCCGCCGCGCTGGCGGCGTACCTCACGCGCGTCACGGCCGCCACGAATGCGCCCGCGGCGTCGGCTCCCGACCGATTCACGCCGGACCCCGTCAAGGTCCGGCGCGGGCGGGAACGCTTTGCCGAACTGGGCTGTGCGGCCTGTCACGACCTGGGCGAGGCACTGCCGGCCGGCGTCACCAAGCCCAACGCCCCGGCGCTTGCCGCCCTGGACCCCGACCGACCGACCGGCTGTCTGGCGCCCGAAGCCGGCCCGCGCGCGCCGCGGTACTTGTTGAGCGCCGAGCAATGCGCGGCGCTGCGGGCCACCTTGCGCGGGCGCGAGCGTCTCTGCCGGCCGCCCGAACCCGCCGAGCGGGTCACCCACACCCTGGTGGCGCTCAACTGCACCGCCTGCCATTCCCGCAACGGGCTGGGCGGGCCGCCGCCCTCGCGGGCGGATTACTTCACCAGCCTGAGCGAGGCGGACCTGGGCGACGAAGGCCGGTTGCCGCCGCACCTGAGCGGGGTGGGCGGCAAGTTGCGCGCCGACTGGCTGGGGCAGGTGCTGACCAACCGCGCGACCGTGCGCCCTTACCTGGCCGTGCGGATGCCGCAGTACGGTCCGGCGAACGTGGGCGAACTGGCGGCGCTGTTGCGCGCGGCGGATGCCCCCGCGCCCGCACCGCCGGAGACCGCCGGGGACGCCGCCGCCGGGCGGCAGCTCGTGGGCGTGGGCGGCTACGGCTGCATCCAATGCCATCGTTGGGGGGTGTACGAGGCGTTGGGCAGTTCGGTCATGGACCTCACGCACATGGCGCGGCGGCTCGAGTGGCCGTGGTTTCACGCCTACCTGCTCGACCCGGCCGGGCTGCGTCCGGGCACACGGATGCCGGCCTTTTGGCCCGAGGGCCGGGCGACGGTGCCGGGGGTACTCGAGGGCGACACCGAGCGGCAAATCGCGGCGATTTGGGCCTACCTCAAGCAGGGTTTGGACACCGAACCGCCCCCGGGACTCCTGGAAGCGCGCCCGAAAACCGGGACCGGTCCCTCGCCGGAATACGAATGACCGCCGTCGCCGCGGCCGGTGCCGCTGGCGTGGGGGACCGAGTCCCGCCCGGGAGGCGCGAGCGGGTGCCGGGGCGGCGGCTTTTCCCGATTGACCCTCCCCCGGGGGTTCCCTAAGCTTCGAGCCGGTTACGGATGGATCGCCAGAAGCGGTCCATCCGGCGCTTTCTTATGGCCGAAGGTTACTGCGTCAAATGCAAAGCCAAGAAGGAGATCGCCGACGCGGTCGAGGAAGTCATGAAAAACGGCCGGAGGGCGATCAAGGGACGTTGCCCGACCTGCGGCGTGGTCATGTTCAAGATTCTGGGCGGCAAGGCGGTCCCGCCTCCGGCTCCTGATTCCCCGGCCGGTCCGCCACCGGCGGCGGCCGCGCCGTCCGAACCGCCGTCCCCGGAGCCTTCCGCGGCGTCCTGAGCCGTCCTTCGGCCAAAGCCAACGCCTTTCCCGGTTGCCGATTTTATGCCCGAGACCCAACTGGCCTACGCCATCATCACCCCGCACTCCCTGTACAAATCCCGCACTGGCGGCATCATCGCCCGGTTGATCGCCCGCACCAACCTCGAGCTGGCCGCGGCGCGCATGTTCGCCCCCGGCCCGGACCTGGTGCGGGAATATGCCGAGACGATTGTTTCCCCCCACGACCCCCAGGACCGGCGCATCCAGGAATTGATCCGGGACTACGTCCTGACTCAGTTTGCGCCCGACCCGAAGACCCAGCGCCGCCGGCGGGTGATGATGCTGTTGTTCAAGGGCGAGGACGCCGTGCGCAAGGTCCGCAGCGTGGTGGGCCACTTTTCGTTCCACCGCCGCGGGGGCGAAACCATTCGCGACACCTACGGCGACCTGGTGGTGGACAGCGACGACAACGTGCGGTACTTCGAGCCGGCCGTGCTCGCCGCGCCCACGCCCGAGGAGGCAGCCGCCAAGCTCCGCCTCTGGGCCCGTCATTCGGACACCGACGGCGGCGTGCTCGAAAACGTCATCGCTTACGGCCCGGACGAAAAGCCCGAGCGCACGCTGGTGCTGCTCAAGCCGGACAATTTCCGTTTCGCGTCCGGCCGGCCGGGCAACATGATTGACTTCTTCTCCCGCACCGGGCTGTACATCGTGGGCATCAAGGTCCACCGGATGAGCGTGGCCCAGGCGATGGAGTTTTACGGCCCCGTGCGCGAGGTGCTCCGCACCCGGCTCAAGGGTGTGGTGGCCGGTCGGGCCCGGGAAGTCCTCCAAAAAGAACTCGGCCTCAAAATTCCTCCCGCCGAGGAGGAGCAACTGGGCGAAATCCTGGGGCCGCTTTACGGGGAGAACCAGTTCGAGAACATCGTGCGTTTCATGGCCGGCCGCAGCCCCAGCGAGTGCGAACCTGCCCAACTGACCGCCCCGGGCACCGAGAAATGCATCGCCCTGGTCTATGAAGGCGTCAACGCCGTGGCCAAAATCCGCGACGTGCTCGGCCCGACCGACCCCTCGAAGGCCCCGCCCGGCTCGATCCGGCGCGAGTTCGGCATGAACGTCATGGTCAACGCCGCCCACGCCAGCGACTCCCCGGAAAACGCCCGCCGCGAGATGCGCATCATCAACGTGGGCGAAAACACCTTCAAACGTGAGGTCGAAGCCGCTTTGGGGAAGGTCTAAACAGGAGCCCCGGGCAGCCCGGCCCGGCGTTCCGGATAATTTCGGGGGCGGCAGTCGTCGGCCAGTGGATCGAAGAACGGGCGTACAGCCCGGCGTTCCGGATAATTTCGGGGGCGGCAGTCGGCCGCCCTTTTTTCTTGGACCGGCTGTGCGCGGCGGCGCGTCGAGCCGCTCAATCTTCCGGCAAGGGTTTGCCCTTGGTCTCCGGGGCCCAGAGCAGCGCCAACAGGCCCACCAGGTAAATCCCGCACATGATCACCGCCGCCAGCCGGAACGAGCCCACCCACTGGCTCAAATGCCCCAGCAGGGCGGGCGCCGGCGCCGCCAGGTAGCGCACGGTGTTGTAGCAAAAGCCCACCCCCGTGCCCCGCAACCGGGTGGGGAAAAGCTCGGGAAAGTAAATCGAGTACCCGGCAAACACCGAAAGCGTGGCAAAACCCATCAGCGGCAGCATCCAGTACGCCTGCGCCTCGGTCTTCAACGTGGCGAAGACCAGCGCCACCGTGCACAGGCACAGCAGAAACGAGAGCAGAAACGCCAACCGGCGCGTCAGAAATGCCGCCACCGCCGTGAAGGCCAGCATCCCGCAAAACGCGCCCACGTCCTGCAACGCCGTGCCCAGCGCCCGCACCCGGTTCACCTTCTCCGCCGGTTCTCCGCGCAGCGCCTCGGTGATCAACTCCGGCGAGAAAAACCCGATGCCCCACAGCCCGATCATCCCGGCCACGCCCAGCAACAGGCCCACCACCGCGTGGCGTCGCCAGCGCGGATGCCCCAGCAGGTCGCCCAGCGAACCCACCTGCCGGCCGCCCCCGCCCGGCGCCGCCGCGGCCTTCGCCGCCTTCCACGGCTCGGGCTCCTTGAGCAGGAACAGAATCGGCACGGCCAGCAGCGCGGGCAAAATCCCCACGAAAAACAGCACCCGCCAGCCGGAGTGACTGCCCAGGAACTGCGCGCGGTCGGGCGGAATCCAGAAGCTGATCAGCGAGCCCATGATGTTCCCCGTGGCCGAAAGCGCCTGCAACGAACCCAGGGCCACCACACGGAACCGCCCCGGCACGCTTTCCGCCACCAAGGTCGTGGCAGCCCCGAACATCCCGCCCACGCCCAGGCCCACCAGAAACCGGTAGGCGATGAATGCCTGCCAGCTTCCCGCCAGGCCGGACAGCCCGGTGAAGCCGGAATAGACCAGCAGCGTCGCCACCATGGTTTTCACCCGGCCCCACTTGTCGCTCATCATCCCAAAGAAAATGCCCCCCGTGGCCCAGCCGATCATCATGGCCATGGTCGCATAGCCGCCGTACTGCTTGACCACCGCCCGCGCGGCCTCGCCGCCCAGCAACTCGGCCAGTGCCGGCTCGCGCGCCAGGATGAACAGCCGCTGGTCCATGCAGTCGAACAGCCAGCCGGCCGAGGCAATGATCACCACCAGCCAGTGATACGGGGTGACGCCGGCAAAAACGCTCCCGGCCGGCGCGGAGGCATTGGAAGGAGGCGGGCCCATGATTGGCAGGTCTTCAGGCGCGTTGGGACTTTGGTGAATCGCGCGCGAGTCTCCCGAAACGCCGGGTAGAGTGTCAAGAACCGCGGCCGGGGCGCGGCATTCGGCCCGAAGGATCAAGTTGGCCGTGGCGCGCCCGCGTCTGCTGGTGACGTCGGTGGCCTGCGCCCTCCAGCTCAACTCAATCGCTCCGCTTTGGAGCGCCACCCTGCGGTCCACCAGGTCCATTTGACCGGAGGCCCCGTTCGTCCGGGTTGTTCCCGGCCGCCCCCGGCCCGGGTGCAAGGTGCTTGGCCAGGAACTCCCGGGTCAGCCGCGGCACGTCCGGGTCGTTGAAGCCGCCGTGCCCGCCGCCTTTGACGGTGTGAAACGTCACAGGCACGCCGGCCTGGCGCAGCGCGGCGGCCAGCAGTTCGCTCTGGTGATGCGGCACCAGCGGGTCCTGGTCGCCGTGGACGATGAGGAAGGGCGGCGCGTTGGACGTGAGGTAAGTGATCGGGTTGGCCCTGGCGGTCATGGCCTTGTTTTCCTGGATTGGCCCGCCGATCAGCTCGGACTCCGGCGAGTCCGCCGGGTCATGCCGCATGCCGTGGGGCAGGCGATGCGCGTCCATTTGCAGGAAATCGGTCGGCCCGAAGTAATCCACCACCGCCTGTACCCGGCTGGACTGGTCCAGGTGCGCGCCCACATCGAACTCGCGCGTCTCGCCGCTCGTGCCCAGCAGGGCGGCCAGGTGACCGCCGGCCGAGCTGCCCCAGGCGGCGAAGCGGTCCGCCGCCAGCCGATACTCGGCCGCGTGCGCGCGCAGCCAGCGGACGGCGGCCTTGCAGTCCTGGATTTGCGCCGGGAACTTCGCGTGCTGGCTCAGACGGTAGTTGATGGACGCCACGGCGTAACCCTCGGCGAGGTAGGACACCGGCACGCCTTGCTCCTTGCTACCCGCCCGAAACGCGCCGCCGTGAATCCAAATGATCACCGGCAGGTTGGTGCCGGTTGCGGGCAGGTAAAGGTCCAGTTTCTGCCGCTCGTGGCCGCCGGGCACGTAAGCCAGGTCACGATGCACCACGACCCCGGCCGGCAACGGAACCGGCCGTGGCGGCCCGGAAGGCTGGGCGGCCAACATCGCGGCCGCCGCCACCGCGCTCAACAGGCCGAGAACAGTTGGGGAACGTTTCATGAGCGGGTTCGACGACATGCAAGTGGCGCCTCAGGCCGGTGAACCCTGCGGCAACCGCCGCGCGAGTTGGGACTGAATGCTGGCATCCACGACCGGCGAGGCTACCGCGGGTTTCCTCCGGATCAAGCCCTTGACCGCGCGCTGCCCGGCCGGTGCTCAATCGGCGCGCCAGCATTTGGCGCGCGGCAGCGGTCGCCGGCATGAAAAAGAAAGCGGGCGGACCCGAAGGCCCGCCCGTGTCGCCAAAGTCCCGGTCCCGGCGTCCCGCTGCCGGGCTTCGGTTTACTTGGATTCTTCCTCTTCGCTGGCCTTGCTTTCCTCGGCGGCTTCGAAGGCGCGTTGCAGGGCCACGAGGTCTTCGCCGGGTTTGAGCTGGTCGAGCAGGGCCTGCTCGATTTTGAGCTGCTCGGGGGTGTAGTTGGCGGCCTTGATGGACAGGCCGATGCGGCGTTCGGCGCGGTCAATCTTGATCACGCGGGCGGTCACCTCCTGGCCGATGGCGAGCACGTTCTTGATCTTGTCCACGCGTTCCTCGCTGATCTGGGAGATGTGGACCAGGCCGTCAATGTCGTTTTGCAGGCCGATGAAGGCGCCGAAGCTGGCCAGCTTGGTGACCTTGCCGGTGACCAGGTCGCCCACCTTGTAGTACTGCTCGATGTGCTCCCAGGGGTCGGGCGTGAGGTGTTTGACGCTGAGCGAAATGCGCTGGTTGACCACGTCCACCTCCTGCACCACGGCCTCGATCTCGTCGCCCTTTTTGAGCATCTCGGAGGGATGGTTGATCTTGCGGGTCCAGGACAGGTCGGAGACGTGCACCATGCCGTCCAGGCCGTCTTCGAGCTCGACGAAGGCGCCGTAGCTGGTGAGGTTGCGCACCTTGCCCTTGACGCGGGTGCCGGGCGGGTACTTTTCGCGGGCTTTTTCCCAGGGGTTGGCCTCGAGCTGGCGGATGCCGAGGGAGATTTTCTGCTCCTCGCGGTTGATGCCCAGGACCATGGCCTCGACCTCCTGGCCCTGCTTGAGCACGTCGCTGGCCTTGGCGATGCGTTTGGTCCAGGACAGCTCGGTGACGTGCACCAGGCCCTCGACGCCGGGCTCCAGTTCCACAAAGGCGCCGTAGGGCACCAGGCTGACCACCTTGCCCTTGACCTTGGTGCCGATGGGGTACTTGGCCTCGATGTTGTCCCAGGGGTTGGGCGTCTTCTGCTTGAGCCCGAGGCTGACGCGCTCCTTCTCGCGGTTGACGTCCAGGACCACCACGTCCAGTTCCTGGCCCACCTTGAGCATCTCGCTGGGGTGATTGAGCCGGCCCCAGGTCATGTCGGTGATGTGCAAGAGGCCGTCCAGCCCGTTGAGGTCAATGAACGCGCCGAAGTCGGTGATGTTCTTGACCGTGCCCTTGATGATGTCGCCGGGCACCAGTTCGTTGAGGAGCTTGGTGCGCCGCTCCTGGCGTTCCTGTTCGATGAGCTCGCGGCGGGACAGGACGATGTTCTGCCGCTCGGGGTGGATTTTGACGACCTTGAAGCGGTAGGTGTTGCCCACGTAGGCCTGGAGGTTTTTGGGGGAGGTGATGTCCACCTGCGAGGCGGGCAGGAAGGCCTCGACGCCGATGTTGACCAGGAGCCCGCCCTTGACGGCGGCCTTGACCTTGCCCTCGACGGTGCCGCCCTCGTTGCAAATGGTCAGGATGCGTTCCCAGTTTTTCTTGAACTCGGCCTTTTCGCGGGAGAGCACGACCATGCCCTCGCGGTCTTCGAGCCGCTCGATGTACACGTCCACGACATCGCCGGGCTTGAGGTCGGGCAGGTCTTCAAACTGGTTGCGGGGGATGACCCCCTCGCTTTTGTAGCCGATGTCCACGAGGACTTCGCGCGGACGGACTTCGATGACGGTGCCTTTGACGATCTCGCCCGGGGCAAAGCGCTGGGCGCTTTGCTTCAGGGCGTCTTCCATGGTGAGCATACTTGGATTCTGCGGTGACGAACGGGAGACCCGGTCGGGAGCGTTTCCCGGCGGAGGCTCCATTGCCTAACCGGGCCGGCGTTGCGGGGGCAACGGAGGTTGAAGTTAGGTTCTGCGTTGACTGTTGTTTCTCAGCCGCTGATGGGCATCCACACTCGTGGCGCCCCGGCAAGCGCGCAAGGCTAGGTCCTGCTTCGCCCTTGGCAAGCGCTTTTCCGGCCCCGGACCGGCTTCATGGGGCCGGAAGGGGGCCTTCGCGGGGACTACGGCCCGGGGCGGTGCAGCTCGAAGCGGCCGTGGTCATCGCGGCTCCGGTAGGTGGCGTGGAAGTTGGTGGGATTGGCCCGGCCCGAGTAGGAGTACACGCCGCCGGCCAGCTTGCCCAGGTCGGCCTCGCCCTCGAACCGCACCTCGCCGTCCGCCGCCGCGGTGGTGTGCAACCGGACCGTGTAGCCGAAGGTCAGCAGGCCCGCGTAGCGCGCGTGAAACCGGGCGCGCCAGACCTGGTCGGTTTCCGGGGTCAGGATCGCCCGCAACCGGCCGCGGTGGTCGTTAACCTCGCTGACCCAGACACCTTCCCAGCGGCCGCCGATGCCCGTGGCGGGCGCGGGTTGCCGGGCGGCGGCGCGCCATTCCCGGCCGAAGCTCGAGCAACCGGTCAGCGCAACCAGCAGCAGTCCCAGGGCAAACGCCGGGAGAAAAGCCTCCCGCCGCCGGCACGGCTGCGGACGGGACGGGAACGCAACGTTCACAGAGTTCATGGCTTGGCGAAAGCTTTGGCCAGGTCGGCCAGATCGGCGGCGGTGGCCGGCGGCGGGTTGAGGGCCTGGCGCAGGTACAGGATGGCATCGGCGATGGTGGTGACCGCGCGCGGCAGGGTGGCGCCGGCGGCGTTGGGGTGCCCGCCGCCCTGGAGGCGGCTGGCGATCTTGAGGGCCTCGCCGCCGCGGCTGCGCAGGCTGGCGATGACGGTGTTGCCGCCCTTGCGGTAGAGTGTGCACAGCACCGGGTACGGCGTGGCACCTTCCTCGATGAGCCGGTGCACGATGAGGTTCACGTTGCCCACCACCGTGTCCACGTAGCCGACTTCGGGCGAGAGCTCGACGATGTTGGCCCGGCTCCAGTCGTAGCCCAACGGGTCTTCGACCCGGCGGCGCACGGCCATGACCTCGAGCAACGGATGGTCCAGCAGGCGTTCCAACTCGCCGTCGATGAGGGCGTGCAGGTTCCAGAAACCGTAGCTCTTGACCAGGTTGGCGTAGTCGCAGGCGGCCACGAAGTCCGGGTGGTCCATCAGGAACAGGTCGGCCAGGTTGCTCAGGTGGACCAGGCGGTCGAGCGCGGGCGAGGCCAGACCGGCGGCGCGGCACAGTTCGTAGCAGAGCAGGCCGGCGGACTTGGCGGGGTCGTGGATGAGCCGGGCGCGTTGCGGCGGGGTGTCGAAGTTGTGGTGGTCAATGACCAGCCAGCCCGGGCGGTCCAGGCGTGTCTCGAAGGAGAAGTCGGCCACCCAGGCGGACTTTTCCGGGAGGGCGCGTTGCCGCCAGGGGTGATTGTGGTAGGCCTCCAGGCGCACGGTCTCGCCGAAGAGCGCCCGGGCCAGGCGTTGCAGCAGGAGGCCGGAGACGAATCCGTCGAGGTCGCTTTCGTGCACGCAGATGACCTGCGGGCGGGGCAAATCCAACATGCCGCCAGCGTAGCCGGGGGCGGGGCGCTTGGCCAGCGGGGTTTGCGAGGCCGCGAGGCGGCGCGCGCGGTTCATGCCTTGTCATGGCCCGGGCGGTGGGTCCAGACTGGCGCGGCATGGTTGACTTGTTCGACTTGAGCGGCGAGGTGGCGGTGGTCATCGGCGGCGGCGGGGTGCTGGCCGGCGCGGTGGCCGAGGGGTTTGCCGCGGCCGGCGCGGCGGTGGCCATTCTGGATTTGCGCCCCGAGGCGGGCGAGGCGCGGGCGCGGCAGATTCGGGAGCAGGGCGGCCGGGCGCAATTTTTCCAGGCCGACGCCCTGGACCGTGGCAGCCTCGAGCGGGCGCGCGACGCGGCCGAGGCGGCGTTTGGGCCGGCCACGATTTTGCTCAACGCCGCCGGCGGCAACGACCCCAAGACCACCGTGACGCCGGAGAACCCCTTCGAGGCCATTCCGCTGGAGAATTGGCGGCGGAACTTCGACCTGAACCTGGTGGCGGGCGTGTTGCTGCCCTGCCAGGTCTGGGGGCCGGGCATGGTGGCGCGGGGCCGCGGCAGCATCATCAACATCGCCAGCGTCTCGGCGCACGTGCCGTTGTCCCGGGTTGTCTCGTACTCGGCGGCCAAGGCGGGCGTGCTGAACCTCTCGCGCTTCCTGGCCCGCGAGTGGGCGCCGCGCGGGGTGCGCGTGAACACTCTCACCCCCGGGTTCTTCCCGGCCGACCAGAACCGCGCGCTGCTGTTCCACCCTGACGGCTCGCCCACCGAGCGGACCCGCCAGATTTGGAACCACACCCCGATGGGCCGTTTCGGCGAGGCGCACGAGCTGGTGGGCGCGGCCATTTTCCTGGCCAGCCACCGGGCCAGCAGTTTCGTCACCGGCGCAGACCTGCGGGTGGACGGGGGCTTTTTGGCGCAAACCATCTAACCCCCTCTCGCCGCATGGAAACCCTGCAAGTCATCGCCCCGCCCGGCCGGACGCTCGACCCCGGCGTGGTGCGCGACCTGGTGGCGGATGCCTACCCCTCCGGCGACTTTGGCAGCCAGCGGGTGCTGGTGATCATTCCCGACCACACGCGCACGGCGCCGGTGGGGCAGATTTTCAAGGGACTGTTTCAACAACTGGGCGGCGTGACGCAGGCCTTCGACGTGCTGGTGGCGCTGGGCACCCACCCGCCGCTGAGCGAGGCGGCCATTTGCCGGCGGCTGGAGATCACCGCCGCCGAGCGCCGCAGCCGTTACGGCCGCGTGCGGTTCTTCAACCACGCCTGGGACGACCCTGCGGCCTTGCAGACGGTGGGCACGCTCTCGGCCGAGACCATCCGCGAGTTGACCGGCGGGCTCTTCGCGCTCGACGTGCCGGTGGAAGTCAACAAGCTGCTTTTCGACTACGACTCGGTGATCATCGTCGGGCCGGTCTTCCCGCACGAGGTGGTGGGTTTCTCGGGCGGCAACAAGTACCTGTTCCCCGGCGTGGCCGGACCGCGGATTCTGAACTTCTTCCACTGGCTGGGCGCGGTGATCACCACCCCCAAGGTCATCGGCCACAAGTGGAACCCGGTGCGCCGGGTGGTGGACCGGGCCGCCACGCTGGTGCCGGTGACCAAGTTCTGCCTGGCGATGGTGGTGGACCCGGCCGGCGGGTTGCTGGGGCTTTTTTCCGGCACCCCGGAAGACGCCTGGGACGCCGCCAGCGAACTGTCCGCCCGGCATCACATCGTGTACCGGGACCGGCCCTTCCACACCATCCTGTCCTGCGCCCCGCCGATGTACGACGAGCTGTGGACCGCCGGCAAATGCATGTACAAGCTGGAGCCGGTGCTGGCCGATGGCGGCGAGTTGATCATCTACGCTCCGCACATCCGGGAATTCAGCGTCACCCACGGCCGGTGGATCGAACAGATCGGCTACCACTGCCGGGACTACTTCCTGCGGCAATGGGACCGCTTCAAGGATGTGCCCTGGGGAGTGCTGGCCCACTCGACCCACGTCCACGGCCTGGGCACGTTCGAGAACGGCGTCGAGACCCGCCGCGCTCGGGTGACCCTGGCCACGCAAATCCCCGAGGCGCGCTGCCGCGCGGTGAACCTGGGCTACCGGGACCCGGCCAGCATCCGGTTGGAAGTCTACGCCGGGCGCGAGGCGGAGGGCGTGTTGCTGGTGCCCAAGGCCGGCGAGATGCTCTACCGGCTCAAAGACCCGCCGGCCTGGGCGCGGGCGTGAGGTCGGTCAGGTTGGCCGAGTACTTCGCGGCGCGCCGGTTTCGCGCGCTGCCCGGGGGCAAGCTGCGCCCCGCCGGTTATTCGTTTCGCAGCGCGGCCAGCAGTTCGCCGCGCAGGGCGGACTCCGCGGCCAGGGCCGCCCAGACCGCGCCGTTGACCAGGATGGCCGCCAAGGTCGCTCCGAGCGAGCCCCACGGCACCTCCGTGCCCGTGGCCCACACGGCCGGCAACACCGCCACCGCGGCGGCCAGCACCCCCAGCGCCAGTCCGGCCCCCAGCAGGGCCAGGTGTTCGCTCAACACCACCCCCCGCAAGGCCCGCCGCCGGAACCCCACCGCCAGCAACAGCGCCAGCTCGCTGCGACGCTCGAGCACGTTGCGCAACACCACCACCCCCAGTCCCACGCTGCCCAGGAGCAGGCCCAGCCCGCCCAGCACCTGGAACGTGCCCAGATAGGTGTTTTGCACCGCGTTGAACGCCGCCAGCCGCCCGGCCGCCGGGGTCACCTCCACCCCCAGATCGCGCAACCCGCGCGTCAGCTCCGCCGCCACCGCCTCCCGGCGCTCGGCGGGCGCGTCCACCAGGAAAAACCGGTACCCGGCTGCGCTGGGAAAGCGCCGCACGAACTCCGCCTCGTCAATCACCAGACTGCCCTGGAGGATCGAGTTGGCCAGCGCGCCCACCAGCCGCACCTTGAACGGCCGCCCGCGTTCGTCCGTGAAATCAAGCGTCTCCCCCACCCGTCGCCCCAGCGCCCACTGGATCGAAGCGGCGTCCCCGATGGCCGGCACTTCATCCGGGGGCGTGTCCGGACCGCGCCGCAGGGCCAGCCAGGGCTGCGCCGCGTGCGTGCGGTCGGCCAGCCGGGCAAAGGTGAACGCGCCGCGGGCCGCCAGCAGGTCCGGGTTCACGCCCAGCAACCGCGGCGTCTGCGCGCGATTCAGGTTCAGGCAACTGGCCTCGTCGCCGTCCCGCACGCGGAAGGGCACCACACTCACCCCGGCCAGCGTGCCGGCGTCCAGCCCGTAGGCCTCCCGGCCGTCCGCCGCGTTCAAGTCGCGCACCACCGGCTGCGTGGCCTCGGCGATCAACGCAAACCCGCCCGTGCCCGAGGCGCGCCGCTCGACCCCGCGCCCGGCCTCGAGCCGAAACACCCCGATGGCCGCCACCAGAAAACTCCCGCAGGCCAGCAGGCCCACCACCGCCAGGCTGCGCCGGGGCTGTCGCGTGGCGCTGCGCACGCCCAGGCCGGTCAGCGACAAACGCGTGGCGGATGCAGAGCTGCCCAGCGCGCGCAACCCGGCCAGCGCCCCCGCCAACCCGGCCAGCAACAGCAGCGCGCCCGCTCCGAAGAACAACCCCGCCGCCGCGCGGTCCGGTCGCGCCACGGCCAGACCCACCAGCACGAGCGCCCCCAGGCCGCAACCGCCGGCCAACACCGCCGGCCCGCGCGGGGAGGCCGGTGCGACCTCCCCGAGATTTTCCAGCGCGCCCTCGGCCAGGAGCAGGCGCGCCGGCAGGCGCAAATAGTGCCGCAAGGCCAGCGCCAGGGTCAGCCCGGCCACCAGCACCGCCGCGGCGTAGCCGCCCCCCAACGTGGCCGGCTCCACATGCAACCGGAGCGGCAATCCCCCCACCGCCTCGCGCCAGAGCGTGGACAGCCCGTGCAAGAGCGCCCGCGCGTAGCCCAGGCCGCCCCAAGCGCCCAGCGCGGCGCCGAGCCACGCCACCAGCGCGCCCTCCGCCAGAAGCAACCGACCCGCCTGCCCGGGCCGGAACCCCAGCGCCAGGAGCGTGCCCAGCTCGGTGGCGCGCCGCTCGATGGTGAACTGAAACAGCACCGCCAGGAGCAGCAGCGCCGCCGCGATCAGGAAGAAGCTGAAGCCCAGGAAAAGCTGGCCGAAGTCCTGCGCCTGCGTGCTGGCGGCCAGCGCCTGCGCCCGCACCGGCTCGAAGCGCAGCCCGAAGGCCGCCGGTTTGAGCGTGCGCGTCAGCAGGGTGCTCAGCCCCGTGCGGAGCGGGGCGGTCTGGCGCTCGAACGCTGCCCGGTCCGGCGCCGCCCGGAAGGGCATCGTGAAGCGCACCGCGGTCAGGTTCCCGAATCGGTTTTCCCAGAGCCGCTGGCCCGCCGCCAGGCGGATCACCGCCTTGGGTGTGCCGCGGTACTCGCGCCAGTACGCCTCGTCCGCGGGGCGGATGCGCGTGTTGTCAATCGGCAGCCCGGTGTCCCAGTCGCGGCAGTTTTCCGCGTCG